>Ga0228536_1000339_pt1 | contig 99169 bp, 94 predicted proteins | sample SJ1Smetagenome_FD_168611 | JGI IMG/M metagenome (GOLD analysis project Ga0228536, IMG submission 168611) | Enriched culture of PCE-dechlorinating microbial communities from Ithaca, New York, USA - SJ1.S | ecosystem: Engineered > Modeled > Simulated communities (microbial... > Unclassified...
GGCATGCGCCTGCTACTGGCGTAGCTCATATTTCCAAACCGTGGGGCACACGGGGTTAGCTCGCGGATGCTGCAGCCGTTAGGCTGCTCGAACGAGAAGTCCCCACTTCTAAAAGTGGTGGGAGTCTGTCACGATTAATAAATCCGACTGGCAAGCTGTTCTTTTGTTGCAGTAAAAGTTCTAAAATAGGATTAGGTAACTGCGAATCAGATGGATGGCTAACCAATGCCAGGTAAACCAGGCATCAGCCAGGCAAACCTGGCATCAGCCAGCAATCCGGTAGGGATCGGAGGGACACTCATGAAATGGCAGGGAAGAAGAACCAGCTCCAATGTGGAGGACCGGCGTGCCCGGGGTGGTTCGCGAACCGTGATCGGTGGTGGTCTGGGCATCGGTACGATTGTCATTGTCATCATCATCGCGCTGATGGGTGGCAATCCCACCGATCTCTTGACAGGGGTGCTGAATCAGGAACAGGTCCCGGTTGGAACCTATGAGGGTTCGGCCGAGGAAGAAGAGCTGGCGCAATTTGTCTCCGTGGTCCTGGCAGAGACTGAAGATGTCTGGGCAGCACTCTTTGAGGATGCTGGCCTGACCTACCAAAACTCCAAGCTGGTCTTGTATTCGGGCACGGTTGAGTCAGCCTGTGGTGTGTCTGGTGCCTCTACCGGTCCGTTTTATTGTCCGGGCGACCAGAAGGTCTATATCGACCTGAGCTTTTTCCAAGAGTTGCAAACCAAATTCAAGGCGCCAGGTGATTTTGCGATCGCCTATGTGGTGGCCCATGAGATTGGCCACCATGTCCAGTACCAGCTGGGCATTACAGAGGAAGTTTTTGCCCTGAAATCCCGGGTGAGCGAAACGGAATTCAACCAATACATGGTCCGGCTGGAACTTCAGGCTGACTATTTCGCCGGAGTCTGGGCGCACTATGCCCAGCGGGCCGAATTGCTTGAGCCGGGCGACCTGGAGGAAGCATTGGCAGCTGCCAGCGCCGTAGGCGATGACCGGATCCAGAAACAAGCATACGGCTATGTGGTTCCGGACAGTTTCACCCATGGCACATCCGAGCAGCGCAGCCGCTGGTTCAGGAGAGGCTTCACAGAAGGCACGATTGAAGACGGAGACACATTCAATGCAGCTTCGCTCAAGATTTTGGGTCTGGCAGCCTGAGAAAGCAGGTCGAGGGCATGAACATTCCGCAGAAAAAACACCATCGTCCGTCCCTCAAATCCCACCTGAGAAACAAGCACCTGGCAGACAGTTTCCGTTATGCGGCCGAAGGGATCTGGACCGCTTTTCTCCATGAGCGGGTCTTCACCGTTGAACTACTTGCCGCCATGGCGGTTGCCATAGCTAGTTTTGTTTTCAGGGTCAGCCGGATCGAAGGTGCAGTCCTCGCGATCTGCATCACGCTGGTCTTGTCAGCCGAATGCCTCAACAGTGCGCTCGAGCGGATGGTCGATCTGGTCACACCGGAGTATCATCCCCTGGCCAAACAGATCAAAGACCTGGCTGCAGGCGCAGTCCTAATCACAGCGGTTGGTTCCGTGATCATTGGGATTCAGATTTTTGGACCGAAATTGCTCAAACTTCTTGGATTGAGTTCCTGAATTCCTGATCGAGTAGTATGTTTATTGTTCCAGTCTCACATTCAATTTGGCAACCGGCATGGCAATATCATTCTCATCAAAGCTGTTCTTGATCTTTTCCAGCAGGTCGTGATAAATGTCCCAATAATGAGCGGTCGAACACCAGGCGCGCAAGGCAAAAACCAGGGTGCTTTCCCCTTGGCGAAGCAGACGGCAGAATGGCTCCGGCTGCTGGAGAATGTCCGGATGGCTTTTGGCATGATCCAGCAACAGGGCTTTGATCTGTTCGATGTCTACCGAGTGAGGAGTTGATACTTCCAAGTTCAGTCTACGGGTGTTTTCGCTGGAGTAATTGGTGATGGCCGCATTGGTCAGGTTGCCATTGGGGAGGGTGATGATCTGGTTGTCGGGGGTCACAAGGATGGTGTAGAACACATTGATCTCACGCACCGTACCGGATCCGTCTTTGGTGTCGACATAATCGCCAACCCGGAAGGGTTTGAAGATCAGGATGATCAGACCGCCGGCGAGGTTGCCCAGTGCGCCCTGCAAGGCGAGGCCGATCGCCAGGCCTGCGGAACCGAGCAAGGCCAGGATCGAGGTCATCGGGACGCCAATCATGCTGGCGGCAGTCAGGAAAAGGATGATGATCAGGACGATCTTGAGAAAGCTGCGGATGAAACTCTGGGCGCCAGGATCCATCCGGGAAAAGGCCGGTGAGCGGCCCATCCGCTTGGCCAGGAACTGGATCAGCCGGTAGCCGATGATGATCAATAGCAAGGCCAGAACCAGGTTCAGGCCGGTGGTGGTTGCAAATTCTTTGATTTTGTCGAGGATTTCTTGTGCCATGTCGATCTCCTGTGAAATGGATCTGTCCAACATCATAGTATAGAATTCAGGCGAAGGCAAAACCAGGACATTTGTTTAACTTGCAATTGAACTGTATCGGTTTTGGTCATCCGCCTGAAACATGGCTTTGCTATGATAAGAGCGTTTCGTTTCGCCCAGTCAGCAGGCAGAGCGCCAAAGGAATGACAGATCACGATGAAAAAGACTGCTCAAGATAAGAACGGATCGATGCCGTCACAGCCTGTGAGACCACTGGACAGACGCAGTGCCAGAAAAACCCGCAACGGGTGGCGAATCTGGACAGCACTGGCTTTTGTTGTCATCATCACCAGCGTCGTGATTGGATTTCCCTACATCGAGGACTCTGCCAGGTTATTAAAACCATCCGGTCGTTTGTCAGGTGCAGTTGCAGAACCGGCAAAGGATTCATCTGCGGCTACCCCCAGAGAGACTGCCCCACTTCCCAGCCCGACAAGCACGCCATCCAGCACAGGTGTCCCGAGTCCAGCAGCATCCCCAACGCCATCACCCACCCCCAGCCCAACCCCTTCACCGACACCGACACCTTCGCCAACTCCCACCCCCACACCTGCTCCAACCCCAACGCCCACCCCGGTCCCCACGCCGACGCCGACACCCATACCGACTCCGACCCCTGCTCCGGCTGCACCGGTTCGGGCTGCGTCTTCTACGTCGAGAATCGTCGGTTATTTTGCCGGCTGGAAGATCGCCGAAGGCTTTGATCCCAACCAGATCGATGTGTCCAAGCTGACCCACATCAACTATGCCTTTGCCAAGATTGATTCCAGCAACAAGATCATCATGGGGTATCCCAAATATGATCCACAGAATTTTGCCGCACTCCGTCAGCTCAAAAAGCAAAAACCAGAGCTGAAGACGCTGATTGCAGTCGGCGGCTGGGACTGGTCGGAGCGCTTTTCCGATGCGGCCCTGACCGAGGAATCCCGCAAGACGTTTGCCGAAAGCTGCGTGGATTTCATCGTTGAACATGGCTTTGACGGGGTCGATCTGGATTGGGAATACCCAGTCCAGGGAGGTGCCTCGGATAACGTGCGCCGTCCGGAAGACCGGGAGAATTTCACCCTGCTGATGCTGACGCTGCGCCAGAAACTGGATGAACGCTCGGCAGCCGATGGCAAACCTTATTTGCTGACTTTTGCCGGCGGTTGCTATACGACATACATCAAGAACACGGAGCTGGATGAATTGGGCGAGATCGTCGATTTTGCCAACCTGATGACCTATGACATGCATGGCACCTGGGATGTGCGAACGGACTTCAATGCGCCCTTGTATCCCCCGGACCGGTCAGCGGTTGAGCAGCTGAACTGGTCGGTCGATAAAACAGTCAACCTCTGGCTCAACGCGGGCATGCCAGCAGAAAAAATTGTCCTGGGTATCCCGTTTTATGGCATGAAATACACGAATGTCACCAGCTCTGACCAGAATGGCTGGTACCAGACCTACAGCGGCGGCTGGGCGATTTCGTACAAGGACATTGCCGAGAAATATCTGACCAACCCAAGCTACAAACGCTACTTCCATCCCCAGGCCAAAGTGCCATGGCTGTTCGATGGCTCGACTTTCATCAGCTATGACGATCCGGAATCGATCGGCTGGAAGGCCAACTATATCAGGGACCGGGGCCTGGGCGGCGCAATGTTCTGGCAGATCACCCAGGACAACGGTACCTTGCTCGCCGCGTTGGAAGAAGCGATGGATGGATAAGCACAGTCCGATCAGATATGAATTTTTAAACTTTAAAACCTTCATTTTTAACAGACATACGAACACAATAGGTGAGAGGTGTGTTTTGTCAGAATAGATCATGCAAAAAAATGCAGATCAGACAAATTTGTTCATGTTGTCCGGGCAACTTGTTTTTCAAACCGAGTTGTCATTTTTGCATTGTTTCTGTAAAGTTGATTTGTAAAATGACAAAAATAGTACACATAAATATCGTATTCCTGTTGACAGCAGGATAGATATGTCCATATAATTACCACAAAAGTTATCAAAAATTACATACCGATCAGGGCATAGCAGGTGAAAGCCTGTGACGCAAAGCTCAGGGCCTAAAGAAGCAATTCCATGGCAGCCAGTTACCGGTTCATGCAGAGATCCATTTCTGCCATGTTCAGTGTACGAAGGGCGCCGCGAGGAGCCTTTTTCTTTTTCCCGGAAAAGGAAATCAGCTGGTCGGACAATTAAATGGAAAATGAAGGAATGCTCGTTGGAGCTGTCTTTTTTTGCGCCTGTAACTGTGAATGGTGCCAGGAAAGAACAGCCTGTTTTATCCTGCCTATCACCTTCGCATGGATGCGGATGCGCCGACAGGGACGTCATTTTTTTAAACAGGGTTCAGCCAAATGAACGAGTGCTGGATCCAGCTGTGAGGAAAAATGATGCTGGAACGACTGACACTGAACACCTCGATCCTGGAAAAGGGACTCGATGCCGTCTGGACCAAAAACGAGGTCCTGGCAGCCAACATCTCCAATGCCGATACACCCGGCTATAAAAGCAAGACCGTTGAGTTTGAATCCGTTTTCAGCCAGGTGCTGCAAGCGGGTGGTTTTTCTGCGTCTGATGGACCTGGTGGATCCTTTGGACCTGCTTTGAATCGAACATTCGATCTGGCGGACTTGAAAGCAACGATTTCCGAAAATCAGTCGACATCACTGAAACTCGATGGCAACACGGTCGATCTCGACCGGGAAATGACTAGCCTGGCCGAGAATTCGATTCTTTATGACACTCTGACCTATGCTGTCTCCAAGGAATTGGGCCGACTTAGAATGATCCTCAACGAAGGGAAATAAGCCATGAATCTATTCAAAACGATGGAGATCAGCGCCTCCGGGTTGACCGCTCAAAGCCTGCGCATGGATGTCATCGCCCAGAATGTTGCCAATGCGGAGACGACCCGGACCGCTGAAGGTGGACCCTACCAGAGAAAATCCGTCGTTCTGGCCCAGCAAGAGGCAAGTTTTGCTGAACGGCTCAACCAGCTGGAACAAGGCGGCCAACCATCCGTCAGCGGAGTGGTCGTTTCGACTACTGAAGCGGACCTGACTCCATTCCAGCAGCTGTTTGACCCGAATCATCCGGATGCTGACGATCATGGCTTTGTCCAGATGCCCAATGTGGACATTGCGCGGGAATATGTCGACATGATCGCTGCCACCAGAGCCTATGAGGCGAATATCACTGTCATGAATGCGTCCAAACGCATGGCGCTCAAAGCTTTGGAAATGGGGAGGTAAGGAACCGTCATGGTGCATGCAGTATCAACAGTATCCGCAATCCAGTCTACCACGGCTCCTTCCGTCCAGAGGGCCCAGCAACCAGCAGGAGATTTCTCCGCCTTGCTGGACCAGGCTTTGCAACCAGCCCGGGAAGCCCAGGCTGCAGCCCGGGCAGAAAGTCTCGGCCTGTTGACCGGCCAGGCAACGTCGATCCACCAGGTTGTTCTGGCTGCGGAAAAAGCGGACCTGGCGTTGCAATTGACTGTCCAGATCCGCAACAAGGCCCTGGATGCCTACAACGAGATCATGCGCATGCAGCTGTGACCTGCTGCCAAGTCAGCTGTCACACCAGATGACAGTAGAAACCAAGTAAAGAAGGATCTGCCAGACGAATGGGAACAACAACCGTACAAAACTTCATATCGGGCCTGTTCAAACCTTTCATCGACTTCTGGCATGATTTGCCAGCTGCCCGGCGCAAATTGCTGGTGTTCCTGGCGGTTCTGCTGCTGGTTGTGTCTTCTGGTATGGTCTGGATCTTGAACCAGACGCAGTATGCGGTGCTCTACTCCGGACTTTCGGCATCGGAAGCCGGAGTAATTTTGCAGCAGCTTGAAGAGCGCAAAATCGAAGCGCAACCCAAGGGGACAGACACCATTCTGGTACCCAAAGACCAGGTTGATGCGCTGCGCATGGATTTGGCCGCTGCTGGTTTTCCCCAGAACGGGGTGAAACTGGACATTCTCCAGCAAGGTACCGGCTTTGGCATGACCGAATCAGACAAGCAGATTTATCGCCGCTACCAGCTGCAGCAAGACCTGGAACATGCGATCGAAACCTTTGACAGTGTTATGAAAGCCCGTGTTTCGCTGAACATTCCCGAAAAGAGCAGCTTCATCATCGAAGACCAGGCAGAGCCTGCCACCGCGGCCGTTCTTCTCACGCTGCGCCCGGGAACCGAGCTCGCTGCCCCCAATGTCGAGGCCATCGCCTCCCTGATTGAGAAAAGTGTCCCGGGCATGACACCTGATGGGATCACGATCATAGACAGCAACATGAACGTCCTGTCCGTGGAGCAAGATGAAGGGCAGATGCTGACCCAGGACCAGCTGGGTCTGGAGCAGCAGGTGGAAGAGCGCCTGAAAAAGCAGGTCCTGTCCTTGCTCCAGCCCGTTTTTGGCGTGGACCAGGTCCTGGCGGAAGTCAGTGTCCGGCTCAATTTCGACGACCAAGTTGTGGAAAGCATCACCTTCGAACCTGCTTCGGCGGACAATACCGGCGTGATCAAGTCGATCGAGAAAATTTTGGACAGTGCCAGCCAGGCCAGTTCAGTCAACCAGGCGTCTGGTGCAGATGCCAATGGTGCGGCTGCCCCTGTTTATCCTGTCGCGGAATCGGATGGCACTGCCTACGAGAAAAATTCCCAGCGGATCAGTTATGAAGTCTCTTCCATCAAGGAAAGCCTGGTCAAAGCCAAAGGAACCCTCGCAGACTTGAGTGTGTCTGTGGTCCTGGACCAGAACGCCATCCAGGGCATCGACTATTCGCAGGATGTGGCCTCGATGATTGCCAGTGCCGTTGGTGTGCCGGCGACGGCCATCCAGGTTACCGCGCTTCCCTTCAATGGCCAAAGCTCGATGAGCGATCGCTGGTCGACCTACAATCTGATCGAACAGCAAGCCCAGAAATGGCAGCAAACCCAATTTTTCGTCTTGCTAGGTGCGGCCCTTCTGGTTGCTCTGGTCATCCTGGGACTGATTGCCAGCATTTTCCGTAAAGAGAAACCCAGTCGTGCCAAGGCCCAGGGTGCAGGGTCCACCAGAGACAAGAAAACAGCGTCGACGGCTAAGCGGATCAAGTTGGATAAAACGGATGAGGTTTACGAAATGTTCCCGTCGCTCAATCCCAACCAGCGGACGGAGAAGTCTGTCGATTCCCATTTTTCGGTCAGTCTGGGCCCTGACCATGCCATGCACCAGATTGATGACAAGGCGGTTGCAGAACGCTATGTCCGGGACAATCCGGAATTGGCGGCCAACATCATCCGTGGCTGGCTGGCCGAGGAATCCAGATGAGCAATCTGTCAGAAAACAGGACCCGGACAGCCCGGGAAAAGGCTGCGATCCTGCTGATTTCGCTGGGGCGCGATTTTTCTTCCAAAGTCCTGCAGCAGATGTCCGAGGACGAGATCGAACAGCTGACAATCGAAATCGCCAACATCCGGCGCATCGATAACCTGACCAAAAGCGAGGTCCTGCGCGAATTTGGCGATGCTTGCCTGGCCCAGAACTACATTCTCGAGGGCGGGATAGAATATGCGCGTGACATTTTGAACCACGCAGTCGGACAGCAAAAAGCGTGTGAGCTGATTGGCAAACTATCGACCTCCATGCATGCACGCCCGTTTGATTTTGCCCGCCATCTCGACTCGACCCAGATTCTCAACATCATCAAGAATGAGCAGACCCAGACGATTGCCCTGATTCTCTCCTACCTGGCACCGCGCCAGTCTGCCGAAATCCTGGGGGCTTTGCCTCATGCCATCCAGACGGAAGTGGTCAGCAAAATTGCCCACATGGGCAAGACATCGCCAGAGCATATCCGGGAAATCGAGAAAATCTTGGAGAAAAAACTGACGTCGCTCGGCTTCAATGACCTCACCAGGGTGGGCGGGATTGAAACAACGGTCAACATTCTCAATTCAATTGACCGCAGCACTGAAAAATTCATCCTGGAGAGTCTGGAATCCCACGACGAAGAGCTGGTCGAGGAAATCAGAAGCAAGATGTTCCTCTTTGAGGACATCGTCAAGCTGGATAAACTCTCGATCCAGCGCGTGCTCAAAGAAGTGAACAACGATGAACTGGTCCTGGCCCTCAAAGGGGTCAAGCCGCAAGTCTCTGAATACATTTTCGAAAACATGTCGAAACGCCTGCAGGAAATGATCAAGGACGAGATGTCGATCAAAGGACCCGTCAAGCTCCGTGACGTTGAAGAAGCACAGCAGAAGATCGTGATGGCGATCCGCCGGCTCGATGAAGCGGGAGAAATCATCATTGCCCGTGGCAAGGAGGAGCTCATTGACTAAGATTCACAAATCCCACAGCGTCAAATTGGGCGATGTCCGGCCGGTGATCCACCACCCGGTGGAGTCGGTTCCAGCAGGACCCTGGCTGCACCAGGCTGGTATGCATGCGCTGGCGCTGGCAGATGAGCAGCATCAGGCTGAACGGAGGACCGCTGCTGAGCGCCTGGTCGAACAAGCCCGTCTGCGTGCCGAAGAAATTCTTCAGGATGCACGCCACCAGGCCGAAACCATTGAACGGGATGCTTTTGCCCGTGGCTTTGCGTCGGGTATCCAGAAAGCGCAAACCGACTACGAGCACAAAACCCAGAACATGCAGGATGCATTCCTGACTGCCGTAGCTGACATCAAAACCCGGACCCAGGAACAGCTGGACCAGTTGGAGCCCCAGCTGGTGGAACTGAGTGTGTCCATTGCCGGGAAAATCCTCGATCTGGAACTGAAAAGAAATGACCAGGCTTTTCTTGCCCTGACCCGCAAGGCCCTGGCCAAGCTGAAATCCTGCGACGCCATTGACTGTCGCGTCCATGAATCCGATCTGGCGCGGTTGCAGGCTGAATTCGGTGCTGATCTGCATAACAATGGCCAGGTGCTCTCTTTCAAAACGGACCCATCCCTAACACCAGGCAGTCTGCTTCTGGAAAGTGAATCCGGCATGATCGATGCCAGCACCGCGGTGCAGCTGGAGAAAATCCGGCAGTTGATGACGGCGGTGAGCCGATGATCCCGTTCACCGCAGAAAAATACCTGCCAGCTTTCCGGCAGTTTGATCCGTTCGAATATACAGGACTGGTCCGGCAGGTGGTTGGATTGACGATCGAATCCGTTGGCCCTCTGGCCAAGATCGGTGACCTGTGCCGGATCTATCCCAAAACCGATGGTCAGCCGGTGATCGCCGAAGTAGTCGGATTCAAGGGGCATCACATCCTGCTCATGCCTTTTGGACCCGTGTCAGGAATCGGGTCTGGCAGCAAGGTGGTCAGCCTGGGCACGGCGCTCCAAGTCCCAGTCGGTGAATCCTTGCGCGGTCGCATCCTCAATGGCCTGGGCGAACCGATGGACGATCTGGGTCCGATTTTGCCGGAAACCCACTATCAGTCAGACAATCTGCCCCCCAACCCTTTGGCACGCCAGCGCATCGAGCAGCCGCTTTCCCTGGGGATCTCGGCCATCGACGGCCTTCTGACCTGTGGCCAGGGCCAGCGCATGGGGATCTTCGCCGGTAGTGGTGTCGGCAAAAGCACCTTGCTCGGCATGATTGCCAGAAACGCCCAGGCAGACATCAATGTGATCACCCTGGTCGGAGAACGGGGTCGTGAAGTGCGCGAATTCATCGAAAATGACTTGCAGGCAGAAGGCCTGGCCAAATCGGTCCTCGTGGTTGCCACCTCGGACCAGCCAGCGATTGTGCGCCAGAAATCGGCTCTGCTCGGAACCGCTATCGCGGAATATTTCCGCGACCAGGGAAAAAATGTGCTGTTGCTGATGGATTCGCTGACCCGTTTTGCCATGGCTCAGCGCGAGATCGGCATGTCTGTCGGCGAACCACCGGTCTCCCGCGGGTATACACCGTCTGTGTTCAATGTTCTGCCGCGTCTCCTCGAACGCAGCGGCAGTGCTGAAAAAGGCACCATTACAGCCCTTTATACCGTGCTGGTCGAAGGTGATGACATGAATGAACCTGTGGCCGACACTGTGCGTGGCATCCTCGATGGCCATATTGTCCTGTCGCGGTCCCTGGCCCATCGCAACCACTTTCCGGCCATCGACATTCTATCCAGTGTCAGCCGAAGCATGAATGGCATTGTCCCGGACAATCATCGCCAGGCTGCTGGTTTTATCCGGACCCAGATGAGTGTGTACAAGGAAGCATCGGACATGATCAACATCGGCGCGTACAAAAAAGGCTCCAATCCGGAAATCGATGCCGCACTTCAACTGCGCCCACAGATCAACCGTCTGCTGCAGCAAGACATCCATGAATCCATTCCACTGACAGATACGGTCAGGCAAATGATCCAGATCATGGGAGGCGCGTCATGAAAAAATTCATTTTCCCTCTCGAGTCCGTTCTGGCGGCCAAACGCCTGCTGGAACAGGAAGCCAAGAGAAACCTGGCCCAGGCCGAAGATCGGCTCTCTCGGGAGCAGTCGCGGCTGGATGAATTGAACAAGGAAAAGGAACACGCTCTCAACAGCTGGTACGAGCTGGTGCAAAACGGGTTTCGTTCCCAATCCCTGCTACAGGAAGTCCATCACATCAATGTCCTGCGCGAACAGATCGAGCAGCAATACACCATCACCGAACAGGCCAGACAGGCCAGGAACCTGTGCCAGGAGCAGCTGCGGGAAAGGTTCATGGAAGTCAAATCCTTGAAAACAGTGCGCGACCAGCAATTTGCAGCCTACCTGGCTGATGAGGCCCGGGAAAAAGACAAGGAGATGGATGAGTTTGTCTCTGGCGCGTTCCACCGCGCCGTCCAGCTGGGCAGCCACGCATGAACGCGGTGATTGATCTGAAAACCCAGCCGGTCAAAGTCGCCGCACCAGGCAAGCAGCTTGCAGCTGGGGAGGTGAAGGCAATCCTGACTGAGGACGGTTCTTTTGCAGCTGTTCTTATGCAGGCGCTGACTGGACAGATACACCAGGATCTGACTCTGGCCCAGCCCGAACAGGCGACTCCCGAGGCCTCGGAAGAGTCTGAGCTGTTGCCAGTCCAGCCAGAAGAAACAGCGTTCGAAACAGGCATGATGGCCCAGATCTGGGCATTGCTGACACGACCAGCGGCACTCGGCCAGGAGACACCCGAGACTGTAAAAGATCAAACTGGAAAAGAGACCTTGCCTGCAAGCGGCCTCACAGAAAAAGCCGGATTGCCCACCCAGGAAACTACCGCGAGTCGGGACTCGCTGGACAGGCTAACCGCCGAAGAAATCCTTCCCAGTCCAGCGGGTCTGGATGTTGAACCGGAAAATGTTCCTGATCCCTTTCCTGATCTGGAACCTTCTGCTCTGGCAGGGGATTTGCATCAGGAATTCATTTCAGCTGCGGGGAAGGGGTCCGCGCATTCGGATCAGGCAGATGTCGAGCGTGACATGGACCGGGACCGGATCATGACGGAACACAAGACGATCGAGCGCACGGAACCACAACCCGCATGGACCCCGGACTGGCACGCGCGGGAGATGGATGTTCCGGAACGGATCCCGTCAGATATCCATGCCAGCCAGGGGATTTCGCGACCTGGACTCGACTGGGAACACCTCGTGGCTGCTATTACGCTGGACAAGCAGCCGGATGGCCAGCGGCTGACGGTCCGGCTGCGGCCGGATGAGATGGGGCAGCTGGAAATCTTGTTTGAACAGACGGATCAGGGCCTGTCAGCCCGGATTGTGGCTGACAACCCAGAGACTTCCCAATGGCTGGGCAGCCAAGTCCAGAATTTGCAGGCATCCCTGGCAGAAAAAGGGATCGCCTGCACCAGCATCGATGTGGTCTACACACAAAGCGCCTTCTCACAGGACAGCCCCTTCCAGAAGCAGCAGGGGCAAGCATCGCCCGAGGATCTGGGCAGCAGGCAAAGGCGGGGGCAGGGGGGTCATTCCATTCCCAATCAAAATGAATCCGGAGGCCAGGCAACCAGCCCGCCGGTCCGGCATCCCATCTCCAGCTACATCGACCGATGGACGTGAAAGGAACAGCCATGGCAAACGAAGCGATCTCTTCCCTGCAGAACACCAGCAGCACATCATCTGCCAGCACGCTGACCCGGGCCACGACGCAGACGCTGGACCAGGACGCCTTCCTCAAGATCCTCGTCGCCCAGTTGCAAAACCAGGACCCGATGCAGCCGCTCGAAGACAAGGAATTCATCAGCCAGATGGCCCAGTTCAGTTCCCTGGAACAGATGCAGGGGCTGAATCAATCCTTCCACTACGCCCAGGCATTTGGACTCGTCGGCCAGTCGATCTCGACCACCTTGGTCAGCGACAGTGGCAGTACGGAAACCATTGTCGGCCAGGTCACCCGGGCCTTTCTCAGAAACGGTGAGGCCTATCTGGAGGTCGATGGACGGCAACTGCCCTTTAACACCGAGCTGAGTGTCTTCCTGCCGGAGGTGCCTGTGTCATTGATATCGCACCCAGGGACTGCAGACACTGCCAGCAATACGGAAACCGAGTATCTGTAAAAAAAGGAATCCTTTAAAACAGCAGACAAATGGAGGTAAGACCATGCTCAGATCCCTGTACGCCGGAGTATCCGGACTGAAAAACCACCAGACGAAAATGGATGTTGTCGGCAACAACATCGCCAACGTCAACACGATCGGTTTCAAAAGCAGCCGCGTCACATTCCAGGATATCTACAGCCAGACGCTCTCCCCGGCATCAGCACCGACAGCTGAGTTTGGCGGATCCAATCCCCAGCAAGTCGGACTCGGTGTCGCACTTGGATCAATCGATGTCATGCAGACTCGTGCGGCGATCGAATACACGGGCGCCCCGCTGGACTTGAGCATCGATGGCGATGGCTTTTTCGTCGTCAATGATGGCAACCGCAACCTGTACACCAGAGCAGGAAACTTCTTCCTGGACAGCGCCAGCAACCTGGTCACCTCGGGTGGGCTGCTGGTCCAAGGCCAGCTGGCCGATGGTTCGCTCGAGAACATCAACATCAATCAAAACTACTACAACATAGCCGTTACGCGGAATGGTGATGTGATCGGCATCAATTCCACAACGGGGAGCAAAGAAACCATCGCCACGATCGCTGTGGCCAATTTCAACAACCAGAACGGCCTGGAAAAGCTGGGTGAGAGCCTTTACAGCGAAAGTCAGAACTCCGGAACGGCTGTTTTCAATATTCCGGGAGCCAATGGCGCTCCTTTCCTCAATCCATCCTCGCTCGAAATGTCAAACGTCGACCTGGCCAAGGAATTTACCGACATGATTATTACCCAGCGTGGTTTCCAGGCCAATTCCCGCGTGATTACGACTTCGGACCAATTGCTCGAAGAACTGGTCAATCTCAAACGTTAAATTTGAACCGGCAGGTGAACCATGATCCAGCTGACCCGACTGAACAACGCACCGTTCTTGCTCAATTGTGACCTGATCGAACTGATCGAAGAACGGCCGGACACCATCATCACCATGACCACCGGCAAACGGATCATGGTCGAGGAAAGTTCGGACTGCATCATCGAAAAGATTATCCAGTACCGGAACCGCTGCTCCGGTTTGGCCTGGGCAGATCTTGCTCAGGAAACCAGCTGCGAGGTTTTCCGATGAAGACCACGACTTTGCCCGGCATCCTGACCGGGTTTGCCCTGATCGTGTCCAGCATCTTGCTGGGCGGCGATCTCAGGCGGTATTTTGACCTGCCCAGCGTCCTGATCGTCATAGGTGGTGTGTTTGCAGCAGCCCTCGCTTCCTACCCGATCGCCCATTTCAGGCAGCTGCTCCAGAGTCTGCGCGAAGTGTTCCAGGGCTGTGATATTGACCTGATGAGCGATCTGGATGGCCTCCTGGATTTGGCCAACAAGGCCCGCCGGGAAGGGATGCTGGCTCTGGATGGCATGGATTTTCCGGATCCGTTCCTGAAGAAGGGGATTGAACTGATCGTCGATGGCACAGATTCGGAATTGGTCCGGGAGATCCTCGAAGGGGAGATGGCGCTTCGCGAGGAGCATGACCTGATTCCGGTCAAAGTCCTCCTGAGCATGGCTGGCCTGGCGCCGGCATTTGGCATGGTTGGCACCCTGATCGGCCTGATCAACATGCTGATGTTCCTGTCGGACAGTGCGGCCCTGGGGCCGGCCATGGCGACAGCCCTGATCACGACCTTTTACGGTGTCATCCTGGCCAACCTGATTTTCACACCGATGGCCACCAAGCTGCGCGCGGCCAATGGCTTGCGCCTGGCCCGCTGCGAGCTGCTGCTCCAAGGCATCCTGATGATCCAGCAGGGCAACAATCCGCGCATCATCCGGGAAAAGCTGATTTCCTACGTCCCTGAGGACCTGCGGGAACGCAAGGACAGTCTTGAAGCAGAAGAATCTGAAAGGATGGCAGGGATCGATGGGCAGACGGCGACCGAATGATGACTCCCCGGGCGGGGCAAACTGGATGGACACCTACGGCGATCTGGTCACGTTGCTGCTGACTTTTTTCGTTCTCCTTTACTCCTTTTCATCCCTCGATGCGGCCAAATGGCAAGCCTTTGTCAGCTCCTTTTCCGGTTCGCCCCAGCCGGTTGCGGCCACCAACAATGGCAAGATCCAGAGCATCAATCCGCTTGCCAATCTCATCCCCCGTGGCTTCCCGGCACAGACCCTGCACGATCCGGTAGATGAAGCCGAAGCCATCACGGAAACCCTGGCGCCTCAAGTCACAGAGCCACCAAAACCGGCGGAGACATCTGCATCCGCCACCATCGCGACGACTCAGGCGACCACCCGGGAAACCACCCATACCACCACAGCCAAACCCAAACCAACCGAAGATCCCCAAATCAAGCGGCTGCAGGATGATTTGAAGGCCTATCTCCAGGGATCGGCGATCGGCGGGAGCCTGTCGGTCGAAATCAAGAACTCGCAACTGCTGATCCGGCTGGTTGCGTCGGTTATTTTCGAATCCGGCAGTGATCAGCTCAGACCAGAAGCCGCATCGGTTCTCGATGGGGCCGCGCAGATCATTCGCAACTATGCTCCGCAAGTCCAATCGCTGCGTACGGAAGGTCATACCGACAGTGTCACACCTCCGGAGGGCGGTATCGAAAGCAAATGGGAACTGGCGGCGCGCCGCTCAGCCAAGGTCCTGCAGCGGATCATGGCCGGCAGCGGTCTGGACCAGGACATCGCCTATACCGTCGGCTATGGCAGCGCCCGGCCGATTGCCAGTGATGAAACGGTCCAGGGACAGGACCTGAACAACCGGGTCGATGTCATCCTTGTCAGCTGATCCGGTTCCAGTCGAGCAGATCTGGTGTCAAACATTGTGAAAGGAATTACCAAGACAGACCTATGAAGAAAATCATTCCAATCATCCTGATCATTCTGCTTCTAGGTGGGGCCGCGGGATACTACTTCTTTTTCATGCCCAAGGAGCCAGAAGACACGAGCTTTACCCTGGATCCGGGGGAACAGTTTGTGACCGACATTGCCGACAGCCGGCGCCTGCTCTGCGCCGATATTGTATTCAAGCTCGCTGACAGCGAAAGGGAAGCGTATTACATCGCGAATAACCATGTGATCCGTCATGCCATCAACGCCATCCTGCGCAGCAAGACAGAAGAAGATCTCAAGCAGGAAAGTGTCGAAGGCCATCTCGATGCAGAGATTCTCGAGCGCCTTAACGCTGAATTTGACACCGATGAATTCCTCAAAATCTACTTCAACACGTTTGTGATCCAGTAAGCCGGGAGAGGAACCATGGCAGATATCTTGTCCCAGAACGAAATAGACCAGCTGCTCCTGGCGTTGACATCCGGCGAAGAACCCGCCCTGGAGAGCAAAACTGAGAAGCGTGGCCGCATCCGCACCTATGACTTCCGCACGGCCAACCGGATCCCGCGCGACCAGATCCGCACCTTGGGCCAGGTGTTCGAGACGTACGCCCGTCTTCTTTCCACGCGGTTGACCGGTGTTCTCGGCACGTTCTGTGACTGCGTGCTGGCCTCAGTCGAGGAACAGACGCACTATGAATTCACCAACTCCATCCCGGCCCAGAGCCTTTTGGTCCTGATCCGGATGCCACCGTTGCAGGGACCAGTCTTGCTGCGCATTTCGCCGGAAATGGCCAATGTGGTGATTGAAAGCATCCTGGGAGGCCAGTGTGTGCAAAGTCCCCAGGCGCGGCCTTATACCGAAATCGACTTGGTGATTCTCGAAAAAATCATCCACCAGATGCTGCCGCTGCTGGATGAATCCTGGGAGAAAATCGTCAAGACCGAAACCCGGTTTGATGCCTTGGAGACGAGTCTGCAATATGCCCAGATCGCCCCGCCGAGCGAAGCCATTGCGATCCTGACCCTGAAACTGACGATCGGCGAGGTCGAATCCCTGTTCAACTTCTGCCTGCCCCAGATCGCCCTGGAACCGGTAGCCAAATCATTGAACACCAGCCTTCTGGCCTCCCGGGGGGCCAAAGTGCCCGTCCAGAATTCCTGCCAGGATGTCCTGCTCCAATCACTGTCCGGGACTCCGGTTGCAATCAAAGGTGTCCTGTCCGAGACCACCCTCACGGTTCGCGACCTGGTCAATCTCCAGGTTGGTGACGTCATCCACCTGGACAACCGGGTGGGTGATCCCATCCAGCTCAACATCGGCCATATTCCCCGCCTGACGGGCACACTTGGCACCAAAAATCACCGCTACGCCATCAAAATCACAGGAATCAATGAGGAGGCCCCCGCCCATGTCTGAAACATTGTCCCAGAACGAAATCGATGAATTGCTCCAGCAGGCCCTGGCCGGGGACTTGACTCCCAGTCCGGCACCCACAGCTGGACCGGCCAGGAGCGAACTGACACCGATCGAAATGGATGCGCTGGGTGAAATCAGCAACATCAGCATGGGCGCTGCAGCTACCGCCTTGCATGCCATTCTGGGCCGCAAGGTGGTGATTACCACCCCAGATGTTTCGATCATCGCGATGGAGCATGTTTCGGGTCACCATGCGGTGCCCTTCGTCATGGTTGATGTGGAATATGCCAGCGGTTTTGCCGGACACAATTTATTCATTCTACGGATTGATGATGTCAAGATCATGACCGATGTCATGATGGGCGGAGCAGGGGTGGTTCGAGACGAAGCGTTGTCGGAGCTGCACTTGAGTGCCATCAGCGAAGCCATGAACCAGATGATGGGTGGCATGGCCACAGCCATGGCTGATATGTTCAACCATCCGGTCAATATTTCGCCACCGCGGACCCAGATTGTCACGCTTACGCAGGAGCATTTGACGGGTCTGGTCGAGGACCAGCAGTCCGAACTGATCCGGGCCCATTTCAAGCTGGAAATCGAGGGGCTTTTAGACAGCAGCATCATGCAGCTGATGCCGGTGAATTTTGGCCGCCAGCTGGTTGAGCGGGTGCTGGGTCCGATCCAGACAGCAGCCCCTGCGCCCAGTCATGCCAGGCCGGAACCAGCCGTTGCCGCGCAAACGGCTGGAGCCCCTGCTCCTATAGTCCACTCTGTCCCGCCTGCCATGCCTGAACGGACCATTAAACCAGCGCCCGAACTGGTCCGGACCATTGAGGCCAAGCCGATTGAGCTGGTCAGTTTTGACGCCCAGGATCATGAGACCAGCCAGCTGCCGGAGAGTGGAATGGACCTGATCCTCGATGTCCCGCTGCAGATCACGGTTGAGCTAGGCCAGTGCAAAAAACCGATCAAGGAAATCCTGGAGCTCAACCTCGGCTCGATCGTCACCCTGGATCGCCTGGCTGGCGAACCAGTCGACGTGGTCGTCAATGGCAAGAGCATCGCCAAAGGGGAGGTCATTGTGATTGATGACAATTACGGGGTGCGCATCACGGAGGTTTTCTCCGGTGCCCGTAAAGTCCGGACGATCGTATGAAAGGACCTGTGATGCTGGCAGTGACGGCAGCGAAGGACTCGTCCAGCTGGCTGCAAAATCTCGGTGCCCTGGTCCTGATGGTGCTGGTCTTTGCCCTGGCCTACTGGGGAACTCGCCTGCTGGCCCAAAGGCCGCGCCTGATCAGGCACAGCAGCCAGCTCAAAGTGATCGAACGATTGAGTCTCGGCCGGGACCGCCAGCTGCTTCTGGTCCAGGTGGGGGAGAAAGTCTACCTGGCCGGGGTGACGCCGCAGCACATTACGCTGGGCGAGGCTGTCGAGCTGCCCGCATTTGCGACGGTGCTGGACCCGCTGATGAAGGACGATTGTCCGCAGGCGCCGCCTCCAGGGGCAGCAACAGGTCAGATAAGCACAGGTTTTTATCAACAGGCTAGCCGCTGGATTGCCCAGGGAAAGGATCTCATTCATGCCTCTCGTGTTCGGACCAAACATAGCAGCGGTTTCGATCCAGCTGCCAGCAGACCAGGGCGATGGCATCAACCTGCTTGTCCTTCTGACCATCCTGGCCCTGGCACCCTCGATCCTGATCCTGATGACCGGATTCACCCGTATCCTGATCGTTCTCTCGTTTGTCCGGAATGCCCTGGGTCTGCAGCAGATGCCACCGAACCAGATCCTGATCGGCCTGGCCCTGATCCTGAATTTCTTTTTCATGGGTCCGTTCATCACTCAGATCCAGACCAACGCGTATGAGCCTTACGTCGCCGGTGAAATCACCCAGTCGGTAGCCATCGATGAGACGCTCAAGCCCTTGCGCACGTTCATGACGCGCCAGGTGTACAAGAAGGACCTGGAGCTTTTTATGGAGCTGGCCCAGATCGAGTCGGTCCCGACCATCGAAGACATTCCGACGCGCGTCCTGATCCCAGCCTTTGTGACCAGTGAGCTCAAGCGCTCCTTCCAGATCGGGTTTTTCATCTTCGTCCCGTTCCTGGTCATCGACATGATCGTCGCCAGCACCCTGATGTCGATGGGCATGATGATGTTGCCACCCACAGTCATCTCCCTGCCGTTCAAGATCCTATTGTTCGTCCTTGTCGATGGCTGGACACTCGTGATCAAGACTCTCTTTGACAGTTTCCACTGACCCGTGATCCAGCCGGCACTTCAGCCAGCCCCGAATTCAAACCAGACAGGAGATCCTCTCATGGACCAGGCCGTTATTCTCCAGATTTTCAAAGAAGCCATCACCGTAGTGATCGAAGTGTCGGCACCGGTGCTGCTGATTGGCCTTGTGGTTGGTCTGGTTGTCTCGATTTTCCAGGCCATGACCCAGATCAATGAGCAGACCCTGGTCTTCATTCCGAAAATCCTCAGCATCCTCCTGTCGCTGCTGTTTTTTGGCAGCTGGATGCTGACCCGGTTGACCGAATTCACGCTCCGGGTGTTTGCGAGCATTTCGACGCTGGTGGAATGACCATGCATGCATGGACGGTCCCTCTGCCCGATCCCGCCTTGCTGCCCCATTATTTCCTGCTGTTCTTGCGTCTGGGTGGCTTTTTCCTGGCGACACCGGTTTTTGGCCGCCGCACGCTGCCTGCCCAGTTCAAGGTTGGTTTTTGCTTGCTCCTGACGCTGCTGCTGGCACCGGTCCAGACGATGCCCGCTGAACCGGCCGATTATCCGGTCGTGACCTATGCGTTCCTGATCCTGCAGGAAACTGGAATTGGCCTGGTCCTGGGCTACGTCGGCCAGGTCTTTGTCGGTTTGACCCAGGTGGCCGGGCAGATCATGGATGTCGAGCTGGGACTCGGGATTGGCAGCGTCCTCGATCCCCAGACGTACACCCAGTCCCCCTTGAGCGGCGTTTTTCTCAACCTGGGCCTGCTGCTGTATTTTCTGGCAAACAACGGCCATCTGCACCTGATCCGCATCCTGGGCCACTCATTCCAGTTGGCGCCGATTGGCACCGCGCTGTCCTGGACAGCTCTGGCTCCCCTGGCCATCTCCCAGTTCACGAGTGCTTTTTCCCTCGCAGTCAGCCTGAGCTTGCCCCTGATTGGCGCATCACTGCTGGTCGAGGTTTTCCTCGGGATCCTGATGCGCTCGATCCCCCAGATCCATGCCTACACGGTCGGTATCCCGATGAAAACCCTGCTTGGGATGGTGGTCCTTCTGGGTATGCAACCCCTGTATGGCCCCTTTGCCGACATGGTGTTCGAACAGTTGTTTGCAGCTTCGGCCGAGACGGTCCAGCTGCTGGGAGGTGCGGCATGAGCGGCGGCGAAAAGACAGAAAAGGCCACAGCCAAGAAAAAGTCCGACGCCAGGAAACGCGGCCAAGTCATGAAGAGCACGGATCTGTCCAGTTCGCTCCAGATCCTGGTCTTTGTCCTTTCGATCGGTCTCCTGTCGGGCTGGATGAGCCTTGCGATCAAGAGCCTGCTGGTCACGGTCTATGAGGACTGGATCCCCCAGGGCGAGTCTCTGACCATCCTGATGGCCCAGCTGGCCTATCGCCAGAGTGTTTTCCTGATGATCAAGGCACTCGTCCCGGTCATGGGCCTGGCTCTGGTCCTGGCAGTCGGGATCAACCTGGCCCAGACGCGCTTCCTCGTGTCCACGGAAGCCCTGGCGGTCAAACCGGAACGGATCAATCCGCTGGAGGGTTTCAAGCGCCTGTTTTCCTCACGCAGTGTCGCGGAGCTGGTCAAGGCTTTGCTCAAGATTGTCATTCTCATCGCGGCGGCTTACCCGGTCTTGAAAATCAACCTGCTGCGCCTGGGCTTTTTGCTGGCCAATGACCTGGCAACGGCGACCCGGACCGTGTTCAATCTGATCGGCGAGATCGCCCTGCGCAGTGCCCTGGTCCTCCTGGGGATTGCCGCAGTGGACCTGGTCTATCAGTGGTGGCGTTTCGAGAAGGACCTGATGATGTCCAAGGAAGAGGTCAAGGAAGAATACAAGCAGATGGAAGGCAATCCCCAGACGCGGTCGCGGATCCGCCAGATCCAGCGCCAGCTGGCTTCGCGCCGCATGATGCAGGCGGTGCCGGAAGCCACCGTGGTCATCACCAATCCGAGCCATTTTGCCGTCGCCCTGCGTTACCAGGCTGGCCAGGACAAGGCTCCGGTCGTGGTGGCCAAGGGCAAGGATCTGGTGGCACAGCGGATCAAGGCGATCGCCCGAGAGCACCAGGTCGTCCAGGTCGAAAATCGCCCCCTGGCCCGGATGCTGTTTGCTTCCTGTGAGCTGGACCGGGCCATCCCGGTCGAATTGTATGGGGCTGTGGCGGAAGTCCTGGCCTATGTCTCCCGGCTCAAGGAGGGTCGCGCATGAAAACAATGGACTTTCTGGTCGGTGGCGGTGTCTTTCTGATCATCATCCTGATCCTGGTGCCCTTGAATCCGATGTTGCTCGACTTTTTCCTGATCATCAACATCAGCCTGTCGATCATCGTCCTCCTGTATTCGATGTTCACCAAGGAAACACTGGAATTTTCGGCTTTCCCGTCACTGCTTCTGATCCTGACATTGTTCCGGTTGTCCCTCAACATCTCATCGACCCGCCTGATCCTGGGCAATGGAGGAGAAGCAGGCGCCGTCATCCAGACCTTTGGCAATTTTGTCATCGGCGGCAACCTCGCGGTTGGCGTGATCATTTTTGCGATCATCATCGTGATCCAGTTCATGGTCATCACCAAGGGTGCCGAACGTGTCGCCGAGGTGGCGGCCCGTTTCACCCTCGATGCCATGCCGGGCAAGCAAATGGCGATCGACGCCGATCTCAATGCCGGCCTGATCGATGAAGTCAAAGCCAAGCAACGCCGGGAAAAAATCCAGCGCGAGGCGGATTTCTACGGCTCGATGGACGGTGCCAGCAAATTTGTCAAAGGCGATGCGATCGTCGGCATCCTGATCACCGTGATCAACATCATTGGCGGCATCATCATCGGCATGCTCTCGTCTGGCCTGCCGATCGGCGAAGTGATCCAGATCTACACCCTGGCTACGGTGGGTGACGGCCTGGTCAGCCAGCTCCCGGCGCTCCTGATCACCACCGCGACCGGCATCCTGGTCACCCGCTCGGTGTCCGAAAACAACCTCGGCCGCGACATCATCGACCAGATGTCCGCCCAGCCACTGCTCCTGATCTTTGCCGGCAGCATGCTGATGGGCCTGGCCTTGATCCCGGGCCTGCCCAAACCTTCGATCTTTGCCCTGGCCATCATCCTGATCGGTCTCGGGCTGTTGCTGCGCCAGAGACGGTCTGCCGAGACATCTGCGGCGGATCGTTCGGCTGAACCGGCGCCGGGCGAGCGCCAGGCAGCGGACAACCTGACCGATTTGCTGGCGGTTGATCCGGTGGAGCTGGAGCTGGGCTTTGGCCTGATCGCGCTGGCCGATCCGGCCCAGGGCGGTGACCTGTCGGAGCGGATTGTCATGATCCGGCGCCAGTTCGCCACAGATCTGGGCCTGATCCTGCCTGGGATCCGCTTGCATGACAACATCCTGCTCAAGGCCAACGAATACGTCCTGCGCATCCGCGGCGAGGCAATCGGCCAGGGCGAGGTCATGCCTGACCACCTGATGGCCCTGCAGCCAGAGGGCAAATCCCTGGATAGTCTGCGGGGTATCGCGGCCATCGATCCCGCCTTTGGCCTGCCGGCACGCTGGATCAGTAAAAAGGACCGCGACAAGGCCGAACTGCTGCAATGCACGATCATTGATCCGACCTCGGTCATCGCAACCCACCTGTCGGAACTTTTGAAACGCCACAGCCATGAATTGCTCGACCGCCAGCAGGTCCAGAGCCTGGTCGACCATCTGCGCAAGAGCCAGCCGGTCCTGTGCGAGGAGGTTTTTCCCAAGCTGCTCTCCCTGGGCGACCTGCAGAAAGTCCTGGCCGGACTGCTGCGGGAAGGGATCCCGATCCGCGACATGGGCACTATTGTTGAGACCATGGCTGACCAGGCAGCGACCAATCGCCACCCGGACTATCTGGTCGAGCAGGTCCGCCAGCGTCTGAAGCGGGTGATCACCCGCCGTCATGCCGAAGACAACCGCCTGTTTGGCATTACCCTGGATCCGACGCTGGAGCAGCTGATCCTGGAGAAAGTCCGCCAGACAGACCATGGCTCTTTTGTCGCGCTGGCTCCCGATCAGGTCCGGCAGGTTTTTGGCAGCCTGAAACAAGCGGTGGCTGCCGAATCCGCCCAGGGCCGCAGCCCGGTTGTCCTGGCAGCACCCTCGGTCCGGCCACATTTCAAACGCCTGGCCGAGCCCATCATCCCGGACCTGACGGTCCTGTCCTATAACGAAATCGACAACCAGGTCGAAATTCTTGCTGAAAGGATGGTCAGCCTGAACGCATGAACCAACTGCAAACCTTTTCCATCGCACCGTCTGCCGGCCCGGCAACGGCAGAGAAACCTTCTCTCGATCTGCTTTGGCAAACTTATGCCCGGACCCGTGACCTCGAATGCCGTAATGAGTTGCTGATGCACTACATCGGCCTGGTCAAGCGGGTTGTCAACCGCCTGTATCCCTCAACACAGTCCTACCATGACTACGACGACCTGATCAGCACCGGTGTCATCGGCCTGATGGATGCCTTCGAGCGATTTGACCTGGCGCGTGGCGTCCCGTTCGAGTCGTATGCCCAGCTGAGGATCCGGGGAGAGATCATTGACTACATGCGCCGACAGGATTTTGCTCCCACCCACTTGCGGCTCAAGATCCGGATGGTCGAACGGGCGATCGACAGCCTGGGCCACAGCCTCGGCCGGACCCCGGGCGATACCGAGCTGGCTGACTATCTGCGCCTCGACCTGGCGACGCTGCAGGAAATCCTGGGTGAGGCCCATTGTCTCAATGTGCTGCGGCTCGACGAGTTGCTCAGCTCCGCCCAGGAGGATGGCCCGGACATCCCGGAGGACAACCGGATCGAGGCGGCGTTTGAAAAGCAGGAAGTCGAACGACTGCTGCGCGAGGAGATTGCGGTTCTTTCGGAAAAGGAACAGCTGGTCTTGTCTTTGTACTATGATGAGGAGCTGACCTTGAAAGAAATCGGCCAAGTGCTCAAATTATCGGAGTCACGCATCTCGCAGATCCATTCCAGCGTCCTGCTCAAACTCAAGACCCGGCTGAATCGCCTGCTGCGCGTCGAAGTGATCCGGAAATGACTCAAGTAATTGCAAAAAGTGTCGATATAGAGAGTAAGGCCGGGGCGTTCGTGAGCACACGAAGGACTGGCGAAATGAGGTAAGCCTAATGTTACGAGGACTTTATCTGGCCCATACTGGCATGCTGACTCAGCAAAGGCGGATGGATGTGGTCACCAATAACCTGGCCAATGCGACAACCGCTGGCTTCAAGCAGGATGATCTGCTCTCCCGTTCGTTTGAAGCACAGCTGATCAGCCGGCTCGAGGATCCAGCGGTGATGGGCACCCCCACGCCGGTCGGGACCTTCAGCCAGGGTGTGCACATCGATGAAATCGCCACCTCGTTTGAACAGGGTGCGTTGGAAGAAACCGGTCTTGCGACCGATCTGGCCTTGAGCGGGGATGCCCTGTTTGCTGTGGAAACCCCCGCTGGCGAACGCTACACCCGGTCGGGCAATTTCAAGGTTTCTGCCGCAGGGATCCTGACCACCCAGGAGGGCTGGCCCGTGCTCGGCACGGAGGGCCCTCTGAACATCGGCCAGAACGGTTTTGCTGTCAGTCCGAGCGGACGAATCCAGACTCCGGACGGCAGCCTCCAGTTACGCCTGGTCGAATTCGACAACCCTCAAGGACTGCGCAAGGAAGGCGCCAACCTCTACAGCAATTTTGATGCAACCATAAAGGAAACAGCCGGGACCAGCGAAGTCCGCCAGGGCTTTCTCGAAAGCTCGAACGTCGACCTGTCCAGCCAGATGGCCAGCATGATCGAAATCTACCGCAGCCACGAAATCAACCAGCGGATGGTCAAGATTTTTGACGAAAAACTGGGCAAGTCGGTCAACGAGATCGGCCGGCTCTGAGACAGAAGGAGCACACCATGTCAAACACCATGCGGACAGCTGCCGCGGGACTTCTGGCTCAGCAGCAGCGCATCGACACCATCGCCAACAATATCGCCAACATCAACACCACCGGATACAAGAGCCAGCGGATCGATTTCGGGGATGCCCTGTACACGGCGATGCAAAATCCGGCCCAGCCGGCTGACGGCCAGACCGGCAACCTGCAGCTCGGCCATGGCGTGACCAGCCAGTCCGTGATCCGGGATGACCGCAGTGGACCCCTCGAAGTGACCGGACAACCTCTGGACCTGGCCCTCGATGGACCGGGCTTTTTCCAGGTGGAGGCGGCCAATGGCAGCGTAGCCTATACGCGCGACGGATCGTTCCACCAGCTGGCGATCGATGGCCAATACATCCTGGTGACCGCGGGTGGCCAGTTCGTCCTCGATGCAGCCGGCCAGCGCATATCAGCCAGCCAGCCTCTGGACCATCTGGCCATCACCCCGGACGGCCAGATGGTCCAGTCCGGTACCCCCATCGCCCGGCTCGGCATCGTCCAGTTTGCCGATCCGTCTAGCCTGGATCCCCTGGGTGGCAACTTGTACGGGGCCAGTGCAACCTCCGGTGATCCTGCCGCCACCACAACCACCATCCGCCAGGGGATGCTCGAAGGGTCTAACGTCTCCCTGGCCGATGAAATGACCCGTCTGATGCAGGCCCAGCGCGCGTATTCCCTGATGAGCCGGGCCTTGACCACAGCCGACCAGATGCGGGCCACCGAGAATGATATCCGGCGCTGACCGGAATGTAGAACTATGACTCACCACCAGATGATAAAGGAGGAATCCTTGTGAAAATCAACCCACTCATTGCTGCGACCGCCATCCACCGTTATGAGAAAGTCGTCAGCCAGAAACAGGCAGCTGCGACGACCCTGGCCGCACCCAGCGACACGGTCGAAATTTCCGACCGGGCCCAGTTGTTTGCCAGCCTGATCGGAGCTGCCCGCGAGTCAGAACTCGTGCCGAGCGACAAAATCCATGGCATCATCAACCGCCTCGCCGCAGGCCAGTACACGATCTCTATCGACCGGGTGGCCGGCAAGATGCTCGGTCTGGATCCTGCCGTACAGCCGGAAGAAGCCGATGGTGAATCCCTGTGACGCCGTCGATCGATCCGGTGATCGCCACGGTCACGGCGCAAAAAAATGCCTATGGCGAATTACTCCGCCTGGCCCGTGCCAAGCGCGTGACAATCGTCCGCGGCGACATCGAGCAGCTCGATGGCATCCTGGCTGCTGAAGCGACCTTGCTGCACCAGCTGGGCCACCTCGAGCAGAGCCGGGCCCAGGCCAGTCAGGTCCTGGCCGATCAGATCGGGCAGGACACTTCAGCGCTTTCCTGGCAAAACCTGCCCTGGCAGTCGTCGGAGCAGCGTCAGGTCATGGAACAGCTGCAGGTTGATTTTGCCGGGATCCTGGGCGAATTGCAGCAGGTCAACGAAGTCAATTCGCGGCTGTTGACGATGCATCTGGACTATGTCCACGAGCTCATGGATACGGCGACCCGGACGGTCGAGACCACGGCCTACGATGCCGCCGGCAATCTCAACCGCACGAAGAGCCAGGCGCAAAGCCTGTTCGACAAAGTGTGGTGAGGTGAGCATGAGCAGCACATTTTCCGGTTTTGATATCGCCCGCAAAGCGTTGTCGGTCAGCCAGAAGGCGATGGAGGTCACCGGCCACAACATCGCCAACGCCAATACGCCCGGTTACACGCGCCAGCGCCTGGTTGTCGCCTCGGTGGAGGCGACCGGGACACAGAGCCGTTTTGCCGTCTCTGAACGCGGCGCTGCCGGTGGTGGTGTGGAGGCCGTGACGGTCGAACAGATCCGCAATGACTTTCTCGACCGCCAGTATTGGCGGGAAAACGCTACCAGCAGTGAGCTGGCCGCCCGGTCCGAGCATCTGGCGTATGTTGAGAGTGTGTTTGACGAGCTGTCCGGCACCGGCCTGTCCAATGCCCTGGCCAAATTCTCTGCCAGTGTCCAGGAAGTGGCCAAAAACCCAGTCAGCCCGGAATTCAGGACCAATCTGGTCCAGAACGCCCAGATCCTGACCGAAACCTTCAACCATGCGGCCAGTCAGCTGCTGGACAAGCAGGCCGATCTCGACCAGACGATTGCCGCGCAGGTCCTCCAGGTCAACGACATTGCCGTGACACTGGCTGATTACAACGGCCAGATCGCCCGCTATGAGCTGTCCGGCCAGCGGGCGAATGATCTGCGCGACAAGCGCAATGCCCTGCTCGACGAACTGTCCGGACTGGTCCAGTTCACTGCCGTGGAGACGGGCGATGGCAAACTTCAGGTTTATATCGGTGACAGCAGTGAGCCAGACAATTTGCTGGTGAGTCACACATCCAGCCGGTCGTTGTCTGCGGCAGCGACCCTGGCCAATCCCCTGAGCAACTCAGGGCCAAACCTGCTGGCTGTAACCTGGAGTGATGGAACCAGCCTGGACTTGTCCGGCGGCAGTCTCCAGGGCCTTCTCGATCTGCGCGATGGTGCGGCGGCGGATGCGATCGGGTTGCCCTATCTGGCCAGCCAGATGGACCGCCTGGCACAGGGGATCGCGACTGCTTTTAACAACCAGCATCTGGCCGGCTATACCCTGACCGATCCTTCCGTTACCGGAGGCAATTTTTTCTCGGGCACCAGGGCGGCTGACTTGGCTGTGGATGCAGCCATTCTGGCTGACATCAACACGATTGCCCTGGCCGGAAGTCCGGTCACATTCAGCAGCAGCGGCACACCGGATGCCCTCGGGGACAATACCAATGCACTCCGGCTGGGCGACCTGTTCACCAGCCAGACCATCCCGGACATTGGCAGCTTCTCCGGTTATCTGGGGACCTTCATCGGCTCGCTGGCGATCGAAACAGCTCACACCGACAGCCGGCTTTCGGGCCAGCAGATCCTGGTCGAGAGCATCGACCAGCAGCGCGAGTCAGTCGCCGGCGTCTCGATGGATGAAGAAATGACCAACCTGGTCCGGTTTGAAAAAAGCTATGCCGCGGCAGCCCGCCTGATCACAGCGATCGACGAAATGCTCGACGTCCTGATCAACCGCACCGGCGTCGTCGGCCGATAACATGAACGGAATGCCCAGCAAAGACTGGCATCCCCAGCGAGGTATGAACGCATGCGCCTGACCAACTCCATGATGTCGGACAATTACCTGAACAACCTGCAGCGCAACATGAGCCGGATGAACCAGTTCCAGAGCCAGATGGCGACCAACCGCAAACTGGTCCGCCTGTCCGATGACCCGGCATCGGCGATGGGGGCCCTTGCCATTCGCGACAAACTCGCCAAGCTCGAGCAATACCAGCGCAATCTCAACGATGCCCAGTCCTGGCTGACCCAGAGTGAGACAGCCGTGCTGGAGATCAACGAGGTGGTCAAGACGGCCTATGAACGGGCGGTCCAGGGGGCTACCGGCACGAATGACGCCGAGGACAAAAAGGCGATCGCCGTCCAGGTCCGCCAGCTGCGCGACCACCTCGTCCAGGTGGCCAATGCGTCCTATGGCAACACCTTCATCTTTGGTGGCTACGCCACGACCGAGCCGCCCTTTGCCGTTGCAGCCGCTGGGACCGTGACATACCAGGGTGAGAACCTGGCCGATCCGGCCCTCGACCCCGCCCGCCTCACAGCACTCCAGGACCAGGTGGTCCAATACCAGATCGGGACCAACCTGTCGACCCAGATTTCAATCAACGGTGTTGAGCTGGTGGGCAGCGGTGAAAACAATTTGTTTGCGGTTTTTGACGAGCTGATCACCAGTCTGGAGAGCGATGGCTCGTCGGACCAGATCTCGCAAAGCATTCAAAAGCTCAAGCAGAAGCAAGTCGATGTCCTGGCCTTGGCTACGGATCTCGGTGGCCGCATGAACCGGATCGACCTGGTCAAGAACCGCTACGAGAAGGACCAGATCAATTATGAGACCGTCAAATCCAAGGTCGAAGACGCCGATCTGGCCGAAGTCGTGATGAACCTGAAAATGGCCGAAGCTGTCTACCAGGCTGCCTTGGCGATCGGCGACCAAGTCATCCAGCCCTCCCTGGTCGATTTCCTGAAATAAACGAGCGGAGATTGAGTAATGGACATTTTAACGCGAATTTTTGGTAAAATAACGATCAATCCCGATCAGGTGCTCCAGTTCCCAGAGGGATTGCCCGGTTTTGAAACGCTGCGGCGCTTCACCCTGGTGGACCTCGAACAGACCCGGCCTTTTGTCTGGCTCCAGTCGCTCGAACAGGACGTCGCCCTGCCGCTGATCAGCCCGTTCATGATCCAGCCGGACTATTCGCCGGACATCAACGATGATGCCATCGCCGAAATGGACCTGGAGAGGGAAGCAGACCTGATGGTCTATGCGGTGGTCGTGATCCCACCCGATGTCTCGCGCATGACCGCCAACCTGGCTGCGCCGGTCCTGATCAACATGAAAAACAACCGGGGCTGCCAAGTCATCGTCGAAGATGATCGCTATCCGATCCGCCAGCCGATTTTCACGGCGGTGTATGCCGGCCCCAAGGAGGACTCCGACCATGCTCGTGGTGACCCGTAAAATCAACGAAGCCTTCCTCTTAGGTGAGGATGTCAAGATCGTCATCCTCGACATAGATTCCGAGCGGGTCAAGATCGGCATCGAAGCCCCGCGCTCGCTGAAAATCCTCCGTGCCGAGCTTCTGAGGGAAGTCGGCTCGCTCAACCAGGAAGCCAATGTGGCGGATATTTCCGTCCTCTCCCAGCTCGGTGCCGTCACCGGTCAAACGGAACTGGCAGCAGAAGCTCTCCAGGCGGAATTGGAAAAATAATTCATAAATTTTGAAATTAACACTTAAGTTCTCCCGAAATCCTGCGATATAGAAAGTAAGGGCGGTTCAGCCAGCCGACCGGCGGCGCCCCGGAACAGCCGGACGGATTGCCCGAACTAAAAAGGCAGCGCACGGATGCGCAGCCCAAACATCATTCAAGGAGGATCTTTTTTTATGCGTATCAACAACAACATGATGGCCATGAACACCCACAGACAATTGGGAATTGCCAACGCCGCCGGTGCAAAGTCGATGAGCAAGCTATCGTCTGGCATGCGAATCAACTCTGCTGCCGATGACGCCGCAGGACTCTCGATCTCGGAAAAAATGCGCGGCCAGATCCGTGGTTTGAACCAAGCTTCCCGCAATGCTCAAGATGGTATTTCCATGATCCAGACAGCAGAAGGTGCATTGCAGGAAACAGAATCCATTTTGCAGCGCATGCGGGAGCTATCGGTTCAAGCTGCGAACGAGACACTGGCATCCGAGGACAGAACTGCGATTGGAACCGAGCTCAAGGCCTTGTCAGAAGAAATCGACCGTATTTCTGATAACACAAAATTCAATGGGAAAACACTTCTGAATGGTGATTTGGCCGGTGCCCAGCTCGATACTACTGGTGAAGTAGTCGTTGGCACCGCCCTGGCAACAGGTGCGGCAGCTGCTGTGACTTCAATTGATATATCAGGTGCTGAATCCAATGAAGATTACACATTCAGTGCATCGGGTACTGCTGGCAATCTCATTCTGACCCGGGTTTCTGACTCGGTCTCACAGGAGATTACACTTGATGCCACCATCGGTGCAGATGGCACAATGAATCTGAATTTTGATGAATTGGGTGTTAACCTGACCATCAGCGGCGCGGCAGCAAAAACGGCTGCCAACGTTGTGACGGATCTTTCCACAGCTGCAACTGACACCATTTCAACTATGGCTGGCAGCACGGCTGCTAAGATTCACATTGGATCTGACGCAGACCAGGATCTTTCGGTGACATTTGGTGACATGACAACTGCCAAACTCGGAACAACTCCTGGATCAACAGATCTTGAAACTCTTGTCACGAATGTTGCAGCTGACAGTATCGTTAGTACGAATGCAAAAGCCAACACCTTGATTGAGCAGCTAGATGTGGCCATTGGTCAGGTATCAACTCAGCGCAGTCAGTTTGGTGCGGTGCAGAATCGCCTCGAACACACCATCAAGAACCTCGACACCTCTGCCGAAAACCTGCAGGCTTCCGAATCCCGCATCCGCGACGTCGATATGGCCAAAGAGATGATGGAACTGACCAAGAACAACATCCTCCAGCAGGCGGCTCAGGCGATGCTGGCCCAGGCCAACCAGGCGCCGCAGGGTGTCCTCCAGCTCCTCCGCTAATCATTCCTTTTCGTTTAAATGAATGGACCATCCAGGCAGGGGCAACATGGCCGCTCCTGCCTGGAGAATCCCTTTGACTGACTCTTTCCCAGTCGCAGACCACACAAGATCCGGTTCATGATCCCCTCTGCCTGGTGTCCAGACAGCCGGGTGCTGTGTTTCCTGCGCCTTGATCATATCCGAAAGCAGGTGTCCCCATGACAAGTTCCAATCTGCGCCTCTCTGGCCTGGCTTCGGGCCTTGACACCGAGTCCATGGTCCAGAGCCTGATGAAAGTCGAGCAACTCAAGGTCGACCGGGTGATCCAGCAGAAAACGCGTTTCGAATGGGCCCGGGAAGCCCGCCAGGCGGTGGATCAGAAGATCAGCGATTTCCGCCGCGCGACGATGAGCGTTCTCTCTCCAGACACCAACCTGATGTCCGCGAGCGCCTACAACACCTATACCGTGAAGACGACTTCGACCAGCACCGCAGTCGGCCTGTCCGCCACCGAAGCAGCCACAGCAGGGACGGTCGTGATCGACCGGATTGACCGGCTGGCCACGGCCGCCTCGGTCACCAGCGGTGGAGCCATCGCAGCAGACACACTCAGCCGCAGCACGACGCTGGAAAACCTTGCCCTCAGCACGTCCTTGACGTTCGATGCCAACGATGAAGTTTCGTTCAAAATCAACGACGTCGCCTTCACGTTTCAGAAAACCGACACCTTGCAGACGATGTTCAATGAGATCAACGCCAGTTCGGCCAATGTCCTGATCGGCTACTCCGAGCTGACCAACAAGATCTCGCTTTCTTCACGCAGCACCGGCGCAGCGTCCAGCCTGACGATTGAGAACATCAGCGGCAACGCGATGAGCCATGATGGCGTGACCCCCTCCGCCTTCGGACTCTCGGCCACCACCATCACGGCTGGCCAGGACGCGAGTTTGTCGATCAATGGCACCGCCATCACCCGCAGCAGCAACTTTTTCACAATCGATGGCCTGCGCTACCAGCTGTCCGAGCCGACCGCATCCAGCGTCTCATTCACCGTCGCGCGCGACATCGAGCCCGCCTTGAAGAAGATCCAGTCCTTTGTGACGCTCTATAACGATCTGGTCGATTTTGCCCAGGGCAAACTGAGTGAGGCGGTCAATCGCGACTATGCTCCGCTAACCGACGAACAGCGCGAATCGATGAGCGAGACCGACATCGAACTCTGGGAAGAGAAAGCCAAGAGCGGCCTTTTAAAGAACGACCGCAATCTCCAGCGCCTGATGACTGACCTGCGCCGCATGCTCTATGACACCGTCGCAGGGATTGGTAAAAGTCCGGCGGACATCGGCCTCGAGACAGGCAGCTACCTCGAGAAAGGGAAAATCTCCCTCGACGAGACGGCGCTGCGCAATGCCCTGACCAACAATCCGGACGAAGTGATGAAGGTCTTCACTAAGACCAGCACAGCCACCGACGCAACCACCAAGTACAGCGAATCCGGCCTTTTAAATCGCATGAGCAGCGCGTTCACGACCTACAGCGCGACCTTCAGCCTGGCCACCTACACGCGCGATCTCGACGCTTACAGCAAGCAGATCACCACCCAGATCGACAAGCTCGCCAACAAGGAAGACGCCTACTGGCGCAAATTTACAGCCATGGAGACCGCCCTGAGCCAGATGCAGGCCCAGAGCAGCTGGCTGGCCCAGCAATTTGCCTGATTTTTTACACTTGCGTTGGAGGTAAAACCATCTAACAATCACGCCCATCCAGCGCAGAAGGAGACCCTCACATGAATGGATACAAAGGCTACAACCAATACCGTGAGCAGCAGGTCCTGACCGCCAGTCCGGGCGACCTGATCCTGATGCTGTACGATGGCGTCATTCGCCAGATCCGCCTGGCCCGGGCCGCCATCGCCGAGCAAAAACCGGGTGAAGCCGGGACCGCCCTGGTCAAAGCCCAGGAAATCATTGATGCCCTGATCGACAGCCTCGATCTGGAGAACGACCTGTCCACCCACCTGCTCAAGCTCTATGAATTCTTCAACCGCGAACTGGTCGAAAGCAACATCAGCAAGGATGCTGGCCGGGCTTTGGCGGTGGAAGAGATGCTCAGCGAACTGCGCGACACATGGGAACAGGTTGTCCGCAGCTACCGCAGCCTCAACCGGGTGGTGGGCGAATGAATCCGCTTTCCGGCCGTATGACCTCACACCAATCCGAAAGCAAGCGAATCCTCACGTTGCTGCAAAACCTGCGTGACTTGACACTCCACTGCCTGCAACTGGTAGAGCAAGAGGAGTTGGACGAGCTGAGTTTCTGGCTGATCCGGCGCCGGGCCTGCATGGAAGAGATTGACCAGATCCAGGAATCATCCGTACCGGGTCAAGGACGATCTGCTGTCGCTGGACTGGACGATTCTGCAATCCCCGTCCTCTCGGATCTGCTGCATGTGATCGAAATTCTCGACCAGGAGCTGCAGCGTGCGTCCACGAATAAGCGCGACCAATATCAAGACAACTTGAAAAAAATCCATGTTCCATCTGGAGGTCTGGCACCCGCAGCGGTCTATCCGGCCACCGGGCGCTACCTCGACAGGATTGGCTGAAATCAGCTTGCGTGATCCAACATCCACCACCATCAAACCGGGAGAGTATCCATGAAAAAAGTACTGATCGTTGACGATGCCGCTTTCATGCGCCTGACCATCCGCAACATGCTCGAGAAAAACGGCTACGAAGTCGTGGGTGAAGCGGAAAATGGCCAGGTAGCCATCACCAAATACCATGCCCTGAATCCCGACATTGTGACGATGGACATCACCATGCCGGAAGTCGATGGCCTGGCTGCGCTCAAGGCGATTCGCCAGATCAATCCCCAGGCTCAGATCGTCATGATGACAGCCATGGGCCAGCAAGCCATGGTCAAGGAAGCGGTCGTGGCCGGTGCCCGGGGATTCATCGTCAAGCCGTTCAAAGAAGAAACGGTCCTCCAGGCCCTGAGCAAATTCTAAGAAAGAGGAGAACGAGCCATGGCCAGTGAGATGCTAGACCGCGACCCGATTCTGGAAATGTTTCTCTTTGAGAGTTCCCAGCTGATCGAGCAGCTCGAGGAACAGCTGCTCGACATCGAACGGAGCCGCCAGTTGACGGCAACCCATGTGGACGCCATTTTCCGCATCATGCATACGATCAAGGGCTCTGCAGCGATGATGGAATTTGACGCCCTGGCCCAGCTGGCCCACGCGTTGGAAGATTTGTTCGAAAAATTCCGCAGCCAGCCGGATACCATGGTGAATTGCGGCCGGCTGGTGGATCTCGTGCTCAAGGCGGTTGATTTCTGCAAAGGCGAAATCGCCAAGATCGAACGGGGTGAAGCTTTGGGCGATCGACCGGATGACCTGATCGACCAGATCAATGTTTTTTTCACCACGATGGATGGATCTGAAGGCAGGCAAGAGATCGGCCAGACAAAAGGCTATTATCTGGCCCGGCTCTGGTTTGAATCCGGCTGTGAAATGGAGAACCTGCGTGCTTTCACGGCCATCCACAGCCTGATGCCCCTGACCGAAGAACTGGACTATGTCCCCGCTGACATCGCCGATAATGAAGAGAGCTCCGGCCAGATTCGTGAGCAGGGCTTTTTCATCCGATTCTCATCGGCAGCCGATTTCGACCTGCTGCAAAACACCCTGGAGCAAACCTTGTTTCTCGACCGGCTCGAATTGGCAGCGACCGACTGGTCCACTTGGCTAAAAAGCGGGAGGGGTGACAGCGATGGTTCCCTGCCGTCAGGGGCCTGCCTGACTGAGCAGCGGATGGATTTTCTGGCTGGTTCAGTCAGTGCCACAACAGAAGAGAGCAGGCCATCTGCCCAGGAAATGAATGAAAAATCAGCCTCGGGCAACAGCATGATCAGTGTGCCGGTCCGAAAACTCGACCAGCTGATGGATCTGGTCGGCGAGCTGGTGATTTCCGAAGCGATGGTGATCAAGAATCCTGAACTCGAAGGGCTGGAACTGCCGTCTTTCCAGAAAGCGGCCCGCCAGCTGTTCAAACTGACCAATGAACTCCAGGACCTGGCCATGTCGATCAGGATGGTCCCGGTAGCCGCTACCTTCCATAAAATGCAGCGGATTGTCCGCGACATGAACCGCAAGCTGGGCAAAGAGGTCGAACTGCAACTTTCCGGTGAAGAGACGGAGGTCGACAAGAGCATCATTGACACCCTGTCCGATCCGCTGATGCACCTGATCCGCAACGCCCTCGATCACGGCATCGAATCTCCAGATGAACGCGCCGCTGCCGCCAAGCCGGCCCGTGGATTGCTGGAGCTGTCTGCCCGCAGCGCCGGTGGTGATGTCTGGATCACAATCCAGGATGATGGGCGCGGCCTGGACCGCGATCGAATCCTGGCCAAGGCACGGTCACGCAACCTCCTGACCAAACCTGAACACGAGTACAGCGACCGCGAGATTTTCCAGTTCATCCTGTTACCCGGTTTCTCCACCAAAGAGGTCGTGACTGAGTTTTCCGGCCGCGGGGTCGGTATGGACGTGGTCCGGGAGAAAATCAGCCGCATTGGCGGCCTGATCAATCTCGACAGCAATCCGGGCCAGGGGACAACCATCAGCATCCGGATCCCCCTGACCCTGGCCATTATCAACGGCATGCAGATCTCGGTTGGCGATTCGAACTACATCGTTCCGATCACCTCGATCCGTGAGTCTTTCCGGGTGGACGAACAGAAAATCCTGCAGGATCCCGATGGCAACGAAATGGTCATGCTCCGCGGCGAATGCTGCAATGTCGTCCGCCTGCACCGCAAATACGAGGTCCAAACGGGCATCGAAGAGCTGGCTCACGGTATCCTGGTCGTGGTCGAGGACGAAGACCGGTCGTATTGCCTGTTTGCCGACCGCCTGGTGGGTGAGCAGCAGGTGGTGGTCAAACCGCTGCCAACCTATCTGAAAAAGTCGGAGGGCCTGGCTGGATGCACGATCCTGGGGGATGGCAGCATCAGCCTGATTCTCGATGTCGCAGGCCTCGTGGCTAGCTGAACAAGCGTCAATTTCCGGCCAGGCAACGGATTGCACATGCCGGTTGAACAATCATGGAACGTTCAGGGAGGAACATCAACATGAACTGGTTTAACAACAGACCCATCCGCACTAAAATTGTCCTCGGTTTCCTTTTGGTCGCACTTGTGGCCGGTGCCATCGGTGCCGTTGGCATGATCAACATCGCCTCGATCGCCAGACTGGATACCGAAATGTATGTCAAAATGACCCAGCCGATGGAAGACCTGGTCATCATGACCGATTCATTCCAGCGCATCCGCAACAATGCCAAAGACATCGTCATGGCCTATGGCGAAGAAGAAATCAAAGAGTACGAAAGCCGGATCAAGGAACGCTGGGTAGAATTCGACGCAGCTCTGGCTCGCTATGAATCGACCCTGTTCACCGAAGAAGGAGCCCAGCTGGTGGCGGAAATCCGCGATCTGCGTATCCAGTATGAAAAAAATGTCAACAGCCTGACCATCCTGGTCCGGGCAGGCAGCAAACAAGCCGCTCTGGAAGTGCTCAAAGGCAATAACAACAACATCCAGGTCCTGATCCGGGAAAAATACACTCGCCTCGGCCAGATCAAGACTGAAACCGCAGCCCAGACCGCTGCAAGCAATGCAGCAGCCGCGGCTGCCGCGCGCAACGCAATGATGATCATCATGGCAGTGGGTATCCTGTTGTCACTGGCGATCGGATTCCTGATCGCCAACTCGATCAGCAAGCCGCTGCGTCGTGGCCTCCTGATGATCCAGGAGCTGTCGAAAGGCCGCCTGGTCACGCGTCTGCACATGAAGCAGAAAGACGAAGTCGGCCAGATGGCGCAGGCGATGGACCAGTTCGCCGACGACCTGCAGGACAAGGTGATCAGAAATCTCAACCGGATTGCCGCCGGTGACGTCAGCGCCGACCTCAAGCTGCTGGACGAGCAGGACGAGATCACGCCGGCCCTGATCCAGACGACGGCAGCGATCCGGGCCCTCGTGGCCGATGCCAATACCCTGGTCGAGGCCGCTGTGGCCGGCCAGCTCGACACCCGGGCGGACGCCAGCCGCCACCAGGGCGACTACCAGAAAATCGTTGCCGGCGTCAACCGCACCCTTGATGCTGTGATCCAGCCCGTGCAGGAGGCTTCGAGCGTGCTCGAAGCGATGGCCGAGGGCAACCTGCAGCAGCGGGTGATGGGCGACTACCAGGGCGACCATGCCGCGATCAAAGTCGCGCTCAACGGCACCCTCGATGCCCTGGCCGGCTATGTCGAAGAGATCGCCCAGGTCCTGACCGAAATGGCCAACTCGAACCTGGACGTAGCGATCACCGGCGACTACCGCGGCGACTTCGCCCCGATCAAGCAGGCCCTGAACCTGATCGTCGACAGCTTCAATGAGCTGCTGAGCGAGATGAACAGTGCCGCCGAGCAGGTGGCCGCCGGTTCACGCCAGGTCTCGGACGGCAGCCAGGCCCTGTCCCAGGGCACAACGGAACAGGCCAGCTCGATCGAGCAGCTCAACGCCTCGATCACCGAGATTGCGGCCCAGACGAAACAGAATGCGATCAATGCCAACGAGGCCAATGACCTGGCCGGCAAGGCCCGGGGCAACGCCGTCGAGGGCAATGGCCAGATGAAGCACATGGTCCGGGCGATGTCCGAGATCAACGAATCCTCGACCAACATCTCCAAGATCATCAAGGTGATCGATGAGATCGCCTTCCAGACCAATATCCTGGCCCTCAATGCCGCGGTGGAGGCGGCGAGAGCCGGACAGCATGGCAAAGGCTTTGCCGTCGTGGCCGAAGAGGTCCGCAACCTGGCGGCCAGGAGTGCCAATGCAGCCAAGGAAACGACAGCCCTGATCGAGGGGTCGATCCAGAAAGTCTCGGCCGGGACCCGGATCGCCGATGACACCGCCAAGGCGCTGGACCAGATCGTGAATGATGTGTCGCGGGCCGCCGATCTGGTCGGCGCGATTGCCGTGGCCTCGAACGAGCAGGCAACCGGGATCGCCCAGGTCAACCAGGGTGTCGAACAAGTCTCATCCGTGGTCCAGGCCAACTCAGCGACCTCGGAAGAAAGCGCGGCCACCAGTGAAGAACTGTCGAGCCAGGCGGATCTTTTGAAGAACCTGATCAGCCGGTTCCGGCTCCGCAAATCGGGCCAGCTCCCGGGTCACCGGATGAGCGAAGCCGATGCCTTGGCCGTCGACCTGCATCTGAAAAGGCATGCGGCTCCAGCTGCCGGCCACGACCAGCCGGGTGCCGGCCAGCGCCCGAAAATGCGCATCAACCTCAACGACATCGAATTCGGCAAGTACTGAGAAGGAGCACGACCATGCTGGAAATTGGGCACGCTGAACTGTTGGAGTTCACCCGATTCATACGGCTCAATTTCGGGATCAATCTGGAAGCCAAGCACAAACTGGTCGAAGGCCGCCTGGGGCATTACATCCTCGATTCCGGATTTGCCAGTTTTTCCGAGTTCCTGGACTACGCCTATAACGATGCATCGGGTAAAGAATGGCCGCGCCTGATCGAGCGCCTGACAACCAACCACACCTATTTCTTCCGGGAATCCGCCCATTTTGATTTCCTGGCCCGGACCGTCCTGCCACAGCTGGAGCAATCGGTCGCCAATCGCGACATCCGTATCTGGAGCGCCGGTTGTTCCTCCGGCGAAGAACCATACTCCATCGCCATGGTCCTGGCCCAGCATTTCGGCCTGGCGGGCAGCCTGTGGGACAAGCGGATCCTGGCCACGGATATCTCAGCCCGTGTGCTGGAAACAGCCCGGGCGGGCCGCTACCCGGCCAGTGCCCTGGAAGAACTGCCAGCCCGGTACAAGAGCCAGTATTTCAAAAAGCTTGAAGGTGACCAGTTTGAGATTATGCCCCAGCTGCGGGACGAGGTGATTTACCGTTCGCTGAACCTGATTCATGATGAGTTCCCGTTCCGTAGCCGCTTTCATATCATCTTCTGCCGCAATGTCATGATCTATTTCGATCCCAAGACCAAGAACGACTTGGTCGACCGGTTTTATGACTGGACAGAGCCGGGCGGCTATTTGTTCATCGGCCATACTGAGTCGATCAATCGCCAGGATTCCCGCTGGCGCTACATCCGTCCGGCTGTGTACCAGAAACCATGCTGAAGGAGTCGCAAGCGTCATGAGGAAAACCATCAAGGTCCTGGTCATTGATGACTCGCTGGTGTTCCGGGAAAGTCTCCGGCGCGTGCTGGACCAGGATCCAGCCCTCGAAGTGGTGGGCGTGGCAGCAGATGTTTTTCAGGCCAATGACCTGATCGAATCGCTCCAGCCCGATGTCCTGACTCTGGATATCGAAATGCCGCGCATGAATGGGATCGAGTTCTTGAAGCGCCTGATGGACCAGTGCCCGCTGCCTGTCATCGTGGTCAGTTCTGTCAGCCAGCGCGCTTTTGATGCCATCCGCGAAGGCGCCGTCGATTTTATCAGCAAACCAGCTGCCGGATCGGGGGGACTTGCCAGCCTGGCGCGTGAGCTGATTCTGAAAGTGAAAATAGCCTCCACCGCCAAAATCGGACCTGCCAGACGTCAGGCCTGTCCGCGCATATCACCAGCAACAGATGCAAAGACAGAAGAGACGCTCTCGAAACTGCGCCCGGGATTTCTGGATCCGGTCCAGCACAAACTCAAGGAAGAGCGCCCGGTCGAGCTGATCGTGATGGGTGCCTCGACGGGCGGGACTGAGGCAATCAGCAAGATCCTCTGCCAGCTGCCCGGAGATCTGCCCCCCATCCTGATCGTCCAGCACATGATGCCATTGTTTACCAAATTGTTTGCCGAGCGGCTGGATAAATCCTGCCGCCTGGCAGTCTCTGAGGCAGTTGATGGCCAGGTGCTGCGACGTGGCAGCGTCATCCTGGCTGCTGGTGAGCATCACCTGAGCATCATGAGGAAAGGCCGGGATCTCGTTGTTTCCAGCCAGAAAGGCGAGCGGGTCAATGGCCATTGCCCCGCGGTCGATGTCTTGTTCGAGTCGGCCAGCCGGCTGAGAAATATCCCTCTGCTGGCGGTCCTGCTCACAGGCATGGGTTATGATGGCGCCAAGGGCATGCTCGCCTTGAAGAAGCAAGGCGCAATCACCATCGGCCAGGACGAAGACAGCTGCGTTGTCTACGGCATGCCAAAAGTTGCCTTTGATTTGGGCGGGGTCGACTTGCAAGTGCCTCTTGACCAGATGGCACCCCTGATTCTAGCCTGTACGAAATCTCTGACACCTGGCAGGGTTTAAGGAGTGACTATGCCTTTTTCCACTCCAGATCCTGACCTGAAATCCACCGCTCCTCTTGAAGACCGGCGGATCGTCGAGCCAGGCCGAGATGCGTGGCGGATCGTCTCTGTCTACATCGTAGCCAGCTTGTTCTGGGTCTTGTTCAGCGACCTGGTCCTGAACGGCCTGGACGTTGCCCCGCCAGTCTACCAGGCGATCCAGTACGTCAAGGGTGGCGCGTTCATTCTGCTCTCCGGCGGTATTTTCTACCTGATCCTGCAGCACAAATTGCAGCGGATCCGGTTGTCAGATGAAACGATCCTGCGGGAAAATGCGAAGCTGGCCAGAACAGTGAACAACCTCAAGATCATCGAGCTGAGCCTGAGACGACAGCAGGCTGAGCAAGCCGATCTGAGCGAAAACCTGCGCAAAGAAAAAGAGCTGCTCAACAACATCATAGAAAGTGCCCCGGTCTTCCTGATGGTCACGGATGACCGGGGTGCCATTGTCCAGTTCAACCCCTTTGCCGAGCAATTGACGGGTTATCGCTGGGCTGAACTGTTTGGCCGCAAGATGGATGTCCTTTTACAGCCAGACCGGTTCATTGAACCGGTTCTCGCTCCAGGCTTGTTTCCCAATCAAAGGCCAGACTGGATGGATGGTCAGGAAACGGTCGTTATGAGCAAGAATGGCACCCTGCAGACGATGCTCATGAGCAGCAGAACACTGCTCAACACCAAAGGACTGGCCAAAGGCCACCTGATCATCGGCATGGATATCACAGAGCGGCGTCAACTGGAGCAGAAACTGCATCGCCTGGCGTACGAAGATGTCTTGACAGGTCTGCCCAATCGAGTCCGGCTGATAGAAGATGGAACCGAGTTGATCGAAGATTCAAAGCAGCGTTCTCATCAACTGGCGTGTATCCACTTGGATGTGGATAATTTCAAGCAGATCAATGAAACCCTGGGCATGTCGGCGGCAGACGCCTTGCTGGTGGATCTGGCTGGTATGCTGAAGTCTTATGATCATCCAGGCATTCGCATGTACCGCCTGAATGGAGATGAGTTTGCCCTGGTCATGACCCAGGTCACAGACCGTTCCCGCATTGCAGATACAGTCGACCAGATCTTTGAATGCTTCGGCCGGCCTTGGCGTCTGGCCGGCCATTCGCTGTTCATTACAATCAGTGCCGGCATTGCCGTCTATCCCGATCATGGCGAAGACATGACCCAGTTGATGCAAAATGCCCATGCAGCCCTGTCGCACGCCAAGGCGAAAGGCTGTAACAGCTGGATGTACTTTGACCACTGGATGCGCGAATCCGCCTGGAAAAACATCCGTTTATACAACGATTTGCAGCAGGCGATTCAACATGGCCATTTCATCTTGCACTACCAGCCCCTGGTTGACCTGGTGACGGATTCGATCATCGGCCTGGAGGCCCTGATCCGCTGGCCCGACCAGGCCGGTGGCTTTTATCCGCCCATGGAGTTCATCCCCTTTTCGGAATCGACGGGCCAGATTGCGGCCATCAGCGACTGGGTGGTCCGCGAGGTCCATGCTCAGCGCCAGATCTGGCAGAGCCAGGGTGTCCGGCTGGTGGATATATCCATCAATTTGTCCGGTAATCTGTTGTCCGATGGCCAAGTCATCCCATTGTTTGAAAGGCTGGCCCGGCAAAATGGGCGGATCTGGCAAGGGATCGAAATCGAGATTACTGAAACAGCGGCTGTGAGCAATTTCGAACAGACCATCACGGTGCTCGGCCGCCTGAAGGAACTCGGTTTCTCGATCGCCCTCGATGATTTTGGCACCGGGTATTCATCTCTGGCTTATTTGCGCAAATTGCCGATCGACCGGATCAAGATCGACCGGTCTTTTCTCCGCGACATCACCGGAGATGATAACCAGCGGACGATTTACCAGTCCATTGTCACATTGGCCCACCAGGTCGGCCTCGAGGTGGTCGCTGAAGGCGTCGAGACAGCAGAACAGCTGCTGATTCTCAAAGCCATCGGTTGCGACCTGGCCCAGGGGTATTACTTATCGCGGCCCTTGCCAGCTGCCGACATCCGCCTGCTGCTGGAAAAAGGCCACGGGTCAAGGATCATGCCCTTTCCCGGGGCCCATGCAGCAGGTGCTACAGACAGATCCTACCCGGCCAGAAAACATTAGATCGCATTTGCCCACCTATGATACAATTCTCCTGACCCCTTAAGAATGATTCCAATTTGCCAACAGGTCAGGAGTGGCACCATGTTCGACAGAAGTCGCCCCCTCAATCATCGGCCGGTGCGTCCGGGCCCGGTCCTGTATTGGATGAACCGAGACCAGCGTGCGTCTGATAACTGGGCCTTGCTCTCCGCCCAGCAGGCAGCCGTCCAGTCCGGTCAGCCGCTGCTGGTCATTTTTTGCCTGCAGGAGGCCTTTCTTGGCGCCCGGCCGGAGCACTTCAGTTTCATGCTCGAGGGCCTTCTGGAAACGGCGCGCGAGTTGCAGGATTTTAACATTCCGTTCATCGTTCGCCAGGGCAACCCGGACCGAGCGGTCCTGGCTGTCGCCGGGCAGATCCAGGCCGGTCTGGTTGTGACTGATTTTTCACCGCTGCGCTTGCCACGCCAGTGGCGCAAGGATCTGGCCGCTGCTGCAGAGCAGGCTGGCTTGGCGGTATGGGAAACAGATGCTCACAACATCATCCCCTGCTGGCTGGCCTCGGACAAACTCGAATTTGCCGCCCGCACGATCCGGCCGAAAATCCAGCGCCAATTGCCAGCCTGGCTGACCGATCTCCCGGCCTTGGTCCGCCACCCGGTCGATCTGGCAGGAGAATTGCTGCAGGACGTTTCCGGACCAGGCGCTCGTGCAGTCATCCAGCAAGCCTTGGCGGATCTCGCCCTGCAGTCTGCATCCGACGGTCGCCGCCAGACCTTGCCACCACCTGGCCCTGCTGCAGCCAGGCAGCGCCTGTCTCAATTCACCACAGAATCCCTGAAAGAGTTCGACCGGCGCAATGATCCGAATCTGCCGGTTTCTTCGCGCCTGTCGCCCTACCTGCATTTCGGCCAGATTTCGGCCCAGCGGGTGGCCCTGGCCGTCCAGGCGGCTGCCCAGGGCGAACCAGACTTGGCCACACCGGCAGCCTCGTTTCTCGAGGAACTCATCGTGCGGCGCGAATTGTCGGACAATTTCTGCTTTTACAATCCTGACTATGACAACTGGAATGGCTTTCCTGCCTGGGCCCGCCAGACGCTCGAGCGCCATCGCGCTGACCCGCGGGCCTACCGCTACAGCGATGAACAGCTGGAAAATGGCCAGACCCACGACCCGCTCTGGAACACGGCCCAGCTCGAGCTGCGCGACACCGGCCAGATGCCGGGCTATCTGCGCATGTACTGGGCCAAGAAACTGCTCGAATGGTGTGCGACTCCAGAACAGGCCCAGCAGATTGCGATCGCCCTCAACGATGGTCTGGCGATAGACGGCCGCGATCCCAATGGCTATGTCGGCATTGCCTGGTCGATCGGCGGGGTCCATGACCGGCCCTGGGGCGAGCGGCCGGTTTTTGGCACGATCCGGACCATGACCTATGATGGCTGCCGCAGGAAATTTTCAGTGGACGATTATATCCGGAAAGGACGGTACAGGAGAGATGGATAAGGGACCTGTCACGCTCAAGGAGAAGCCAGTTATTGGCATCAGTGCCTGCGGCTTCAATGCGCCCCTGCGCTACAACGGTCGCAGCATGGATTTCATCAAGGCAATCGGACGCGAGAAAGGCGATTTCCGCTGGTGCCCGGTCTGTCCGGAAACGGCTGCCGGGCTGGGTGTGCCGCGCGACCCGATCCATCTGGTTGGCCAGGACGGTCGTGCCATCTGGCAGGGCGAAGGTAAGATCGTCAGCCGCAATGGCCACGATGTCACCGCGGTCATGCTCGCAGCTGCCCAGGAAAGCCTTGCCACCCTGCGCCGGGCCGGGGCGAAGGTGTTCATCTACATGGATGGCAGCCCCTCCTGTGGTGTCTACCGGACAACGCTGCGCAAACGAAGCCGGGGCAAGCCACCCGGTGTGTTCGGAGCCTTGCTCGATGATGAAGGCTTTTTCCTGATTCCGGCTTTGGAGATGCAAAGTCCGCTGAAATGGTGGGACTGGCGCCGCCGCATGCTGGCCTATCTCTGGCTGCAGGAAGTCCCGCTTAAAACCAGGGGCGACCTGTACGAGGCCTGGTATCGGCTCAAATTTCTCTGCCAGGAGCTCGATGACCCGTGGGCCCGTGAACAGGGCCGCTATCTGGCTGCACTGAAAGGCCGTCTCGAGCCGGAGGTCGCGGAACAATTCCGCCGCGAAGTCGGTGATGTGCTGCGCCGCCCCTCGACGCTGAAGCGGATCACCGGCAGCCTGTGGAAAAACTACAGCCATCACAAAAAAATCACTGGCCGGCCGGTTCCGGACATCCAGGACCCGTCAGTCCTGCGCAATGTCACGACCATTGCCCGGGAACTCATGATCATGGAACGGGAAGCCACGGAGGAAGGCATCCTGTTTGGCACGGCCCCTGTAACCTTGCGTAAAAAAAGATCAGACAAAGATAAAGTTGAGGCTGATTTCCATGACAGTGCAGACAGCGAGTAAGAAAAAGGTCCTGGTCGTCGGTGCCGGCGTCAGTGGCCTGGCCAGCGCGATCCGCCTGCAGCAGCAGGGATTTTCCGTCGAGATTTATGAGAAGAACGAACGGGCCGGTGGCCGCATGGGTGTGGTCGAATTTGACGGCTTCCAGTTCGATCTCGGCCCGACGATCCTGATGATGCCGCAAATGTACCGCGACGTGTTCGAATTCTGCGGCAGAAATCCGGATGACTATTTCCAGATGGTCCAGCTCGACCCGATCTATCGCGTCTATTTTGCCGATGGCTCGGTCCACGAAGCGACTTCCGAGCTAACCCGCCTGGTGGCGGAGCTGGAACGCATCAGCGAGAAGGATGCCCAGGGCTATTTGCGCTACCTCGGTGACATCTACGAACGCTACCTGCTGGCCAAGGACCATTTCATCGGCCGCGGCTTTAGGACCTGGTCGGATCTTCTCAATCCGACCACACTCTCGGCCGGTCTCAAGCTCAAGACCTTCAACAATGCCTATGCCATGATTTCCGAGTATGTCGAGAGTGAGAAACTGCGCGAGCTTTTGAGTTTCCAGACGCTCTACATCGGTGTTTCGCCCTACAATGGCCCGTCGATCTACACCATCATCCCGATGGTTGAGCTGATCTATGGCGTCTGGTTCATCAAAGGCGGCATGCGCGGCTACGTCACAGCACTGGAACGCCTGTTCACCGAACTCGGTGGGGTGATCCATCTCAAGGCGCCGGTGGAAACAATCGTCATGGACGGGCGCAAGGCCACCGGACTCATGGTCCAAGGCCAGTTCCAACCGGCCGACATCGTCCTCTCCACGGCCGATTTCCCCTATGCCATGAAGCAGCTCTTGCCCTCAGATTTTCGCCAGGGCCGCTACCGTCCATCCCAGGTGGAAAAATACGAGTATGCCTGCTCGTGTTTCATGCAGTACATTGCTCTCGACAGCCGTGATTTCCCCGGGCTCAATGTCCACAACCTTGCTTTTGCCGAGGACTTCTCAGGCAACATTGCCGACATCTTCGATGGCCGTTTCCCGAAAGATCCGTCGGTCTACGTCTATGCGCCGGCTTTGCTCGATGAAAGCCTGGCGCCTCAGGGCCAGCTGGGCCTTTATGTCCTGACCCCGGTGCCCAACCTCAAGGATGGACCGGCAATTGACTGGAAAGATGAAGCAGCCATCGCGACCTACCGGGCCAAGGCCTATGAAAAAATCCGCCGCATGCTGCCCCTTCAGGATTTCGAGCGCCACATCATCCGGGAAAAAGTCTACACGCCACTCGATTTTGAAATGGATTTCAATGCATTCTTCGGCGCGACCTTTGGTTTGCGCCCGACCCTGATGCAGTCGAATTCCTTCCGGCCCCAGCCCAAGGCCGTGCGCTACGACAATCTCTATTTTGCCGGCAGCAGCAACCATCCTGGAGCCGGTGTCCCGATCGTCCTGATGTCGGCCCAGATTGCTGCGCAGGAGGTTCTGCGCGACCAGGTGCCGTGATGGCCAAGTCAGAGATTCCCATCGAGTTGCTGCCGGATGTTGCCTGGTGTGAAGCGGTCATCCGCCGTCACTCGGGTAGCTTCTATCGCTCGTTCAAGCGTTTGCCTCCCGGGCGCGCCGCGGCTGTCTTTGCGGTCTATGCTTTTTGCCGCCTGGCGGATGACAGCATCGATGTCGACCATGATCCGGACCAGCTGGACCAGCTGGCATCCCGGTTGCAGGAATTTGCCGCTGGCAGGACCCCGGATGAACCCCTCTGGCGCTTGCTGCGCTGGGCGTTCACAACGTATGACCTGGAGATCGCGCCGTTCTTCGAGATGATCGAGGGTCAGCGCCGGGACATCACTTTTGTCCAGCCTGAGACCAACCAGGACTTATGGGACTATTGCTACCTGGTGGCCGGAACGGTCGGACTGATGATCCTGCCCCTTCTAGCCAGCCCGGTCACAGCTGTCCATCGCCGGCTGGCCATCGATCTGGGCCAGGCGATGCAGATGTCCAATATTCTCCGGGACCTGGCCGCGGACTACCGCCTGGGCCGGATCTACCTGCCTGCGCACGAGCTGGCTGCACGAGGAATCCAGTCGGAAGACCTGGGTCGAGCCACGCCCACACCGGCCCTGAAAAGCTACTGGCTGGAGCTGGCGCAAGGCGCTCTGCAGCGCTACGAAGGTGTGAAGCGAAATCTCGTATCGTTTGACACCAAAGCGCAGTTGCCCGTTCTTCTGGCTCTGCTGTACTATAGTCATATTACTTTACTCGGAATTAAAAATCCGGACATCGTCCTGGAGCGCCGGCTGGTGGTGCCGGACTCATTCAAATACTGGCTCTACTTAAAGGCACAATGGTACGTCTGGACCTTGAGATTCCGGACAGAGGTGTGACATGCAGAACTGGATCGGTATCGCAGCATCTTTTGGCTTCATTTTCACGGTGATCTTCCTGGCCCGTTTCATGGCCCGCTTTGGCAAGGAGGCCAGCCGCAAAACGGTCCATGTCCTGGTCTGCAACTGGTGGTTCCTGGCCATGTATTTTTTTGACCAGCCTCTATGGGCGGCCATTGTCCCGGCGAGTTTTGTCGTGATCAACTCACTGTCCTACCGGTACCAGATTTTCCAGGTTATGGAACGGGGCGAAGGGAAGGAAGACCTCGGCACCGTCTACTATGCGATCTCCCTGCTGATTCTTTCGCTTCTGACGTTTGGTTCGGGTAAAAATCCGCTGGTCGGAGCAGCAGGGATTCTGCTCATGGGATATGGTGACGGCCTGGCTGCGGTGTTCGGCAAAGCGTTTCCCTGGGGATCCTACCGTGTGTTCGGATCCCGTAAAAGCCTGACAGGCAATCTGACCATGTTGGTGGTGTCTTTCGCCGTCCTGGCGTTGCTGATCGCATGGCAGGGCTTATCCCCGGTCCTTCCAGCAGCAGTGGGCCTGGCCTTGGTGGCGACGCTGGTGGAAGCCATGACGCCTTTTGGCCTGGATAACCTGACGGTTCCACTGGCCAGTGCCCTGGCGTACGGGATGGTGATCGGCTGATGGTGGATGAAATCCTGACTCTGCTGGCTTCTTTTGAAACCCTACTCACACTGGTGACTGCAGGCACGGTCCTCCTCGGCAGCGCTGTCGTGGCCTATCTGGCCTATCGTCGCCGGTCGCTGACCGGGCTGGCTGCCTTGACCGCCTGTGGCCTCTCGTTTGGCCTGTATGTGACGGGAGGTCTGCGCCTGGTGGTGCTGCTGTTGACCTTTTTCGCTGGATCGACGGTCCTGACCCACTATCGCCAGAAAGACAAAGACCCGATTGAATCGGAGATTCATGAGAAAAAGGGACCACGCGACACGTTCCAGGTGATTGCCAATGGGGGACCGGCTCTGCTGATGGGTGTTCTGACCGCCATGACCGGCCAGGCCGCTTTCCTGGTCGGCAGTGTCGCAGCACTGGCAGCCAGCAATGCCGATACCTGGGCATCGGAACTGGGCGTCTTGAGCCGTCACCAGCCGGTCTACATCTTGTCACGCCGGCCCGTGGCCCGTGGCTTGTCTGGCGGTGTGACCCGACTGGGTACACTGGCCGCCCTGTCCGGCGGTGTATTCATCGCCCTCGTGTATGGTTTGCTGCATTGGAGTGATCCAGCCAGTGGCCTGACCCTGGTATCCGACATGGCGGTGATCGCTCTGGCCGGCCTGGTTGGTTCGACGGTTGACAGCATTCTCGGTGAGACCTTGCAAGCCCGTTACGCCAGTGCCCGTCACGGCCAGCTGACAGAAAAAAGTGCAGAGCAGGGTCTTGCCAATTCACTCCAGCATGGCCTGAAATGGCTCAACAACGACTGGGTGAATTTGCTCAGCTCCACCATTGCCGCCCTGGCTGCTGCCGGGCTGATTGCGCTTACGGCACATTGACGCCTCGTATCTATGGGAAGGATGGACTCAAGATGACAGATCTTGGAAATGACTTGTATGCCCCCTACTTTGCCGCCCTGGCCAGCATGGACAAACCAGCCTGTGTCCAGCTCGTGCTGGCGGCCGTATCGGAGGGCAAGGTCGGCCTGGTTGAATTGTATACGGAGGTGCTGGCCAAATCCCTCAATGAACTGTCGGAGGCGGAGCTGGGCCAGCCGGATGCCATCTGGCGCGAACATGTCCGCAGTGAAATCACCCGGACTGTGATCGAGTGCTGTTATCCGGCTGTTGTTGCCGAGGTGAACGCCCGCGAGCAGGAGAGAACCTCAGCAGATCCGGCGGCTGATGCCAAAAAGCGGGTGATGATCGTCCTGCCGGCAGAGGAATTCCATGAACTCGGCGCCCGCATGGGGGCGGATTTTTTCCAGCTGGCCGGATTTGAGACCTTGTTTGTTGGTGCCAACACACCGGCAGAATCCATTCTGAACGGCATCGGCTATTTCCAGCCCGACTATGTCGATCTCCATGTCGTCAATTACTATAACCTGTTCAAAGCCAAGGACCTGCTCAACCAGATCCAGCACCAGTACCCCAAGGTCCGCCTCTTGGCCAGCGGCGGTGCCTTTTCCGGTGAAGCCGGCCAGCTGGATCGATTTGGCCCCGTCTGCCTGGTCCGCTCGCTCGCTGATATCGAAGCCCTGCTGGAGGAGACATCATGAGAATTGCCTTTCAAATCGCTGTCCGTTTTCTGTCCTCCAACAAAGGCCAGACGATCCTGATTGCCCTCGGCATCGCGATCGGTATTTCGGTCCAGATTTTTATCGGCTCCCTGATCACAGGCCTGCAGAAAAGCCTGGTTGACACCACCATTGGCAATGCGGCCCAGATCTCGGTTGTGTCCGATGCGGACGACCGCCTGATTGAAAAATACGAACCGATCGCAGCTGCTGCCCTGCGGCGCGAACCCCGCCTGACGGCCATCTCCCCGGTTCTTGACCAGCCAGGCCTGATCATCGATGGAGACCGGTCCAATTCGATCCTGATGCGCGGCTTCGACTTTGCCCGGGCCGAGCAGGTCTATGAGTTCTCCGAACGCCTGGTGGTTGGCCGTCTGCCGGAACGAGATTCCCAAGCCGTGATCGGCGTGGACTTGGCCAAAGAGCTGGGTGTCCAGCCAGGGGATTTGATCGAAGTGACTGTGCTGGGAGGCATCAAAAAATCCTTTACTCTGGTTGGCGTTTTTGACCTGGAGGTCCAGAGTGTCAACAAATCCTGGTTTTTAGCCAATCTCGAGGCCGTCCAGGATCTCTTTGCCACCGGAGACGCCGTGACCGCGATCGAAATCCAGATCGGACCCGATGAAGTCTTTGAAGCGGATTTGATTTCCGAGAAGTTGACGCCGATTCTCAATGACCCGGAGCTGGAACTGACCAATTGGAAAGTCCAGAATGCCTCGCTGCTTTCGGGTCTCAATGGCCAGAGCGTGTCCAGCTACATGATCCAGTTTTTTGTCGTGGTCTCGGTTGTGCTCGGTATCGCCAGCGTGCTGGCCATTTCCGTGCTGCAGAAATCGAAGCAGATCGGCATTCTCAAGGCCATGGGCATCAAAACGCGCCAGTCAAGTCTGATTTTCCTGTTCCAAGGCCTGATCCTTGGCCTGATCGGCGGAATCCTGGGTCTCATTATTGGACTCGGATTGTCCATCAGTTTCACCATTTTTGCGGTGCGCCCCGATGGTTCGCCGGTGGTTCCTCTATTTATCGACCGCAATTTCCTGCTCCTGTCCTTTGGCCTGGCTGTGGTCGCTTCGACTCTGGCCGCCCTGGTACCGGCCAGGAAGTCCGCCCGACTTGATCCAATCGAGGTTATCCGCAATGGCTGAAAGGACAGGAAAGACCATGACATCCCTCAACACACCGCCATCAGGAGCTCCGGAGACGGTCCTGGCCCTGGAGAAAATCAACAAAATCTATGGTGGCAGCGTACCAACCCAGGTCTTGTTCGATATTGACCTGACCTTTGCCGCCTCGACATTCAATGGCATCATCGGCCAGTCCGGCAGCGGCAAGTCCACCCTGATGAATATCATGGGCACCCTGGACCGGCCGACCTCCGGGATTGTCCAGATCAACGGCCGCCGTACGGACCAGCTCAAACCCGACCAGCTGGCCGAAGTGCGCAATGAAACCATTGGCTTCATCTTCCAGTTCCATTATCTGCTGCCCGAGTTCACCGCCCTGGAAAATGTCCTGATGCCGCATCTGATCAAATATGGGTCCGCCAGCAAGGCGATCCGTGACCGGGCGACTGAGCTTCTGGACCTGGTGGGCTTGTCTGGCGTCAAGAACAACCTGGCGACCCGGATGTCCGGCGGCCAGCAACAGCGTACCGCGATCGCCCGGGCCCTGATCATGAATCCCAAAATCATCCTGGCCGACGAACCGACAGGCAATCTGGATTCGGATTCGACAGAGACCGTCTATGACATCATGCGCGAAATCAACCGGACCTTCCGCACGACCTTCATCATCATCACCCATGATCGCCATATTGCGGAAAAAACCGACCGCATCATCGAAATCAAGGACGGACGCATCAGCCTCGACCTTGACCGCCGCTGAATGGACAATGGTGAAAAACGGCTGCCCGTGAAAACGCGAAAAGGTCCTGCAAGTTCAGAGTAATTTTCATGCATTTTGCTATTTGTCAAAAAGTCATATTTCGTTTACAATTTTTCCATCCTGCCTGTCATGGTAACAGCGGCTGAAGGCCCGCTGGTCTGGTGAGGTTCATCGATGCAAATGCTCAAAGACCGGATCGTCCGGGATGGTCAAGTGCTCCCCGGCAATATCCTCAAGGTTGACAGCTTCCTCAATCATCAAATCGACCCGGTCCTGATGGATGCCATCGGCGAGGAATTTGCCCGCCGGTTCATGAATGAACCGATCACGCGCATCCTGACCATCGAATCCTCCGGGATCGCCCCGGCGCTTTTTGCCGGCTATCACCTGCGTGTCCCCGTTGTTTTTGCCAAGAAAACCGAATCTATGAACCAGGATCCGGACACCTTCGCCGCTCCGGTCCATTCTTACACGCGCAACCGCGACAATGTCATCCGCGTCGCCTGCCGCTATTTGTCTGCGTCTGACCACATTCTGGTGATCGATGATTTCCTCGCTCACGGCGAAGCGCTGCTGGGCCTGGCCGACCTGGTCCACCAGGCCGGTGCATCGCTGGCTGGCGCCGGCATCGTCATTGAGAAGGGCTTCCAGGATGGGGGCAAGCGCGTCCGCACTTCAGGTATCCGGGTTGAATCCCTGGCCATTATCGAGGACATGTCCGACGGGCACGTCCGCTTTCAGTGAACATCCGCCTGATTCATCATCTGCCTTGCGAATCCAGAATTTGAAGCGACCCAGAAAAGAAGGAGAGAAACCATGAAGATCAAGAGAATCCTCACCTTGGCCCTGGCCATGATGCTCGTCCTCGGCCTGGTTGCCGGTTGTGCCCAGAGCAGTGCCACCACCACTGCTGCTGCCGGTGAAACCACCAGTGCTGCCGCCGAGACCACCACCGCTGCCGCTCCTGCTGAAAAAATCAAAGTCGGCGTCATCTACATCAGCCCGAAAAATGACGGTGGCTGGTCCCAGGCCCATGCTGACGGTTTTGCCGCTGCCGTTGCCGCAGTTGGTGCAGACAAGATCGATCTCAAGGAAATAGAGAACGTCAATGATGCCGATGCCCAGCAGACCGAAACCGCCCTCAACCAGCTTGTCGCCGATGGCTGCCAGATCATTTTCGCCACCAGCTTCGGCTACATGGAAACCACAGCCAAAGTGGCCTCGGAAAATCCGGAAATCAAGTTCGAACACTGCTCCGGCTACATGAGTGCTGACAATTTTGCCAACTATTTCGCCCAGATCGAACAGCCCCGCTTCCTCTCCGGCATCGTCGCCGGCCGCATGACGAAGTCGAACACCATTGGCTACGTCGCAGCCATGCAGATCCCGGAAGTCTACCGTGGCATCAATGCCTTCACCCTCGGCGTGCGCTCGGTCAACCCCGACGCAGTCGTCAAAGTCACCTGGACCAACACCTGGTTCAACCCGCAGCTGGAAAAAGAAGCCGCGATCTCCCTGATCGACAGCGGCGCTGACGTCCTGGCCCAGCATCAGGACTCCACCGCTGTGCAGCAGGCTGCCCAGGAAAAGGGCGTCTTCGGCATCGGCTATGACAACCCCATGTACAGCGAAGCCATCAAGGACGCCTACCTGACCGCTCCGGTCTTCAAGTGGGGCGCCTACTATGAACAGCGCCTGGCCGCCATGCTCGATGGCAGCTGGACCACCGGCGCCTACTGGGGCGGCATGAACGATGGCGTCGTTGCGCTTGATGCAATGACCGCGCTCGTCCCGGCCGAAGTCCAGACTGAGGTCAATGCCCTCGTCGACACCATGAAAGCCCAGGGCAATGACTTTGTCTTTGCCGGCCCGATCAAGGACAACACGGGTGCCGAGCGTGTCGCCGCCGGCGCATCCCTGAGCGCCGACGACCAGTTCGCCATGGACTGGTTCGTCGAAGGCGTCGTCGAAGCCAAGTAAACCGACTCCATGCTCTGACCCCTTGTGAATCTGCCTGGCCTGTGCCGCCATTTCTTGCGGCACAGGCCAGGTTTTATGACTTTACAGGAGCTTGATATGACCGATACTACAAGAGTCCCCGCCATCGAGATGCGCGGCATCAGCAAAGCGTTTGCCTCAGTCAAAGCCAACCAGGACATCTGCTTCTCGGTTGCAGCGGGTGAGATCCATGCCCTGCTCGGTGAAAACGGATCCGGCAAATCGACGCTGATGAACATCCTCTCCGGGATTTATCTGCCGGATTCCGGTGAAATCGACATCCACGGTGAGCGCGTCATTTTCCGCTCGCCACGCGACTCCATGGCCAAAGGGATCGGTATGATCCATCAGCATTTCAAACTGGTCGAAAACCTGACGGCCCTGGACAACATCATCGCCGGGACCGGCCACGGGCTTTTCATCGACCGCGCAGCCGCCCGGGCGAAAATCGCGGCCTTGTCCGAACAGTTTGCAATGGGGATAGATCCCGACCGGCGCATCTCGACGATGTCGGTCAGTGAAAAGCAGACCGTCGAAATCCTCAAGGTTCTCTACCGCGGCTCGCAGATCCTGATCCTCGACGAGCCGACGGCCGTCCTGACGCCGCAGGAAATCACCCACCTGTTCCAGATCCTGCACCGGATGCGCGAAAATGGCCAGGCGATTGTTTTCATCAGCCACAAACTCAATGAAGTCCTCTCCCTGTGCGACCGGGTTACCGTCCTGCGTCAGGGTCGTACGATTGGCACGGTGCGCACCGATTTGACCACCACGACTGAGCTGGTGGAGATGATGGTTGGCCGTGCCGTGGACCTGTCGATTGACCGGCCGTCTGTCCAGGGTTCCGGTCTCTGCCTGGAAATCGAGGGCCTCTCGGTCCTGGACACCAGCGGGGTCCATCGCCTGAGCAAAGTCAGCTTCCAGCTCAGCCACGGGGAAATCCTCGGTGTCGCTGGTCTGTCCGGCAGCGGCCAGAAGGAGCTGTGCGAGGCCATCGCCGGTTTGCAGATCCCGTCCGAAGGAAGCATCCGCTTCCACGGCAACGAGATCGTAGGCAAATCACCGCGTGAGATCATCAAGATGGGCATCAGCATGAGCTTCATCCCCGAGGACCGCCTGGGCATGGGCCTGGTCGCCTCGATGGACATTGCCGACAACATTCTGCTCAAGGACTACGCCTTCCACAAGGGCCCTTTCATTGACCGCAAGGCCGCACGGGCCAAGGCCAGGCAGATCGTTTCCCAGCTGGCGATCAACACACCAGGCATTTTCCACACGGTGCGCAAGCTGTCCGGCGGTAACATCCAGAAAGTCATCCTCGGCCGCGAGATCAACCTCAATCCGCGCCTGCTGATCACCGCCTATGCGGTGCGCGGCCTCGACATCCATTCATCCTATACCATCTACTCGCTGATCAATGAGCAGAAACAGAAAGATGTCGCCGTCCTATTTATCGGCGAAGATCTCGATGTGCTGCTGGAGCTGTGCGATCGTATCCTGGTCCTGTGCAATGGCGAAGTCACGGGTATCGTCCAGGCCAGCAAAGTGACCAAGGAACAGATCGGCCTGATGATGGCCGGTGAATCGCTCCAAGAAAAGGAGGTCGTCCTCTGATGCGCCTGCGAATTGCCAAAAAGGAAACCGCCGGAGGGTGGCGGGCGGTGGTCATCCGCTTTGCCTCAGTCCTCGTGGCGCTGCTTTTATCCGGCCTGATCATGGCTGCCATGGGCTTTGACCCGGTCGCTGCCTACCTGGCGATCGCCAAGGGGTCCTTTGGCTCCGCCCGCGGCCTGATCAACACCGTCACTGTCGCCATCCCGCTCCTGATCGTTGCCCTGGGCCTGTCGATCAGCTTCTCGATGCGCTTCTGGAACATCGGTGGTGAAGGCCAGATGGTCATGGGCGCGATTTTTGCCACCTATGTGTCCCACCAGCTGCCGGAATCGACCCCGGCGGTTGTCTACTGGGTGGGCATGGCCCTGGCAGCCATGCTGGGCGGTGGCTTTTATGCACTGATCCCAGGCTTGTTCCGGGCCTATTCTGGGACCAATGAAACGCTGTTCACCCTGATGCTCAATTATGTCGCGATCAAAGTGGCCGTTTTCCTGCGCCTGGTGCTGTGGAAAAATCCGGCGGCCAAGGGTTTCCCCCAGATCAAGGCCATTCCCGAAGCAGCCCATCTGCCCAAACTATTTGGCATCCACATCGGCTGGATCATCGCCCTGGTGATTACAGTCTTTGTCGCGGTGTACCTCAAATACACCAAGCGAGGTTATGAAACCCGCGTTGTCGGCGAAAGTGAGCGAACCGCCCATTATGCCGGGATCAATGTCCGCCGTGTCTTGATCGGTGGCGTCGCCCTGTCTGGTGCCATTGTCGGCCTGGCGGGATTTGCCAAGCTCTGCGGGGTATCGCATGTACTGTCGGAAAGCATCGGCGGCGGTAATGGCTTTTCTGCTGTCATCGTGGCATGGCTGGCCCAGCTCAATGCGCCGGTCATGGTCCTGATTGCGCTGCTGTTTGCCGCCATGGAGCAAGGCGCCATGGGGATGGAACTGGCACTCAAAATCCCTGTTTCGGTCTCTGATGTCATCAAGGGCCTGATCCTGTTCTCCGCACTGGCTTCCGAATTTTTCATCTCCTACCACGTCGTCTTCGAAAAGGGTCCGGGCGCCCTGCTCCGCCAATACCGGCGCCTGGGCCAGAAAGCGCAGCAGGCAGCAGAAGCAGCGGAAGGGGAGGACAAGACCTGATGGAAGTTTCATTGATGATTGCCCTCTTTGTTGCCTCTGCCGTGCGCATGGCCGTACCGTTGCTTCTGGGCACCCTGGGGGAATCCCTGACCGAACGCGCCGGCAACCTCAACCTCGGCGTCGAAGGACTGATGATGATGGGCGCAGCCACCGGCTTCATCGCCGCCTACCACACGGACAACATTGCCCTCGCCATCCTGGTCGGCATGCTGGGATCTGGCTTTGGCGCCCTGCTCTACGCCATCCTGACCATCACCTTCCGGACCAAACAAGATGTCACCGGGCTGGCTTTGACGATTTTCGGCACCGGATTTGCCAATACCCTGGGTAAAAGCCTGGCCAACCAGAACACCCCACCGGCCATTCGCGAATTCGCCCAGGCCACGCCGCTGCATCTGCCGCTCGAACCGGTAGCCAGCCTGCCCGTGCTCGGCCCCGTGCTGGCCTTCATCGACACCGCCTTCCTGCAGCACAACTGGTTTGTCTACCTGACCTTCGCCGCAGCGATCGTCGGCTGGATCTATCTCTTCCGCACCCGTGAAGGCCTCCACCTGCGCATGGTCGGTGAAAATCCGGCGGCTGCTGATGCCTCTGGCATCCGGGTCATCGCGGCTAAATACGTCCATGTCGTCATCGGCGGCATCCTCTGTGGACTCGGCGGGGTCTACATCTCCGTCGTCAATGTCGGAACCTACCTGGAAAACATTGTTGCCGGGCGGGGCTGGATTGTCGTCGCTCTGGTCATTTTCATCCGTTGGGATCCCTTGAAGGCGATCGCTGGCTCGCTCTTGTTCGGCGCCCTCGAGATCGTCGGCTTCCGCATCCAGCATATCGAAGGCCTCTCCAGCATCCCGGTCTTCTCCCAATACGCGATCGACATGTATCCCTACCTGATGACGATCATCGTCCTGGTCATCACCTACTCCCGGAAAAAAGCCTACCAGGGCCCTGCAGCCCTGGGCGTGCCCTATTTCCGCGAGGACCGCTGAGTCAGGATCTGGCTTGTTGCCGACCTGGTATGCAGCCAAGACTGCCTGACTGACACGGCTGCTACTTTCAAGGGAACCCTTTCGGTTTTATTTTCGTCTAATCCCTGACTGGCAGAGGATGAACCGGCCTCGTCCGGACTTCCTCCAGCCAAAACCCCGATGAGGGAGGCGAATGACAATGAAACGGATCGTGGTTTTTGTTCTTGTTCTGCTGCTTGTTGTCCTGCCCGTGCTAGCCAGCTGTGAATCCTGGCCTGGCCGCTCAGGTCCAAGCACGACGTCCGGGCAGACGGATCCGGATGATACGGTTCTGCCTACCCCCGTTCCCCCGGAACCTGCGACCTATGATGACCTGATCGCCAGGTTGCGCGAGATGGCTGCCAACCCTGCCATCGACCAGTTCCGGATGTTTGCTTTCCCCGAAGCTGCCATGGAAAAGGATGCCGGTCTCGCCCCAGGCAGCCAGGCAACAGCACCTGCCGCCAATCCGGACCATTCCCAGACCAATATCCAAGTCCAGGGAGTGGACGAAGCTGACCTCGTCAAAACAGATGGCCGCTACCTCTATGTGGTTGCCAACAATCGCCTCAGCATCATCGACGCCCAGGATCCAGCCCGGATGCAGGTGGTCTCGAGCCTGGCCTTTGCCACCAACCGCGAGACCGATGCATTTTACCTCAATGAGTCGCTCCTCGAGATCTATCTCGATCCCGATCACGAGCGTCTGACTGTCCTGCTGGCCGGGTACAGCTATGAGAAATATCCACAGCCTTGGCCGCAGCCGGTCGAACCGGGTGACCCTGTTCCGGCGACAGGTTCAATTGAACCAGGAGTTGCCTGGTCAGAATCGGGTGAAGCAGCGCCGGAGGCGGCGACTCTTGTGCCGGATGTGAAAATTGCCGCACCAGCCGCTCCGGAGATGATCGCCCCCATTCAGGCCGGCCGCACCTACACCACGACACACGTGTATGACATCACCGACCGTTCTGCCGTGCGCCTGGTGCGCCAGTTCAGCCAGGAAGGCAGTTACGTCACCTCACGCAAGATCGGCTCAGTCGTGACCGTTGTCACGAACCAGTACAAATACTGGATCTGGCCCATGCTGGATCAGACGGTTCAAGGTAAGCTTGCACCAGAGCAGGTTTTCCCTGCGACCATCTCGTCGGAGACAGGCAGCGGATCTAACGCGTATTCTGGCAGCGGATCCGGGGCTGATCAAGCTTGGCAAACAGTCACACCAGCCCAGTTGAGCATCCTGCCGGAAGGCGATCCAGGCAGCCAGGTGATCCTGGCTTCCATCGACACCGTAGCGGTTGAAAAGCAGCCGGAAATCCTGGCAACAGTGGGTGCCACAGGGACTGTCTATTGTTCGACTGAAAACCTCTATCTTTTCGGGATGCGCACTGTCTGGCCAGCCCGTGAACAGGACGACGGACTAAGCAAGCCGGAAATTTGGCCTGGATCCTATGAGACTCATACGGAAATCTATCGGTATAGCCTGACAGGTGGCAAAATCACACCTGCCGGACAAGGCTCAGTTCCGGGCACCGTCATCGGACAATACAGCTTTGACGAATACGAGGGCTACCTGCGTGTGGCCACGACAACCGGCCAGGCCTGGTCTGGTCGTGCCGACCCTTCCGAGAATCACGTTTTTGTCCTAGACCAGGATCTCAAGCGTGTCGGCGCAGTCACGGGCTTGGCTGAAGGCGAAACCATCCGTTCAGTCCGCTTCATCGGACCGCTCGGTTACGTCGTCACCTTCCGCACGACAGATCCCTTGTTCGTCATCGACTTGCATGACCCTCGGCGGCCGAAAGTAGCCGGCGAGCTGAAGATTCCCGGTTACAGCGCCTACCTGCACCCCTTTGGCGATGATCGACTGATTGGCATCGGCTACGATGTGGGCCTCGATGGCGACATCGCTTATGAAAAAGGCCTGAAAGTGTCCCTGTTCGATATCGCCGATCCAACCCGCCCGGCTGAGCTTTCAACCCTGATATTGGGTAGCCGTGGCAGCTCAACCGAGCTCAGCTACAACCCCCGCAGCCTGTTGTTTTCCGCAGCCAAAAGCCTGGTTGCATTCCCAGTCCTTTTAACCGAGACGACCACCGACAGCCGCCTCGAATACGGCCAACCCAAATTCCAGGGCCTCATCGTCCTGACCATTGCCAATGACCGTGTTGTCCTGCGCGGTGGCGTGACTCATGCCGACCCAGCTGGACCCGCACCCGGTGAGGACCCGTACCTCGTCTACTACGGCGACGATGCCATCCGCCGCGGTGCCTACATTGGCAACACCCTGTTCACCATCTCCAACCGCCAGATCATCGCCAGCGGACTCGACACCCTGGCCCGGATAGGTACGGTTGAGTTGCCGAGAGCTGGGTGATCGTATGCGGGCTGGGCTTGCGGTCAGATCGGCCTTACGGTGAAGTCCGGTACCAGTGCCGGCAAGAGGATCCGGCACGGCTGCGAACCTGACACAGATGCCGGCAAGAGGATCCGGTACGGCTGCGAACCTGACACAGATGCCTGAAAGAGGATCCGGCACGGCTGCGAACCTGACACAGATGCCGGCAAGAGGATCCGGCACGGCTGCGAACCTGACACAGATGCCGGCAAGAGGATCCGATACGGCTGCGAACCTGGCACAGATGCCGGCAAGAGGATCCGGCACGGCTGCGAACCTGGCACAGATGCCGGCAAGAGGATCCGATACCAAATTCGGAAAATTGAATTCGAAATCCTTGAAAGGGACTGCGACTGTGAGCCTTAACAGCTTATTCCATCTCTTTATTCATAAATGGTGCCTGGCACGGCTTTTAAAGCTGTGCCAGGCACTCATATAAGAACTTGATGCTGATAAGAGACTGGAAAGGACTGTGTCTGTAGTATTTTCGGGATTTTAAAAATTCCATCAGTAATTCTGCGAACTTGGCACAAGTTCCGGCAAGAGGATCCGGCACAGCTGCGAACTTGGCACAAGTTCCGGAAAGAGGATCCGGCACGGCTGCGAACCTGGCACAGATGCCGGCAAGAGGGTCAGACGCCACTCGACTCCACTCACCCCGCGCCAGCCGCGATCCCGTCCCCGGCCATCCGGCCGTGCCCGGTCTCGCTACCACTCACCCCGCGGTCTCATCCTCGACCGGAATGCTCGGGATCGGCACGTCGATTTCGACGTCGGCGGCATAGTCGATGCCAGGCTGGCGGAAACCGAACATCTGGAAGAAGTCGTCCCAGTAGCCCTCGATGTCGCAATATTCAGAGGCGTTTTCGGTTGTCACGATCGGCCAGATGCGGTCGACCGCTTGCTGGACATCCGGGCGCATTTCCCAGTCATCGACCCGCAGGTAGCCGGCATCATCCACAACCGGATTGAACCCCGCGCCCGCGTCTGTAGCGCCTGCGACTGCCGCACCATACAATTTGTCCTTGAACAACCGGTACATCTGTTCGATGCAACCCTCGTGGAGGCCTTTTTCCTTCATGACTTTGTACAGGATCGAGATGTACAGGGGGACGACCGGGATGGCGGCGCTGGCCTGGGTGACCAGGGCTTTGTTGACCGAGACATAGGCTTTGACATTAGGCATAGTGCGTGTCATGGCCTGGGCAGTCTCGTACAGATGACGCTTGGCCTGGCCGATCGAACCGTTGAGATAGATCGGATGGGTCAGTTCCGGCCCGATGTAGGAATAGGCGACGGTGACCGTCTGGGGCGAAAGCAGGCCGGCTGCATCGAGGGCCTTGAGCCAGTCCTGCCAGTCTTCACCGCCCATGACCTTGATCGTGGCTTCGACTTCTTCGGGGGTCGCCGGGGTGATCGAGACGGGGACGATGGCATTGGTGCGCAGGTCGATCGTCTTGTTCTCGTAATCGCCACTGGTGGTCTTGAGGACGGAATTGTAGACGGTGCCGTCAGCCATGGTGCGGCGAGGCGAGGCCAGGCTGTAGACGATCAGGTCGACCGAGCCGAGGTCCTCACGGATCATCTGGATAACCTGGTCCTTGACCGCAGCGGAGAAGGCGTCCCCGTTGACGGTTTTGGCGTAGAGGCCTTCGGCCAGGGCGCGCTGTTCAAAAGTGGCTGAGTTGTACCAGCCAGCTGAAGCCGTGCGGTTGTTGCCGGCTGGCTTGTCGAAAATGACACCGATGGTGGCTGCGCCACTGGCGAATGCTGCACTGATGCGCGAAGCCAGGCCGTAGCCGGTGGAAGCCCCGATGACCAGGACCTTTTTCGGGCCTTCGACGCGGGGCAGGGATTTGACATAGTTAATCTGGCGGTCAACGGCGACAGCGCAGCCGGCGGGATGGGCGGTGGTGCAGATGAATCCGCGGGTTTTAGGTTCGACAATCATGGCAAAGCCTCCGGAAAAGCAAATAGTTTGAATACCAAAGAATCTATGCCCTATTGTGAACAAAAAGCTGCCGTTTGACAAGTTTCCCACAGGACTGTGCTAAAATATTGTCAGACCGCTGTTTCCAGCCCAATTTACCGGGAACTTTTCACAGGCGATCCCGTCAAAAGGCCAGTACCGGTTATCGGTCGCGAACGGAGCGTGGGACATCAATGAAGCTGCGTGAAAAATTGCACCGGGATTGGCCAGCGGCCATATTTCTGGCGCCCAGCCTGCTGGGAACGGCGCTGTTTTTCTTTATCCCATTTTTGCTCGTGATCTGGTATGCAATGGTCGACAATCCGGTCATCATGAATTTTGTCGGCCTGGGGAATTTCATCAACCTGTTCCAGAACCAGGCCTATCTCCAGGCGGCGGGCAATACCATGCTGTTTTCAATCATCAGCCTGCCGCTGGTTGTTGGACTGTCACTGGTCCTGGCGATGATTCTCAATGGCAAGCTCAAGGCCAGGAGTCAGCTGCGCTCGCTGTTCCTGTCGCCACTGCTCGTACCGGTTGCCTCGATCGTCCTGGTCTGGCAGGTGGTCTTCAGCTACAATGGCGCCCTGAACACCTCACTGGCTGATTTCGGATTCATCCCGGTCGACTGGCTCAAAAGTGACAGCGCCCGCTTCGTCATCATCGGCCTGTACCTGTGGAAAAACCTCGGCTACAACATGGTCCTGTTCCTGGCCGCGCTCAACACTGTCCCCGTCGAGTTGCTCGATTCGGCCCGTGTGGATGGCGCCACGGCCTGGCAGCGCTTCCGCGCCATCACGTTCAAGTACCTTACCCCGACCTTGCTGTTCACCCTGGTCATTTCCTTCATCAATTCCTTCAAGATTTTCCGCGAAACCTATCTGCTGGCCGGGGACTATCCTTTTGAAGTGCTCTACATGCTCCAGCATTACATGAACAACATGTTCCGCTCGCTCGACTACCAGAAACTGTCCGCTGCTGCGATCGTCATGGCCCTGGTCATGATGGCTATCATCGCCATTCTTTTTGTCGTGGAAAGCCGTTCCGGGCGTGACCTGGAGGAATCCTGATGATGAAGGTGAGACGGTTGAACTTCAAAAGCAGCCGCCGATTGGTCCGCGAAGGCGCCATCCTGGTCAAGAGTGGCCTGATTCTGGTCCTGGCCCTGGTCTTTGTCTTTCCGATCGTGATGACAGTCCTGAACTCTTTCATGTCGAGCGAGGAAATCATCGCCAATTACGGCATGCTGTTTGACAAGACCCGCAATCCCTGGGAAATGCCTGCTGCGCCCGAACTTCCCTGGATCGCGCCGACCGCCCATTTCAAACTGATCCCCGACCTGGTGTCAGCACAGCAATACATCGAGATCCTGTTCAAGAGCACCGACTACCTGATCAAATTCTGGAACTCCGTTTTCCTCGTCCTGCCGATCGTTGCCGGCCAGATTTTCGTCGGTGCCCTGGCCGCCTACGCGTTCACCCGTTTCCGAGGCCGCCTGGCCCAGATCACTTTTTTTGCCTACATCATCCTGATGCTGATGCCGTTCCAGGTCACGCTGGTGCCGAACTACCTCGTTGCCGAATGGTTTGGACTGCTCGACAATCCGCTGGCGATCATCCTGCCTGGCGTTTTTTCGACTTTCAGCGTCTTTTTGATCACGAAATACATGCGCCGGATCCCGCGCGACTACATCGAAGTCGCCCAGCTCGACGGGGCGGGTCACTGGGCCATTTTTACAAAAATCCTGCTGCCGATGTGCCGCACAGCGGTGTATTCGCTGGCTGTCCTGGTTTTCATCGACTTCTGGAACATGGTCGAGCAACCGATCATTTTCCTGTCCGATCCCCTGACCCACCCGTTGTCCGTTTTCCTCGTCAAAGTCAATGAAGGCGACATCGGCCTGGCTTTTGCCGCCTCGACCCTGTACATGATCCCCGCTCTCCTGATGTTTTTCCATGGTGAACAATACCTCGTGGAAGGCATCACGCACTCCGGCCTGAAAGGATGACCCGACCGATGGAACAGACCGCCGCCACCACCAAAAGCCGTCTCCTGCGCCGCGCCACAATTTTCTTTTTTGCTGGCATGGCTGTCCTGACGCTGTTCTCCAACACGATCGTCAATTATTCCCTGCCGCGCGTCCAGGTGAAAAACTTCGAGTCCGGCATGATGTTCCGACAGATCCAGGCTGAGGGAACCATTTCCGCCCAGCTGCAGCACACGGTCAATTTCGGTGCGCCACGGATCGTCGACCAGGTCAAGGTCGAAGTCGGCTCGCCCGTCCTCGTCGGCGACGTGATCGCCACCCTCAAGCCCACCGAAGGCGTCGAGCTGCTCGAGATGGAAAAAGCGCTGGAAAATGCCGAGCTGGCTTTGGCGCAAATGAAGCGCACGCCGGCGAGCCTGTCTGTGCCTGCTATGGAAAAGGCGGTCAAAGCTGCTGCAAAGGCCATCGAGGATGCCAGGGAAAATCTGGAAGATGCCAAAGATGCTCAATACCAGGCCTATGTCGCGCTGATCAAGACCGAACGTGGCTTGGAAGATGACGTGGAATTCGCACAAGAGACCTTGGAAATCAAAGAAGCTGCGCTGACCACCGCAAAAACTGAATATAACACCGCAGTGGCAGCATTAGCAGCTGCCGAGGCGGCGTTGGCTGCTCTGGAAGCGGATCCGGCGTCAGACCCCGATGCGATTGCAGCTGCCGAGGCGGCGGTCGATACCGCCACTGCGATTTTATATGGTGATGACACCCAGGTCGGAAAAAGAGATTTGCTCAAAACAGCCCAGGATCAGTACGACGCGGCCAAGGATGCCCTGGACACGGTCAAAGCTTCGCTCAAGGCCGCTCAAAAAGCCTCCAACGAAGGTGCGGACGATGCCGGTGTGATCGCCGCCCAGGAGGCCCTCACAGCTGCAGAGGAAGCCTATCCGGAACGGCTCCAGGAATTGGCCGACGCGAAGAAATCCGATTCCCTGGCTGTCCAGGATCGCCAGACCGCCATCACCAAAGCCGAAAACGATCTCGAGGTCCAGCGCGCCAAGTTCGAGCAATTCAAGTCAACCCAGGGGGTCAATGAGATCAAGGCCGATTACGAGGGCCGGATCTCCAAGCTCGCCCTGGCCGCTGGAGCAACCATTAACACCACCGAAGCCGTCGCTGTGATCGACGATGCCCAGGCCCGCTATGACCTGAGGGCGACGATCCCGGCCGAGCAGGCCAAGGCGCTGGTGATCGGTGACCGGGCTGACGTCAGCATGGGCAACATCGGCTGGGCGCAGGCCATCCTGCGCGAAATCCGCGAGGACAAGGACCAGCCCGGTGTCGTCAAGCAACTCGTCTTCGATGTCGAAGGTGAGGTCGCCCTCGGCCAGCAGGTCAGCATCAACATCTACAAACAAGGCCGTAACTATGACATGATCGTGCCCAATGCAGCCATCCGCCAGGATGCCAGCGGCAGTTTTGTCCTGGCCATGCGCCAGAAAAATGGTCCGCTCGGTAGTCGCTATACCTTGGAACGCGTCTCAGTCACCGTTCTGGAATCAGACAGCACCCGAAGTGCGATCAGTGGTGCCCTGGACTGGGGCATGCCGATCGTGACGGCCGCTAACAAACCGGTCGAGGCAGGCAGCCGAGTCCTGCCGACCAAATAGAAAGAGCCAGCCATGGCAGATGCACGAAAAGACAGATTCTGGCCTGAACCAGACGAGGCGATCCAGATGAACCGGCAGCCAGCAGGCAGCCTGTCTTCATCACGCCTGGCCTGGCGTCTGGCGGTGTTGGCGACGCTGGTGTTGACCGCCAGCTTCCTGTTTCTCCAGGCCCTGGTGTTCACCACCCGCGGAGCCCTGCCTGAAACTGCCAAAAAGAACACCGTGCGCCCTTTTGCGGTCTATCTGCCTGCAGCCACTGGCGAAGAAAATCCCGGATTGCAGCCGCGGAGCATCGAGTCCATCCGCAAAGCTTTGAATCAGGCTCTGCTCGAGCAGCAAGTCCAGATCGTCGATGCCTATGCCGGATTCTCCACCCAGACCCTGACCCAGGGCAGCAACAGCCTGAGCATGCCTCTGACAGGGATTTCCGGAGCCAGCTTTGCCGCATTTCGCAACATGGAGCTGCTCAGCGGCAATTTCCTCATGAACGATGCCTTCAGCACCCGCAGCATTGTCCTCGATGAGCTGGCAGCCTGGCAGCTGTTTGGTGCGATTGACATCACTGGGTTCACGGTCAAAGTCCAGGACAAAACCCTGACGGTGGCTGGTGTCGTCCGGCTGCCGGACAACTGGCAGAGCCAGCTCAGCCGTACGGACCAGGCACACGCATTTATCCCCTATGCGACCCTGAGTGAACTCGATCCCAAGCTGAGCATCACCGCCTATGAAGTCCGCCTGCCTGAACCCGTCCCAGGCATGGGGCTGCAGTTCCTGCGCGATGCCCTGGGCAGCGCCGGGATTACGACAGATGCAATCGAGCTGGTCGACCACGACGCCCGCCTCCGCCTGGTCACGTTGCTGACCAGCTGGCGCACGGTCGGCAGCCGTGTTGTCAGGGATTCTGCTGTCGTCCTGCCCTGGTGGGAAAACGCTGCCCGGGCTGCACTCGATCTGGCCAGCCTGTTATCCCAGCTGGCAGGAGCAGCCCTGCTGGTCCTGGTCTTCAGCCTTTATTCGCTGCGCGACTTGCCAGCCATCCGGAAGCGACAGCTGTCCATCCATCTCGGCTTGTCTGTACTGGCCGGTCTGGCAGCCGCCCATTTTTTCATCAGGACACGGGGCGAATGGGTACCATCCGGCAGGGACTGGCTCGTCGCCATCCTAGCCACCCTGGTCCTGCCCCAACTCATTTATTTGGTCACCACCAGCTGGTCTGCCCTGCGCCGGACATTCCCGGATACCCGGTCGGTTTGGACCCGGCTCCAGCCAGTGGGTGACACTTTGCTACGGATCATCAAGCAGCTGCGTAAGCGCAAGCCTGCCAAGGAGGAGACCCTGATATGAAAACAACGATTTCCGCCCCGTTCCATCCGGCCGCCCGCCGGACCGATGAACCCTCGCTGCGACGCCTGATCAGCCTCGCCTTGCTGCTCGTACTGGTTGTGCCACTGGTGCTCCAGCTCGCCGGTTGCAACAAAAAGCCGGCCATCGATCCTGACCTGGCCGATCTAGCCATCTATGACGCTGTCGAGTATGAAATCGGTGACCAGTACAGCTATGTCCAGTCGATCATCTGGGCCAATGGCGAGATCATCGCCCTGGCCAGCGACAACATGGGTGTCAACAGCCTGGTCCGGATCAGCCCGGAGGGCCAGCTGCTTGGGACGGTCTCTCTGGAAGCCATCCCCGGCCTGATGACCGATCCCGCAGAGCCTTCCACCGCCTACCTTGATGGTGTTTTTGCCGGACCGTCCGGCTCCCTCCTGGTCACGGCTACCGACTACTCGGATCCGATGAAATCTGTCCGCAACCTGTACCAGATGGACAGCACCGGCCAGATCCAGAAAACGCTGCTGCTGTTTGAAGCAAAAAATGACGGCAGTACCGTGGAATACCTCAACAACATCCAGGCCACCCCTGACGGCCATCTCCTGCTGGTGTACAACAACTCCATCAGACTGATCGATTTTGACGGGAACAAGAAGGGTGAATACAAGCTCGACGGACAGAATGTATATGTCTCATCGACCTTGTTTCTCAAAAACGGCCATTACGGTGTCAGCTACTATACCCAGGAAGGCAGCATGGTGAGTCAGGAAGTCGATCTGGCAACTGGAACCAAGGTCGCCGACCTGGCTTTGCCACCGCAGCTTTTCAACACCACGCCGATTTATGGCAGTGACGGATCCTATTACCTGAATGGATACCAGTACCTGTCGCGCTATGATGAAGCAGCCGGCAAAGTCGTCAAACTTTTAAGCTGGCTCGATCTCGATGTCAATCGCAACAATCTCTCCTACCTCTGGGTGGCTGCACCCGACGGCAGCTTCTATTTCGGCGAGACCATCTACCCCGACAATGGTGGCATGCCTTACAACGGGGAAGTGCCGCAGAATCCAGTCTTCAAGCTTTTGAAATTGACCAAGTCTGCTGACCAGTCCGCTGTCGAGAAAACCAATGTCTCGATCGGGGCCTTCTGGATCAACGAAGGCCTGCGAAAGGCGATCATCGAATACCGCAAAGTGCGACCAGATGTGCGTTTCACCGTAGTCGACTACAACGAGAACATTGATTACAGCAAGCCGACCGCCTACGAAGATGCCATCACCAAGATCAATGCCGATATCCTGGCCGGTAAAATGCCCGATATCCTGATGACGGGCCAATTGCCCTGGCAGCAATATGCCAGCAAGGGCCTGTTGGTAGATCTGGGTGAACAAATGGCCAAGGACAAGGAATTTGACTCTTCGCTCTTCCTGGAAAATGTCTTCCGGGCGTCTTCGATCAATGGCAAGCTGTTCACCCTGACGAATGCCGTCGGCCTGACCGGCATCATGAGTTCGCGATCCCTGGTCGGCGACCGGACCGGCTGGACGGTCCAGGAATTCCAATCCTTTGTCGAACAGCAGCCAGATCCATCGACTCTTTTCTACCAGATGCCCGGAGATGGCATCCTTAACATGCTCCTGATGGGCAATCTCAATGCCTATATCGATACCGAAAAAGGCCTGGCAAATTTCGACTCGCCAGATTTCATCCAGCTTTTGGAATTCGCCAAGAAATATGGCATTGATCCCAACCAGTATCAGGATGGTTGGGTCGAGCCGATGCCGGTGGATGGAGAAACGAGCGGACCAGCCCTGCAGATGGTCTGGATGAGCCGTTTTGAAGATTACAGCTCCTATAACCAGACCTTCAAAGGCGAGGCGGTCATGCTGGGCCTGCCGTCCCAGCAGCGCAGTGGCCCGATGCTCAATGCCTATTCTGCCCTGGCCATGGCAGCCACCAGCAAGAACCAGGACATCATCTGGGATTTCTTCAAATTCTATCTGAGTGAAGCCTTGCAGGACCAGGTGATTGCCAATTACGAAGGTTTCCCGATCCGCAAAAGCAGCCTTGCCAAAGCAGGCGCCAAGGCTATCGCTGACACGGCCCAGTATGGCCAGGAGCAGCCTTTCCCGGAAGGCGATGTCAAGTCGTCCGACATGGGCTGGTGGTATGGCGCCAAAGTGACCCAGGCTGACGTCGATGCCGTCACAGCTATCCTGTCCCAGGCGGATACGGTCTATGCCTATGACGAGAAAGCGTATCAGCTGATCAGTGAAGAGACACAGGGCTTTTTTGCTGGTAACAAATCTGCTGCCGAGACTGCAGCTGCCATTCAGAGCCGGATGCGGGCTTATGTTGGAGAACGGCAGTGAGTCCCCTCCACGATAGGTCTCTGGAAGAACTGGTCTTGCCGGTGCAGGCCATCCTGCGCTCGGCAGGCCAGTTGATCCTGGATGCAGAGGAGGCCGGTTTTGGGATTGAGAGGAAGAGCGACAAAAATTACGTCACAGAGGTCGATCTGGCCGTCCAGAAGCAGATCGTTGACCAGCTGGCACTGCTGACACCGAGCTTTGCCATCAGGGCGGAAGAAGAGGATCTGGATGATCCGGTCCGTGACCGGCCAGTCTGGATTCTCGATCCAGTTGATGGCACGACCAACCTGATGCGCCACAACCAGCATTCTGCGATCTCTTTGGCCCTGGCAGACGGAGATGTGTTGCTGCTGGGATTTGTCTACAACCCTTTCCTGGGCGAATTATTCACAGCTGTCCGTGGCCTGGGCGTCACGCTGAACGGCAGGCCGGTCCGGGCCAGTGAAATCAGCCAGCTCAAGGACAGCCTGGTCAGCTTCGGCACCAATCCCTACGATCGCCAGGCAGCCCATGAAACCTTTGCCCGGGTCGAGCGCGTTTTCCTTCACTCGCTTGAGGTCCGGCGCAGTGGCGTAGCAGCTTTGGACCTGGCTTATGTTGCTTGTGGCCGTTACGATGGCTTTTTTGAGCAACGGCTCCAGCCGTGGGATTTTGCCGCGGGTCTGCTCTTGGTCCAGGAAGCCGGTGGCCATGTGTGCAACTGGCAGGGCCAGCCACTCGACATCCATCACCCGGATAGCTTGATGGCGACCAATGGCAAGATCCAGGATGCCCTGTTTGATCTGGTATGCGATCATTGAAAGCAAGGAGGCACTTGCCATGAACATCGGTCTGATTGTGTATTCCTACACCGGGAACACCCTGTCTGTTGCAGAAAAATTGAAAAACCAGCTTCTGGCCCAGGGCCACGCTGCCACCATCGAACGGGTGCATGCCAGCAACGAAGACCCGCAGAAAAACCGGCTGGACAAAACTGCCAGCCTGACCCAGGCACCGGATCCCTTATCCTATGATGCCCTGATCCTGGCAGCTCCGGTCAATGGTTTTTCCCTGGCCAAGGTCATGCAGGATTATCTTGCCAACCGTCCAGGATTAGCGGGCAAGCCTGTCCGGCTGTTTGTCACCCATCATTTCCCGAAGGCCTGGCTCGGTGGTAGCCAGACCATGCGCCAGTTCAATAAACTTTGTTCCGCGAACGGCGCAAAAGTAGAGGCGACAGCCATCATCGACTGGTCGAGCAAAAAGCGCGAGCAGGAAATTTCAGAACTGGTGAGCCGCTTTAGCCAGTTCTGAGCCTGTCTGGCAGGAAACCCAGGTCCGGTATCGCCTGGAACAGCTGGCAGTCTATGTTCCGGATGGACAGGGATCAAAAAATATTCAGGTATCTCTACCCGGAGTATGTAACGAATGTGTTATAACAGTGCTCTTATTAGATAAGGTGAGGTCCCTATGCGGAGGATGACCCAGGCAAATGAGGAAAAAGACACCTATACGGTCCCGGCATCCCTCGTCGAACAGGCAGGAACATCCTGCCACGGTGCTGCGATCGATCGGTTGGCCCGGTTTGAAAATGCCTATGAATCCTTGCTGGACCGCCAGGACAAGATTGCCACAGATCTGGAGCAGCTGCGAAGCCAGGGCCGGACACAGTCCGTTTCATTCAAGCAGCTTCTGGCCGAGAAACTGATGAATCAATCGATTCTGGTCCTTTTCAAATCCTTCGGACTGGATTGAACTGGATTTCGTAGCCAGATCTTATACGGACAGGATGTGAGTGCATTGGATCAGCCTGGACGGAACAAACTCTATACGGCCTTGTTTGCCGTCGTGGTGGCCATCGGTCTTTACCTGCTCAGCCTGGCCAATTACCTGCTGTTCCACAGCCTGGCGGAATTGTTCAGTGTCATGATCGGGGCGACCTTGTTCATCATCACCTGGAATGCCCGCGAATACACCCGCGAGCACTTTGATTTCCTGGCCTTTGTCAGTGTAGGGTATTTTTTTGCGGCCAACCTGGATGTGCTGCACACCTTGGCTTATGAGGGCATGGCGGTTTTCCCCGGTTATGACTATCCGGCCAACCAGCTCTGGATTGCCGCCCGGTACCTCCAGGCCCTGGTCTTTCTGATTGGACTGGTGCTGGCGAAACGCCAGGTCAGGATCAATTTCCCCGTGGTTATAACCCTTGGCACGGCGATCACCAGTGCGATTGTGCTGTCCATCTTTGCCTGCAGGATCTTTCCGGCGTGCTATCGCGCAGGTGAAGGGCAGACCTTGTTCAAGGTCACCAGTGAGTTCATCATCATCGGCATTTTCCTGCTGGATATCTTATTGCTGAACCGCTCTGCGGACCAGTTCGACCCAGCTGTGACCAGGAACCTGAACCTCTCACTGCTGGCGGCGGTTGCGACTGAGTTATGCTTCACACTCTATCTGAGCAATTTCGACTGGCTCAATCTGGCTGGACATTACTTGAAAATCATTTCCTTCTTTTTCCTCAGCCGGGCTGTGATCTATACCAGCATCCAGCAGCCCTATGCGACGATTTTCCGCCGCCTGACGGAAAAGGAAGCGGCATTGGAACAGGTGTCCTTGACCGACGAGTTGACCGGTTTGTACAATCGCCGGGCGGCGCTGACTTTTCTCGGCAAAAACCTGAACCAGATCCAGCATAGCGGAGGAGAACTGACCATCTGCTTTATCGATGTGGATGGATTGAAACAAACCAACGACCGGCTAGGGCATCTGGCCGGTGATGACCTGCTCTCGACCGTCGCCCATTTGCTGGCTCAGACGGTGCGCGAGTCGGACTACGCCTGCCGGATCGGCGGCGATGAGTTCCTGCTTTTGCTGCCCCAGACCAGCGAAGCCGAAGCCCAGGCCTTGATGCGCCGGATCCATGCGGCGCGCGACCGGGTCAACCAGAGTGGCGAAAAGCCCTTTCCGGTGGATTTCAGCACGGGACTGGCATACGCGAGCCAGGAACGGTTTGCCACGGCCAGCCTCGACCAGGTGATGGACCAGCTCCTCGAAGAAGCCGACGACCGGATGTATGCCGACAAAAAGCGCAAACGGGCAGCCAAAACCGATCTGTCAAAAGCCTGATTCTACTGCGACTAACGGCTACCGCAATCTACAACTGATTATCTTACAGAATCAACGACTTCGACAGGATTGCCCCCGGATCGTGCCTGCCCTTCCTCGATCAGGCGCTTGTTTCTATGCAGGAACACCCCCTGGACAACCAGCAGGATGCCTGTAACGATCAATTGCCACTCGATCGAGACCCGGTCCGCCAAAGGTCCAAAGACCAGGATAGCCAGAGGCATGAAACCGCTTGAGATCATCGACAGGACACCAAAAACCCGGCCCAGAAAGGCCTCGTCGACCTTTTCCTGCAGCAGTGTCATCGCAGGCGTATTGAAAATGGGCAGCGTGACACCCACAACCACCATAACGGCTACGTAGATCCAGAACCAGGGGACCACACCGAGCAGGATCTGGTTGATCCCGATCAGGTAGACAGACAGGATCATGCTGTGGATCCGGTTCTTGAAGCCGCCCCAGACAGACATCAAGAGTCCACCCAGCAGCATGCCGCTGGAAAAGGCTACTTCGATGGCGGTCAGGCGCCAGACGTCTTCACCAAAAGTACGGGCGACCTGCAGGGGGGTCAGGAACGCTGCAGGGGAAACGAGGATGAAAAAGAGGGCAAAAAACAGGAACAGGCTGCGGACGAGCCGGTGGTCACGGATATAGGAAAAACCCTGGCGCATGTCGTGCCAGTAGCTGAGCGCTTGTTTTTCCAGGGCTTTGGCATGAGGGGCTATTTTCAGGGTGAGCAGGAACAGGACCGCGAGGATACAGGTCACAACATCGATCAGGAAAATGTATTCGATTGCCCAGAGACTCATCAGGGCGCCACTGACCAACGGGGAGACCAGGGCAATGGCTGACTGGAAACTGGCCAGCAGGCCATTGGCCCGCATGAGCTGGCCTTCTGGCACGATCTGGGGCAGGAACGCACTGACAGCGGGGCTCTGGATGGCTGTGCCGACAGACCGGATGGCGGAAATCAGGAACAACATCCAGATGCCTTGGTAGCCCAGCCGGAAAACAGTGAACAGGACCAGTGTTGCCAGGGCGATGCCGAGGTCGGAAAGCATGATCAGCTTTTTGCGATCAAACCGGTCGGCCCAGACTCCGGCAAAGGGTGACAGGAAGAAGGTCGGCAGGAAGCCAAAGATGATGGACAGCGCCATCATGAGGCCGGAGTTGGTTTCCAGGGTGATGTACCAGAGAATGGCGTACTGGACCAGCGACGAACCAAACAATGAGACTGCCTGGCTGGCGATGAACACAGCAAACAGCCTCCGCCAGCCAGGGCGATCTTCAGGAGACTGTACCAGAATTTCCGGGTCAGTCATCGGCTTCGAGCCGGGCTGCCAGATCGTCCGGCCAGCGACGTCCAGCGGCTTTCAGGCTCGCCTGCAGCTGGTCGGAATCTCTCGCCCCGATCACTGCATAGGTGGGGACGGGCTGGGCCAGCAAATAGCCCAGGACGACCTCGTGCGCCGGCAGGTTCATTTCGCCGGCGATCTGGCGCAGACGGGCGTAGCGGCGGTCGTTCTTGGGACTGTCATACAATTTGAGCAGCGCCGGACTGATCTTGGCCTTGCCCAGGCGTTCCAGCTTGTCGAAATAGCCGTTGGCCTGGGAAGAATAGGCAATGGCTGCCAGTCCATGGTCGCGGTGCAGGGCCATGCTGTCTGGATCCATCGCGACCATGGTCGGATCCGGGAAACCAGCGGGGGAGGCCTCAGCCAGGCTCCACATCAGCTGGTTGGCGACAAAGCTGTGCCAGTCCCGGGCCTTGGCGACCGCCAGTGCTTCGCGGATCCGGGCGGGTTTCCAGTTGGAGCAGCCAAAATAGCGGATTTTGCCAGCCTTGACGAAATCGTTCAGATAGCCCAGGATCTCCTCGACACCGACTCGCTCATCATCGCGATGCAGGTAGTAGAGGTCGATGTAGTCGGTGCGCAGGGCTGTGAGGCTCTGGTGCAGATCGACGGCTACTTCATCGCGGTCCAGGCGCGGCACGGTCAGCGCGTCCCAGGCCGGATGGGCTCCTTTGGTAGCCAGGACGATCTGGTGCCGGTTGCGCCGGGCTTGCATCCAGTTGCCGATGTAGAGTTCGCTGTGGTTCAGACCTGGATCCAGCCAGCGACCATAGATATTTGCGGTGTCGATGAAATTGCCGCCCGCCCCGGTATACAGGTCCAGCTGGTCGAAAGCAAATTCCTGGGCGTTGACTTCGCTCAGTGAGTTGCCACCAAAGCTGATCACGGAGGCATTGAGCTCCGTGCCAGGCATGAGTCGATAATGCATGGGTGACCTCCTCGATATTCAATCTGGTTCCATTATACCTTCCGGTTCGCCTGTGCTAAAATAGCTCCGTTACGAAATCCCGCGGACGCGGGTCCTTTTGACCTGGCAGCCAGGCACTGGCTTGATGCAGCCGAACGGATGAGAAGTATGAACAAAAAACTACTGGTTTACGATCTGGAACAGATGCCTTATGGGGATGCACTGGCCCTCCAGCGGCAAGTCCTCGACAGACGCCAGCAGAACGCAATCGATGACACTCTCCTGCTGGTAGAGCACCCGGCCGTGCTCACCCTGGGAACCCGCGGTGATTACGCCAATATCTATTTACCAAAAGAAACACTCGCTGAACAGGGTGTCACCATTTTTGAAGTTGAACGTGGCGGAGATGTCACCTACCATGGCCCAGGCCAGATTGTCGGCTATCCGATCCTTGCCCTGCAGGACTTTCCTGGCAGCATCCGCGGCTACATCACAGCCATCGCCACAGCCCTGATCGAGCTGCTCCACGATGAGTTCGGCATTATCGCTGAACAGCGCTTCGATAAATATTCAGGTGTCTGGGTCGGCGAGAACAAGATCGTAGCCATGGGTGTCGCAGTCAAACGCGGGGTCACCATGCACGGCTTTGCCTTCAACGTCAACACCAACCTGACCCATTTCGACTGGATCAACCCCTGTGGCCTCTCCAAAGGAGTCACATCCGTGGAGCGGGAAACCGGACAGCCGGCAGATTTTGCCCGGGTCAGGGATCTGGTGGTCCAGTATTTGTCACGCCATTTCGAACGCCAGCCTGAGATCAGGCCTCTCAGCGAACTGACTGATCAGCTGGCCCAGCCCACGGAGGTAATGCCATGACTTCATCAACCCAGCCTGCCGGACGGCCGCGCAAACCGGACTGGTTCAAAGTCCAGGCCAATACCGGGGAAGCAAACGAGGCGGTCATCCGCCTGATCCGTTCGCTCAATCTGCACACGGTCTGTGAAGAAGCTAATTGCCCCAATGCCGGTGAGTGTTTCAGTAACCAGACCGCAACGTTCATGCTCCTGGGCAGCCAGTGCACACGCAATTGCACGTTCTGCGCGGTCGGCAAGGGATTCCCCGAGGCACCGGATCCGGACGAACCCTCCCGCCTGGCCCAAGCCATTGCCCAGCTGAAACTCCGGCATGTCGTGCTGACCACCGTCACGCGGGATGACCTGCCCGACGGCGGTGCGGCCCATTTCGTCGCAGTCATGACGGCGATCCGCAAACAGATCACAGAAAACACCCCGGCGATCGAGGTCCTGATTTCGGATTTGCAGGGGAATTGGGATGCCCTGCAGCAGATCATCGATGCCCGTCCCCAGGTGATCAACCACAATGTCGAAACCGTTCCGCGCCTGTATCCGGAGGTCCGGCCGGAGGCCGATTTTGCCCGCTCCGTCGAGCTCTTGCAGCGAGTCAACAGGCAAAATCCAGATATCCTGACCAAGTCCGGCATCATGGTCGGCCTGGGCGAGACACCTGCCGAGGTGATCGAGGTCATGGAATCCTTGCGTGCGGCAGGCGTCAACCTGCTGACGATCGGCCAGTACCTGGCCCCGTCACCGAAGCACCATCCGGTTGTCGAATACATCCATCCAGACCAGTTCCTGGCCTATAAAAAAGCGGGCGAGGCGATGGGCTTTGCCCATGTCGCTTCAGGCCCGCTGGTGCGCAGTTCCTATCATGCTGGAGAAGCGTTTAAAACAGTCCGCTGATCTGGCCGTCGCTGGCGATATCGATGATTTCGGCTGCCGGCTTTTTCGGCAAGCCTGGCATGGTCATGATGTCCCCCGTCAGGGCCACGACAAACCCAGCGCCCGCTGACAGGCGCAGTTCGCGCACCGTGACGGCAAATCCGGTAGGCCGGCCGAGCAGGGCAGGATTGTCAGATAGTGAATATTGGGTCTTGGCCATGCAGACCGGCAAGTTGCCCAAGCCCTGTTTCTCGATCGCTTCCAGGTCCTTTTTCGCCTGGGCTGTCAGTGCCACATCATCAGCGCCGTAGATTTTCTGGGCGATGGTGCGGATTTTCTCCGGCAGGGGCAGGTCTTCCGGATACAGGAACTGGAAATTCTTTCCATCCTCGTCCAGGCATTCAAGCACAGAACGGGCCAGATTCTCACCCCCGGCGCCGCCCTCGGCAAAGACCCGGGAAATGGCCATCCGTACGCCGTTCAGGGCACAGGCTGCCCCGACGGCTGCGACTTCCGCCGGAGTATCCGTCGGGAAATGGTTGAGGGCGACGACACAGGGCAGGCCGAAGGCGGCTATGTTCTCGAGGTGCTTCTCAAGATTGGCCAGGCCCTTTTTCAGTGCTGGAACATTCTCCTGGTTCAGCTCGGCCCTTGGTACGCCGCCATTGTATTTCAGCGCCCGGATGGTGGCGACCAGGACGACCGCGTCCGGTTTGAGACCGCCGACCCGGCATTTGATGTCGAAAAATTTCTCAGCGCCCAGATCAGCGCCAAATCCGGCCTCGGTGACCGTGATTTCACCGAGTTTCAAGGCCAGGCGGGTAGCGCGCAGACTGTTGCAGCCATGGGCAATGTTGGCGAAGGGACCGCCGTGCATCAGGGCTGGAGTGCCCTCGAGTGTCTGGACGAGATTGGGTTTGAAAGCGTCCTTGAGCAAGGTGGCCAGGGAACCGGCTGCCTTGAGGTCATCGGCCGTGACGGGCTGGCCGTCATGGGTATAGGCGACGACCATGCGCTGGAGTCGAGCTTTGAGATCGGCGCGGTCTGTTGCCAGGCAGAGAACGGCCATGATCTCCGAGGCCACGGAGATGTTGAAACCATCTTCGCGCGGGATGCCGTCAGCCTTGCCACCCAGGCCCACGACGATGTGGCGCAGAGCCCGGTCGTTCATGTCGAGGCAGCGCTTCCAGACGATGCGGCGCGAATCAATCCCGAGGGCATTGCCCTGGTGAATATGGTTGTCGATCAGGGCTGCCATCAGGTTGTTGGCTGCCGTGATGGCATGGATATCGCCGGTGAAATGGAGGTTGATGTCCTCCATCGGCAACACCTGGGCATAACCGCCGCCTGCCGCTCCGCCCTTGATGCCGAAAACGGGACCGAGCGAAGGCTCGCGCAGCGCGATGATGGCACGGTGCCCCAGACGGTTCAAGGCCTGGCCCAGCCCGACTGTGGTGGTGGTCTTGCCTTCGCCGGCTGGTGTCGGATTGATCGCCGTCACCAGGACCAGCCGGCCGTCCGGCCGGTCAGCCAGCCGTTCGTACAGGGTGTCATCAAGCTTGGCCTTGTAACGGCCATACAGGTCCAGCTCATCCTCGGCGATCCCGAGGTCATGGGCAATGTCCAGGACCGGTCGCATCACTTTCTGGCTTGCAATTTCGATATCGGACAACATCTCTTCCCTCCGTGCATCAGAAACTCAAATTTCCCGTTGTCAGCACAATATTTTGGGTGAAAACAGGATTATACCACAATAGATAGTGTAGTTGGTTTGACTTTAGTTCGTAAAAGTGATACAGTTTTAGCATTGGAGCAGAGCCTTTGTTCCAGACCGTGGCACTACTTTAACTGGAGGTTGACAACATGATCATCAAGACAGATCTCGATTCCTGCAGGAAAGACATGCAAGCATACATCGGCAGGAAGGTCACACTCAAGTCCAACGGCGGCCGTAAACGCCTCATCGTGCAGGAAGGTATCCTCGAAAGTTGCTACCCCAATGTTTTCACCGTCCGCTGCGCAAAATCCAGCGTCTACTCCGAAATGGTCTCCTATAGCTATGTCGATATCCTGACCCACACGGTGGAAATCGACGTGGATAATGGCACCCGGTTCGAAGTAGTCGCCCACTGACCGCATCCACCCCATGAATCCGCTGATTTGAAAAATGGCCCGCGCGACCGTGCGGGCTTTTTCGCACCCGGGCAAGGAGGCCCCATGCAATCACTGACCTTGGAAGCTTGTGCCAAAATCAACCTCTCCCTCGATGTCGCAGGCACCCGGCCAGATGGCTACCATCTCTTGACGACCGTCATGCAGTCTGTGTCACTGTCGGATCGAGTATACCTTGAACTGGACCGGCAGGGCAACGGCCTGATCCTGCTGGCGAACGACTCGTCCATCCCCCTTGATGAGCGCAATACCGCACATAAGGCTGCCAGGCATTTTCTCGATGCCACCGGGATCGATGCGGGTGTCAGGATTTTCCTCGAAAAAGCCATTCCGACCGAGGCTGGACTGGCTGGCGGGAGCACCGATGCAGCTGCAGTCCTCCATGGACTCAACGAATTGTGCGGCAAGCCCCTGTCCATGGAGCAGCTGTTGGACCTGGCAACCAGGATTGGCGCCGATGTACCCTTTTGTCTCACTGGCGGAACGGTCCTGTGCACGGGCATCGGCGAGATCCTCACCCCGCTGGAAGCTTTCGCCCGCGTTCCCCTGATCCTTGTCAAACCTGACTTTGGCATCTCCACCCCCTGGGCATTCCAGCGCTATGACGAAAATCCCGCCACGGTCCATCCCAATCACAGCAAATTATTTTCCGCGATGCAGCGGCGCGATCTTCTGGCCATGCAGGACGCGACGGCCAATGTACTCGAGACGGTCTCGATCCAGGCCCACCCCATCCTGGACTCGCTGAAGCAGCACTTGCTCGACCTGGGCGCAGGCATGGCCCTGATGAGCGGCAGCGGTCCGACGGTATTCGGTCTGTTCCGGGAAACTGCCCACCGCGACCGGGCCTATGCCGCCCTCGAGCAACGCCTGCCAGACGGCTACCGGATTTTCTCGGCCACGACACGCGGCCAGGGCCTTCGGATTGTCTAGCCGATCCGAACCGCCTGCTGAAATTTTCCTGATTGACAGAATCGCCAGGTCGCGCTTATAATCGTAAAGCATTGCAAAAAAATGACCTGGAGGTGAAGATAGATGAAAATGACCTATCAGCCGAAGAAACGGCAGCGTTCCAAGGAGCACGGCTTCCGCAAACGCATGCAAACGGCATCCGGCCGTGATGTCCTCAGACGGCGCAGGCTCAAAGGGAGAAAACAGCTTTCAGCTTGAAGACCGCATCACTGTGGTCTTTCTTCTTTTTAGCCTGAAAGGCATGTGCCTGGCCGGACCAGCACCCAAAGGACGTCACTCCCATGCTTAAGACGACGACTTTGCGCAAAAATTACGAGTTCGGCCGTGTCTACCAGAAAGGCCAGCATGTGGCGACACGGACCCTGGTGCTTCACTATTTCCAGCGTCGCCACCGCCAGTTGCGCCTGGGTGTGACTGCCAGCCGCCAAGTCAAAGGCAGCGTGGCCAGGAACCGGGCCAAGCGTTTGCTCCGGGAGGCCTACCGGCTCCATGAGCACGAACTCAAGACTGGCTATGACCTGATCCTGGTCGGAAGGGTCACAGAGCCACCCGCCAGCTACTGGGATGTCGAGGCAGATTTTCTCAGGGCCTGCCGCCGTGCAGGTTTGCTGCAGGTGCAGCTCCAGGAGCGCGACAGACCTTCTGCCGAACTGAAAACACGGGAGCCTGCCCCATGATCCAGCGCTTCCTGGTCAGACTGATCCGGTACTACCAGCGGACGATTTCACCCCACACAGGTGCGTCGTGCCGCTATTTGCCCACTTGCTCCCAGTATGCCGTGGAAGCGATTGAAACTCACGGCGCATGCAAAGGAACCCTGCTGTCGGTCTGGCGCATCCTGCGCTGCAACCCATTCAGCAAAGGCGGCTATGACCCGGTGCCCCCGCACCACCATAAGGAGAACTAAACGCGATGGACCTGGCAGTTGTAAGCCTCGTAAGCCTGTTCGACCCCCTGTACATTGCCTTTGGCTGGGCAATGCGCTTCCTGTACAATCTGTTCGATAACTATGGCCTGGTCATCATCGTCTTCACGGTGGTGCTGCGCGGCCTGATGATCCCGCTCGGTGTCCACCAGCAGAAAGCCATGATCAAGCAGCAAGCCCTGCAGGGCGAGCTCCAGGAGATCCAGCGGCTCCATCCCAATGACAAGGCCAGGCAGAGCGAGCTTCAGATGGAGCTCTACAAAAGACACGGCGCCTCTCCTTTGTCCGGTTGCTTGCCGGCGATCCTGCAGCTTCTGATCATCTGGCCGATTTTCCAGATTTTCCGCGCACCTCTGGTTCGTGTCATGCAGGTTTCTACGGAAAATATCACCAAAATCGGCGACCTTCTCAAAGCTGCCAGCCTGATCAGTGAAACCGACGCCAAAAATGCCGTTACCAACAACATCCCTTTGATCAACGCTTTGAACGCAAGTGCGTCTTCGCTGGGCCAGGTTGTCAGCCAGGGCCTGATCGAATTGCGCCAGTTCATCGATGTTGAATTCCTTGGCATGAACCTGGGCCTGACACCCAGCTGGAAACCCGCCGACCTTTTCGGTGCCGGACAGGCGGAGTACCTGCCGTTGCTGGTTTTCCCGCTCCTTGTTGTCCTGACCACCCTGGTGCAGATGCGCATTTCCACCATGACCATGCCGAACCGCAAGAAAAAAGCCGAAGACAAAGAACGGGAGCGACTCAATCCGGCCCGCGCTGGCCAGTCTCCTGAGGACCGCTCCGAATCCATGATGAAATCCATGAACATCATGATGCCGCTGTTCATGCTCTGGACCACTTTCACCATGCCCGCTGCCCTGGGCCTCTACTGGATCATCGGCAACATCATGATGATCATCCAGAGCGTTTTGATTTATTTCCTGTTCACTCGCAAACTGGAGGATAAAGCACATGGCCACAATGGTTGAGAAGACTGGCAAGACTGTCGAGGAAGCCATCAACGAAGCACTCGAGGAACTGGGCGTCACATCCGAGGAAGTCATCATCGAAGTCATCGACGAAGGTGTTCCGGGCGGAGTCCTGGGCATCGGTCGCCGCCCGGCCCGTGTCCGGGTCAGCATTGATGAGGAAGTGCTCCACCCGAGCCCTGCCAGCGATGAAGCTCCGGCCTACTATGGGGACGATGAATACACCGATGAACCGGAGTCCGCTGAAGAAGCCGAAACAACTGCCTATGTGGCCGCCATCCTGTCCGGAATCGGCATCCACGGCAAAATCAGTTCTTACCGCGAAGGCGACACCCTGCATATTGATATCAGCGGGCACGACGTCGGTGCCGCAATCGGCCACCATGGTGAAACCCTGGACGCCATCCAGTACTTGGCTACCCTGGTCGCGAACAAACAGAGTGATAACCGCCTGCGCGTCTCGGTTGATATCGGTGGATACCGTCGCCGGCGTGAAAACACCCTGGTCAGCATGGCTGAGCGCTCTGCAGAAAAGGTGGTCAGAAGTGGCCGTGCCTTCAAGATGGATCCGATGAATCCAGCCGAGCGCCGGATTGTCCATACAGCCTTGCAGGACTATCCGGGTGTCACCACCTACAGTGAAGGCGAAGAACCCGAGCGCCGGATTGTCATCGCCCCTTCGGATGTCTGAGGACAGAACGAAACAGGCAGAAGCCATGACCATTGATTCTGTCCAATTGAATGAGACGATTGCAGCCAGTGCCACGCCGCCGGGAACGAGCGGAGTGGCACTGATTCGCTTGTCGGGACCAGCGAGCAAGGCTGTTGCAGCAGCCATATTCCGGCCGCAAAGTGCCCGTTTTCCCGCGGCTGATGCCATGCCCGGCTATACCTGTGCACCCGGCTGGATTGTCGATCCCCTCTCGCCTAACCACGAACCGGTCGACCAGGTGGTCCTGACGCATTTTGCTGCGCCCCACTCCTTTACAGGTGAGGATGTGTATGAAATCACCTGCCATGGAGGTACGGCCGTTCGGCAGGCCATCCTGGACTTGCTTTACAGCCTCGGGGTCCAGCCGGCAGGTCCGGGTGAATTCACCCGCCGGGCTTTCCTGAATGGCAAGCTTGACTTGGCCCAGGCTGAGGCTGTCATGGACCTGATATCCTCGACGGCCGGCAAGCGCGCCCGGGCAGCAGCCCGCCAGCTGCAGGGCCAGCTGTCCCGTGAAGTCCAGGCGGTGCGCAACGATCTCTATGCCTTGCTCGCACAACTGGAACTGGTGCTTGAATATCCGGAACATGAAGAGAGCGAGCAGGCCCGGGTGGGCTTGATGAACCGCCTGTCCGGTGCGATCGCCCAGGTGGCAACCCTGGCAGCCAGTTTCCGCCAGGGCCGCTTGCTCTCAGAAGGCTTCACTGTCGTGATCGTCGGCCGGCCCAATGCCGGCAAATCATCCCTCCTCAATACCCTGGCCGGCTATGACCGGGCCATTGTCACGCCGGTGGCGGGAACAACCAGGGATACCGTAGAGGAACTGGTTGATATCGGTGGCATACCGGTCCGGCTGATTGACACGGCCGGGCTGCGTGACACGTCTGACCTGGTCGAACGGATCGGTGTGGACCGGGCCCGTTCAGCCATTCTCGAGGCGGACCTGGTCCTGTGGCTGATTTCACCGCCGGATGACTGGTCAAGACCAGTCACCTGCTCTGGCGGTTTGCCCCAGGTGCAGGTGTCCCGGCTGGATACATCTATTCTGGACGAAGAACTGGACGAATTGCGCGACCTGGCGGAAAAAACCGATGCCCTGCTGCTCGTCGCCGGCAAAGATGACCTTGCTGCCAGTGAACCCTTGCGTGATTGGCTGGCAGCCGAGTTCCCCGATTTGCCGCTGGTTTCATTTTCTGCCCAGACTTTGGAAGGGTTGCCAGCTATCCGCCAGGCGATCGTGGCCCGGTATGACCAGGCTGGAAATGCCCAGGCTGATGAAGCATTGGTCACATCCAGCCGCCACAAGGCCTGCCTGGACAAGACGCTGTCCAGCCTTGAAGCGGCCTCATTGGAACTGTCCCGCGGCGACCTGCTGGACCTCGTCGCAGCCCTGGTGCGCAGTGCTCTCGAGAATCTGGCCGAAATCACGGGCGATCTGGTCAGCGACACCCTGATCGAGACGATTTTCAGCCGCTTTTGCGTCGGCAAGTAATGCGATGGACGCGACCGGAACACACCTGTCTGGCTTATAAAGGATGATAAACTGACATGCTGACGATTGAGCAAGCTCTGAAGCGGCCAGGTGCCTATCTGGCCGATGCCTACGAAGTTGCCGTGATTGGTGCTGGCCACGCTGGCTGTGAAGCAGCCTTGGCTGCAGCACGCCTCGGCTGCCAGACGATCCTGTTCGCCATCAATCTGGACTCGGTCGGCAACATGCCCTGCAATCCCAATATTGGTGGTACGGCCAAGGGTCAGCTGGTGCGCGAAATTGACGCACTGGGTGGCGAAATGGGCCGGGCCGCCGACCAGGCGATGATCCAGTTCCGCATGCTCAACCAGTCGCGCGGCCCGGCCGTCCTGTCACCACGGGCCCAGATTGACCGGCGCAAATACCAGTCCGTGATGAAGCGGACCCTCGAGCAAACTGAAAACCTGGATCTGCGCCAGTCTGAAGTGGTGGAGATCCTGACCGAGCAGGGCTCGGGTGAGTCTGCTGAGGGATCTGCCAGCTCTCTGCCCCGAGTCACCGGTGTCATGACCCGCACGGGTGCGATTTATCCGTGCCAGAAAGCGATCCTGACGACCGGAACCTATCTCGAGGGCAAAATCATCATCGGCAGCTGCCAGTACAGTGGCGGTCCGGATGGCATGTTCCCGGCCATCGGCCTGTCAGACTCGCTGCGCAATCTCGGCCTTGACCTGGTTCGTTTCAAAACCGGCACACCCGTCCGACTGAATTTCCGTACCATCGATTTCAGCCAGACAGAGCGCCAGGACGGGGATGGGCAAGTGGTGCCTTTTTCCTATGAACACGAAGACGATCCCGCCTATACCCAGATCGAACAGCAACCCTGCTACCTGACCTGGACCACGCCGGAAACGAAACAGGCTGTCGAGGTCAATCTCCATCGTTCGCCTCTGTTCAGTGGTGAAATCGAAGGGGTCGGACCGCGCTACTGCCCCTCGATCGAGGACAAATTTGTCAAGTTCAAGGATAAGGAGCGTCACCAGGTGTTCATCGAACCGATGGGGCGCGACACCTATGAAATGTACCTCCAGGGCATGTCGAGCAGCATGCCGGAGGACGTCCAGGTGCGCATGATGCGGTCCCTGCCTGGTCTTTCCAACGCCAAGATCATGCGCAGTGCCTATGCCATCGAGTACGACTGCCTCGATCCGACCGGTCTGCGCCTGACGCTCGAGACCAAAGCGGTCCACGGCCTCTACAGCGCCGGCCAGGTCAACGGCACCTCTGGCTACGAAGAAGCGGCTGCCCAGGGGCTGGTGGCCGGAATCAATGCCGTGCGTTCTCTGAAAAGCCAGCACCCGGTTGTCATCGACCGCTCCCAGGGCTACATCGGGGTCCTGATCGATGACCTGGTTACCAAAGGTACCAACGAACCTTACCGGATGATGACTTCCCGGGCTGAATATCGCCTGGTCCTGCGCCAGGACAATGCCGATCGCCGCCTCACACCGCTGGGCCATGAATTGGGCCTCGTCTGTGAGGCGCGGTTTGAGCGCTATCTGGCCAAGCAAGCCCGGATTGCCGCAGAAAATGAACGGTTTCGCAAAACCCGGGTTGCTCCCTGTGACACGGTCAATGCGCTGCTCGAAAGCCTCGGCAGCACGCCGCTCAAACCAGGCGCCGGAACGAGTCTGGCCGACCTGCTGCGCCGCCCGGAAATCCACTATGACGACCTGGCCCCGATGGATCCGGACCGCCCCGGTCTGACATCGGCAGAGCGCTTTGCCGTCGAAGTTGACCTCAAATATGAGGGATATATCCGGCTGGAGCAGGAGCGTATCGACCGGTTCCTGCGCCTCGAACACCGCGAACTGCCGGAAACGATCGATTACGCCGCGATCGCTGGCCTGCGTCTGGAGGCGCGCCAGAAACTGTCACGCCTGAAGCCGGAATCCCTGGGCCAGGCGAGTCGAATCTCGGGCGTATCACCTGCCGATATCGCCGTCCTTCTGGTCTATCTCGATTCGAGAGGTGCTTCCCATGCCTGATGCCTTTGCCCCTTTGCCGCGCACGCCAGATCTGGGTGGCCATCTGGAACGCATCCAGCCTCATCTGGCCGAACCCATCAGCGAACGCCAGCACCATCAGCTGCTCAGCTATGCCCGCCTGCTGCGCGAATGGAACGAAAAGATCAACCTGACTGCGATTCTAGACGATGAAGGTATCGCGGTGCGCCATTTCCAGGACTCGCTGACCCTCGTCCCGGCCATCCGCTCCTACCAGGCCAGCCATGGCAGCAAACTGCTCCTGGCCGATGTCGGGACTGGAGCCGGCTTCCCGGGTCTGGTGCTTAAAATCGCCTGCCCCGAGATCGAAGTGGTGCTGATCGATGCCCTCAACAAACGTCTGAAATTCCTCGAAGCTGTGATTGCCGAACTGGGCTTGCAGGGTATTCGCACGGTGCACGCCCGGGCAGAGGACGCCGGCCGGATGAACAATCTGCGCGAACAGTTTGACCTTGTCGTCGCCCGGGCAGTTGCTGCCCTGCCGGTTCTGGCAGAATACTGCCTGCCACTGGTGCGGAACAATGGCCAGTTCATTGCCATGAAAGCACAGGCTGAGGAAGAAATCGGCTCCGCCCAAAAGGCCCTGGCGATCCTGGGTGGCAGTACCCCAACCGCTCAGTCCTTCCTGCTGCCTGGCACCGACATGCAGCGCACCCTGATCACCGTCGACAAAGTGCGCCCGACGCCCCAGGCCTATCCCCGCAAAGCCGGTAAAGTGGAACAAAATCCCCTGCAATGATATAATAGGCAGGTTAAAACGATTCGCCCGTGACAGGAGGCAAATACACGCATGGCTGACGAGCTGGATCGCGCCCAGAATCCCGCGAACCTGGACAAAAGAGATCTGCAGAAGCAAAAAGAAGCCGCGGTCGACGCCGCATTCCGCAATCCATTCAATACGATCATCCCGATCGATCTTGAAGACGAAATGAAAAAATCATTCATCGACTATGCGATGAGTGTTATTTCCGACCGTGCCCTGCCGGATGTCCGGGACGGCTTGAAACCCGTCCACCGCCGCATCCTCTACTCGATGTTCACCCAGGGCTTCACCCCGGACAAGTCCTACCGCAAGTGCGCCACCACCGTCGGAGACGTCCTCGGCCGCTTCCACCCCCACGGTGACGCCGCCGTCTACGACACCATGGTCCGCATGGCCCAGGATTTCTCGATGCGCCACATGCTCGTCGACGGCCACGGCAACTTTGGTTCCCGCGACGGTGACGCCCCGGCTGCCTACCGTTACACCGAGGCGCGCCTGTCCAAGATCTCGCTCGAAATGATGAGCGACATCAACAAGAACACCGTCGATTTCAAACCCAACTTCGACGAACACGAAATGGAGCCGATTGTCCTGCCGGCCCGTTTCCCCAATCTGCTCGTCAATGGCTCGACTGGTATCGCGGTTGGCATGGCGACCAATATTCCGCCCCATAATCTGCGCGAAGTCATCGAAGGGGTTGTGCTCCTGATCGACAATCCAGACGCGACTGTCGAAGAGCTGATGACCGTCATCAAAGGGCCTGACTTCCCGACTTATGGCACCATCCTCGGTGTTTCAGGCATCCGTGATGCCTACCGCACCGGCCGCGGCCGCATCGTTGTCCGCGCCAATACCGACATCGAGCCGATGAAGAACAACCGCCAGCGCATCATCGTGCGCGACCTGCCCTACATGGTCAACAAAGCCCGGTTGATTGAACGCATCGCCGAATTAGCCAAGGACAAAAAAGTCGAAGGCATTTCCGATATCCGTGATGAGTCTGACCGCAACGAGGCTGTCCGCATCGTCATCGAATTGAAAAAAGAAGCCAATGCCAGTGTCGTGCTCAACCAGCTGTACAAAAACACCCAGCTCCAGGATGCATTCAATGCCAACATGCTCGCCCTGGTTCCGGACGAGCTCGGCCGTTTTGAGCCGAAAATTGTCAACTTGCGCGAAAGCCTGACGTACTACATTGAACACCAGAAAGAGGTCACGCGCCGCCGCATCCGCTTCGACCTCGAAAAGGCTGAAGCACGGCGCCACATTGTCGAAGGTCTGCGCATCGCGATCGACCATATCGACGAAGTCATCGCCATCATCCGCAGTTCCAGAAACGAAGACCAGGCCAAGGAACGCCTGATCGAGCGATTCGGATTCTCGGAAAAACAGGCCCAGCACATCGTTGACATGCGCCTCGGCCGCCTGACCGGTCTCGAACGCGAGAAGCTCGAGAATGAATACCGCGACCTGTGCGAAAAGATCGACTATTTGCAGAGCTTGCTGGCGGAAGAACCGCTGCTGCTCGGTGTCATCAAGGATGACCTGCTGGATGTGGCCCGCCGCTTTGGCGATGACCGCCGCTCAGTGATCGAGAGTACCGGCGACGACGAGATCGACGACGAATCCCTGATCCAGGAAGCCTCGATCGTCGTCACCCTGACCCATTTTGGCTATGTCAAACGCATGCCGGTCGACACCTATAACACTCAGCATCGCGGCGGCCGCGGTGTTACGGGCATGGCCACCCGCGAGGAGGATTTCGTCCAGACCATCCTCACGACCTCGACCCATGCCATGCTGCTCTTCTTTACCAACAAGGGCAAATCGTACCGCCTGAGAGGGTATCAGATTCCCGAAGCCGGGCGCCAGGCCAAAGGCATGGCGATCGTCAACCTGATCGCCCTCGACAGCGATGAGAAGATCCGCGCCGTCATCCCGATCCAGAGTTTTGACCAGGGTGGCTGCCTGATGATGGCGACCAAATCCGGTGTCGTCAAGAAAACCGACCTGGCCGATTATTCCAATATGAACCGCAACGGGCTGATCGCGATCAACCTGCGCGAGGATGACGAATTGATCGGTGTCCAGCTGACTGAGAGCCACAACGACATTGTCCTGGTCACCCGCGAAGGCATGTCGATCCGCTTTGATGACGAGGATGTCCGGGCAACCGGCCGCAACACCCAAGGTGTGCGCGGTATTGCGCTCGACGATGGCGACGAAGTCGTCGGCATGGCGCCGACCGTGCCCGGCAAGACGATTCTTGTCGTCTCGGAGCGGGGTTTCGGCAAGCGTACCGAGCTCGAGGAATACCGTATCCAGACCCGTGCCGGTAAAGGCCTGATCACCTACAAGCCATCCGAGAAAACCGGCAGCCTGGCGGGCATCGCCCTGGTCGATGACAGCAATGACCTCATCCTGGTCAGTGACACCGGGATCATCATCCGCATGTCAGCTGCCGAGATCCCGATCCTTTCCCGCAACACCCAAGGGGTGCGCATGATGCGCACCGGCGAAGGCAAAGTCGTCGACCTCGCCGTCGTCGAACACGAAGAGCCCGGAGAAGACGTGGCAATAGAGGTCGCACTGGACACGGCCGAGGGTGAGGCAGGCGAGACCGGCGATGCAACTTATGAACCTGCAGGCGACGAAACCTCAGTTGAGGCGCCTGGAACAGAGACTCCAGAGGAAACCTGATCACCCAGCCGTCCCATAGTCCGGTCCATACATCCAGAGACCTCCCCGCAACAGACGTTCCGGGGAGGTTTTTTTCATGGAACGAAGCACAGCCTGTGCCTGCCAGCTCGCCTATACAAACAAGATTCGGATGTTGCAATCGTTTGGATATTATAGAAAATTAACTGGACGCTGCGTGGAAAGTGCACGCATTAGATTCATGCAAATAGTGCAATATGCATAACGATCATGCAACAATTTGCAGGTGTTGTACAACCTATTGACGAGTTGTGCAAATCCTTGTAACGTGAAGACATCAGCTACAATCGTTTGTAGAACAGATGAACGACAAGGGAGGCGCGGCAAACATGGCTACCATTCGGGATGTTGCCAAACTGGCCAATGTCGATGTCAGCACCGTCTCCAGAGCTCTGAACAACAAAGAGAATGTCAACCCAGAAACCCGCAGCCGAGTTCTCAGAGCAGCCGAAGAACTGAACTATCAGCCCAATATCCTCGCCCGCGGCCTCAAGGAACGGAAAACCTATACGATCGCACTCCTGACACCCAGCTTTGGCACCTCTGTCTTTTCCTCAGTTGCAGAAGGGGTCGAATCAGCCGCCAGGGAAAAAGACTACACGGTTATTATCTGCAAGACGGATGGTAATCCGGCGATCGAAGCCGCCTACATCAACAAGCTCAAGAACAGACTGGTCGATGGATTCATCAGCGCCACGACCACAACCCACAGCTACCACATCCAGTCCCTGAAATCCGAAGGCATTCCAGTTGTCCTGGCAGTCCGGACCATCGACAACACTGTTGATGCCGTGGTCCTCAATTATTTCAAGGCAGCCTATGATGCAACTGCTATCCTTCTGGACCGAGGATGCAAAAGCATCGCCCTGATCAATGGACCGCTGGACAGCATCCCTTTTGTCGACCGCTACCGCGGCCACCTCAAAGCACTGGCCGACCGCGGGATCCTCTGGGATGACCGCAACATCATCAATGCTGACCAGAGCAGCTTCAAAAATGGTTTGGAAGCGATGGAACAATTGTTCACGGAGCAGCGCAGCATCGATGGCATCCTGGCCTCTACGGATGCACTGGCCATCGGAGCGATGCGGGCGATCCGGAAACACAACATCCGCGTTCCAGATGAGTTGAAACTCATCGACTGCACGGGCAATCCAATCACGGAAATGCTCGAGACCCCTCTCTCCGTCATGGAGATGCCTGGTTTCAAGATCGGTCAGCAGGCGGCTCGCCGTTTGATCGAACTGGTTGAAGGAACCGGAGACCCTGAACCCATCATCACTCGTTTTGAAGCAGAATTTATTGAACGGGAATCGACCTAGACCACCATCCCCCCAATTCATGGAATCAACAGCACTTGATCAACCCCTGACATGAAACAGGTGTTTACTTCGTATGTGCGCAGTACGAAGAACTCATACATCAAACCCAAACCCAAACCGATACTATGTTGACCATTACAAGGAGAAAGAACGATGACACGTAAAAAAGTTATGGATTACAAGACGATCTTCCCGGCCATCTGCGTTCCGATGCACGATGACTACAGCATTGATGAAGAAAATCTGCGTTCCTATGTCCGCTGGCTCGCATCCTTTGATGAGGTGGGCGGTCTGGTGTGCAATGGCCATACCGGAGAAATCACATCGCTGCGTCTGTCTGAACGTCGGCGTGTCGTCGAGATTGTCAAAGAAGAAGTGGGCGACCAGGTCATGATCATCTCTGGCATCAACTGCGAAGGCACGATGGAAACCCTCGAGCATGTCCGTGAAATGGAAGAAGCCGGAGCCGACGGCATCCTGCTCATGCCGCCCCACATGTGGCTGCGCTTCGGCATGCATCCCGATGCACCCTTGCAGTATTTCAAGCGTGTCAATGATGCAACCAAGATGGGCATCATCATCCATCTCTATCCTTCGACCACCAAAGCTTTCTACCCGGTCGAGACCCTCATTGAAATGTCCAAGCTCTCCAATGTCAAAGCATTGAAGATCGGTACCCGCAACCAGCCTTTGTATGAACGCGACATCCGTATTCTGAGGGAAAAGGCTCCGGACATGGCCATCATCACCTGCCATGACGAATCCCTGCTCAGCTCCATGTTCCCCGGTGTGGATGGCGCCCTGATCGGCTTTGCCGGCTGCATTCCGGAATTCATCACCGATGCCTGGAAAGCCATGAAAGCAGAAGACATGAAGGAAATCCGCAAGTATGACAAACTGATCGCACCGGTTTCCGAGGTCATCTATGGTATCGGCCAGCCCTCTGGCGAAGCCCATGCCCGCATGAAGGAAGTCCTCTTCCAGCGTGGTATCTTTAAAAATGCCATCATGCGCGAACCAGTCCTGCCGCTGTCCCAAGAAGAAAAGGACAAAGTTGCCGCTTCCTTGAAGAAGAGCAACGTTGCCAAAGTCACTCTGTAATGCAAAAACCAGACCGATACCACTGATGTTGCATCAATCGTGAGAAATCAGGCAGGCCCGCTGGACTGGCGGGCCTGCCAAAAGAACATAGGAGGCTTCACCATGAAAAAAGCTGCTCTGATTCTCTTGTCTCTCGCATTGACCTTGGCCCTGCTTGCCGGCTGTGCTGGCAGTGCGGGTAGCACCCAGGCCACGACCACAGCTGCGGCTGCAACCAGCCAGGCTGAAACCACCCCCGCAGGCAGCCAGGCTGCTGCCTCCTATGAAAAACCGAAATTCTTGTCCATTGGCACAGCAGCCGCTGGTGGTGCTTATTATCCGATCGGGATCGCCATGGCCGACATCGTCACCAATACCATGGGGATCCAGGCAACTGCCCAGGTCACTGGCGGCGCTGTGGAAAACAACGGCCTGATTGAGGATGGCACGTTGGAAGTCGCGATCACCCAGGGTCCAATGGCCTACGCTGCTGTCAATGGCACAGCGCCTTATGAATCAAAATTGCCCAAAGTCACAGCCATGTTCACCGGGCTTTCCAAAGGTATTTTCCATGTGGTGACCCTCGAAAACACTGGCATCAAGACCATGGCTGATCTCAAAGGCAAACGCGTGGTCATGGGTCCGGCCGGTGGCGGTGCGATCAAGATGGCATCGGATGTCTGGGCGGAGTTTGGCTTCACGATTGATGATGTCAAAGCCACCTATATCTCCTATGCGGATGGCATGTCCGCATTGTCTGACGGGAAAGCAGATGCCGTGGTTGTTCAGTCGGCTGCCCCCGCTTCCGCCATCACCGAACTGACCGTGACGCGCAAAGATGCTGTCATTCTGGAAATCGATCCCGATACCATGCAGAAAATTACGGCAAAATACCCCTATTATTCCGCAGGTACCATTGCCAAAGATATCTATGGCAGTGCAGCTGATATTCCCGTCATCTATTTGAGCAACATGGTCGTCTGCAGCGCTGATCTTCCCGAAGGTCTGGTGTATGATATGACCAAGGCTTTCATGGAAAACATGGAAACCATCAAACAGTCCAATCCTGCAGCCAAGGGTTTGAGCCTGGAATCTGCCGTCCAAGGCCTGCCGATTCCGCTCCATCCCGGTGCTGAGCGCTACTTCAGAGAGACAGGTGCTTTGAAATGACTGAAACAGTCCGTGAGGAACGCTGGGTCAAACCCGTCGTCAAAACCCTCTACATTGCGACATCGCTGCTGTTTCTCTACATAGCTGCTTTCGGCAGTTTCTCCGACATGATCCAGCGTGCCCTGTTGATTGCGCTTTTGATCCCAACCATTTTTTTGACGAAAAAAATGACGTTTCGCAAGCAGTCCTATGCCTGGAGCCGGGTGATCGATGTCTTGCTGGCCCTTGCCGTTGCTGCTTCCAGTGTCTACATCATGGCTGTCTGGCAAGACCGCATCCTCAAGGTTGGCAAGCCCCCATTCCTGGATATCATCATGGGGACCATCATGATTGTGCTGGTACTTGAGGCCACCCGCCGGACAACCGGCAAATTTCTCAGCATCACGGCAATCGTTTTCGTCCTCTATACCCTGTTCGGTCCCTACATGCCAGGTTTTCTCGCCCACAAAGGTGAAACCTGGGCCCGGATCGTCACGTTCATGTACGTGTCCACCGAAGGCATCTTCGGCGTTCCAATGGGCATTGCCTCCAGCTACATCATCCTGTTCGTCATTTTCGGTTCTTTCCTCGAAGCGTTCGGAACTGGACAATGGTTTGTCGACTTCTCGTACGCGATCACAGGCCGTTATCGTGGTGGTCCAGCCAAAACTGCGATTCTGGCCAGTGGCCTGATGGGCATGATTTCCGGATCCTCTGCAGCCAATGTCGTGACGACCGGATCGTTTACGATCCCGTTGATGAAAAGGACCGGGTACAAAGGCTATTTTGCTGCTGCTGTTGAAGCAGTAGCATCCACAGGGGGCATGTTCACACCCCCGATCATGGGTGCTGGCGCGTTCATCATGGCTGAATATCTCGACATGCCCTACACCCAGGTCGCCCTCGCTGCCACACTGCCGGCTCTGCTGTATTACTTCTCGGTCATCATGACGGTTGATTCTGTTGCAGTGAAAGACAATCTGCACGGATTGAGCAAAGAGGAATTACCATCTGTCAAAAACGTCATGAAGGAACGCGGCATCTTTGTCATTCCGATTTTTTTCCTGATCGGCCTGATCATGATCGGGTTCAGCCCAATCAAGGCAGCCTTTTACTCCATCCTGTCGATTCTGGTTGTTGCCTTTTTCAAAAAAGAGACACGGCCGAACAGGAGCAATCTGACCGAGGCCCTGGCATCGGGAGCGGATTCTGTCCTTTCGATTGTCGCAACCTGTGCGACGGCTGGAATCATCGTGGGCGTCCTGTCCATGACAGGCCTGGGCGCCAAATTGTCCTATTCGCTGATCAGTCTGGCTGGAGGAAATATCTATGCTGGTGCAGTCATCGCAGCCATCATCACCATCATCCTGGGCTGTGGCATGCCTCCGACAGCCGTCTATATCATCCTGGCCTCCGTCCTGGCGCCTCCGATGGTTGAAATGGGAATTGCTCCAATCGCTGCCCACATGTTCATCTTTATCTTCTCCTGCATTGGTGCGATCACACCTCCAGTTGCGATCACGGCCTACACGGCAGCCGCGATCGGTGATGCTGATCCCAACAAAACAGGCTGGACCGCTTTCCGACTGGGCATCGTTGCCTACATTGTGCCGTTTATTTTCATCACGTCGCCCGCTCTGATTCTTGTTGGCACGGGAGGGGAAATAGCGCTCGCGGCTGCCACTTCCATTATCGGAGTCCTGTCTCTTGTTGCAGCATTCGAAGGTACTTTGCTCGCATTTCGCTTCAATGTCATTGCAAGAATCTGCCTGGCCATCGCGGCGCTCCTGACACTGATTCCTGGAGCCATCTCAGATGCGGCTGGCATCGCTTTGATTGTAGTCGCTCTGGTCATATCTGTCGTCAGCAAGAAAAGGATGACGGTAACAACGTTATAAAGAGATAGCCGTCCCCTTCACGCCTGCTCCTTTTCCAGATCGAGATCCACTTACAGGCAAAACCCCCGGCTCTCATTCAAGCCGGGGGTTTTGAAACTCATGACCAGGTTCTGTCCATTTCGGAACTGAGCGTTTCTTACAGGTCCCTAACCTCGTTGATGATGGAGCGGACTGCGTTGGCAGAGGCTTTCATCAGTTCTTTTTCGTTGTCGGTCAGGTCGATTTCGAGGACGCGCTCGACGCCGTTCTTGGAAATGATCGAAGGCACGTTGACGACGACGTCGGTTTCGCCGTATTCGCCGTTGAGAACCGTACCGACGGTGCGGACGGTGCTGGCGCCCTTGAGGATCGATTCGCAGATCGTGTTGACGGCGATAGCGACGCCATAGAAGGTTGCGCCCTTGCGCTTGATGATCTCAGCGCCGGCTTTCTTGGTGCTTTCGATGATTTCGGCTTTCTCTTCTTCGGTGAAGGTGATGCCTGCGGTGGCGCAGTATTCGTCAATCTCGAGACCGGCGATATTGGTGGCGCTCCAGGCCGGGAACTGGGAATCACCGTGTTCACCGATCATGTAGCCGTGGACGTTGCGAACGTCAACGTCGAGCTTTTCGCTCAGGAGGTAACGGAAACGGGCGCTGTCCAGGACGGTGCCGGAACCGATGACCATGCCCTTGGGCAGGCCGGACCATTTCGAAATCATATAGGTCATGACGTCGACCGGATTTGAGACAACGAGGATAACACCGCCATTATAGTATTTCATGATGCTTTCAGTGATCGTCTTGCCCAGGGCCACGTTCTTCTTGGCCAGGTCGAGACGGGTTTCGCCGGGCTTTCTCGGAATGCCGGCCGTGATGACGATGACATCGCAATCAACAACATCGCTGTAATCACCGGCCTTGATTTCCATCTGGCCCAGGAATGGCAGGCCATGGTTAATGTCCATCGCTTCGCCGATTGCCTTTTCGGCATTGACATCAATGATGACGAGTTCGCTGGCCAGCTGCTTGATCGATGCAGCATAGGCAATGGATGCGCCGACCGAACCAGCACCGATGATGGCAATCTTGCTGCCTGCTTTCTTGGATAAATGTGACATGTGTGTTCCCCCCTAATATCATTGGCCAAAAATTGGTCAATGATATTGTAATGCCGATATTTTGTGAATACAAGCGTTTACGGAAAAAAGGGGACGTGGTCCGTTATGCGGCAAATATGCACTTTTCTGTATAAAAGCTGTTGCTTGTGCAGTCGTGGTAGCGTATGTAAAGCAAGTAACATTCAAGTTATGTATGATTATCCAAAAAGCTGATTTTGGGACCCGGTCCTGTTTCATTGGACACCCCGATTCGATCTGATCAGGTGTAATATAGTTCTTAATTAACAATCGCTTGAACAAATATTTCACCCTTGGAGGTATGACATGAAAGATTTTGTCTTCTGCAGCCCAACGACGTTTGTTTTTGGCCGAGATACGGAGCAGCAAACGGGGGCTTATGCAAAAAAGTTTGGCCGGACCAAGGTCCTGGTCCATTATGGCGGGCGCTCTGCCCAGGCCAGTGGCTTGCTGGACAGGGTCAAAGCGTCGCTCGATGGTGCCGATGTGGCCTGGGTCGAACTCGGCGGTGTCCAGCCCAATCCCCGGGCCAGTCTCGTTTACAAAGGGATCGAACTCGCCCGCCAGGAAAAAGTCGACCTCATTCTGGCTGTTGGAGGTGGCAGCGCAATTGACTCAGCGAAGGCGATTGCTGCGGGTATACCTTATAAAGGCGATTTCTGGGATTTCTACGAAGGCAAGGCCCAGGTCAAAGACCCGGTTCCTGTGGCTGTTGTCCTGACCATCCCGGCTGCAGGCAGCGAAGGTTCGCCTGGATCCGTCATCACCAAAGAAGAAGGCTGGCTCAAACGAGCTGTCAATGACGAGAGCCTGCGTCCACTGTTCTCGATCCTGAACCCCGAGCTGACCTTCACCCTGCCGCCCTACCAGACCGCCTGCGGTGCTGCAGACATCATGTCGCATGTCTTCGAGCGCTACCTGACCAATACCACTGACGTCGAATTCTCTGACCGCCTCTGTGAATCCGTCCTCAAGACCATGGTCCAGGATGTACCTCGTGTCCTGGCTAAGCCGGACGACTACGGTCCCCGGTCCAACATCATGTGGGCCGGCATGGTTGCTCACAACGATATCGTCGGTGTGGATCGCGAGCAGGACTGGAGCAGCCACGACATCGAACACGAGTTGTCCGCCCTTTATGATGTCGCCCACGGTGCCGGCCTGGCAGTCGTCTTCCCGGCCTTCATGCGCTATACGATGAAACACGATGTCATGCGTTACGCCCAGCTGGCTGTTCGCGTCTGGGGTGTCGAGATGGACTACCAGAATCCCGAGCGCACAGCTGCCGAAGGCATCAATCGCCTGGTCGCCTTCTATCGCTCGATCGGACTGCCGACTACCTTTGAAGAACTGGGAGCCAAGGCCGAGGACATCCCCCTGATGGCCAAAAAGTTGAATCTGGTCAACGGCCGCAAGCTTGGCAGTTTCAATCCGCTGGAAACTGCTGATGTCGAAGCGATTTACCGCTTGTCGATGGCCGGGGCAAACTAAGTCGCTCAAATATATGACGACCAAATGGGAAAGGCAGGGTGACCGCACAGGCTCCCTGCTTTTTTAATGCGTTTCCTGTAACTTCCATTACATTGCAAAGAGATAATCATAAGTATACTAAAACTCACTCAAAACATGATCATAAAATCTGTTTGAGACCCATTGAAAGAGTGAGGATGATGGAAATGGATATTTACGAAGAATCATTGCGCTTGCATGAGCAACTCAAAGGCAAGCTGGAGATTCTGCCCCGCTGCTCAGCGACAACCATTGAAGGCCTTTCAGCCCTTTATTCACCAGGAGTGGCGGAGCCTTGCCGGGCAATCGCAGCGGATTACAAGAAATCCTTTTCTCTGACGCGACGCGGCAATCTGGTCGCAGTCATCACCGACGGATCGGCAGTCCTGGGCCTTGGCAATATCGGGCCTGCCGCCAGCATGCCTGTCATGGAAGGCAAATGCATCCTGTTCAAGCAATTTGGCGGCGTGGATGCCTTTCCGATCTGCATCGACACCCAAGACGAAGATCAGCTGGTCGAGACCATCCGCCTGATTTCCAAAAGCTTTGGCGGTATCAATCTGGAAGACATCGCTGCACCGCGCTGTTTCGAGATCGAGCGCCGGCTGAAAGAAGTCTGCGACATTCCTGTTTTTCACGATGACCAGCATGGCACCGCGATTGTCGTGGCTGCTGCCTTGATCAATGCGGTCAAATATACAGGAAAGAAAATGGGTGCACTGGAAATTGTCATCAATGGCGCTGGTTCAGCGGGCCTTTCCATTGCCCGCCTGCTGCTTGACATGGGTTTTGGCAATGTGGTTCTCTGCGACATCCAGGGCGTCATCCGCGAAGGCGACGTCACCCTGAATCCCGCGCAGGCAGAAATGGCCAAACGGACCAACCGCCGTTTTATAGCCGGCAGCCTGGCTGACGCCATGGTGGGAGCGGATGTGTTCATTGGTGTTTCAAGGCCGGGGCTGGTGACCGCTGACATGGTATCGACCATGAACCAGGGAATCGTGTTCCCATTAGCCAATCCAACACCTGAGATCATGCCAGATGAAGCCATCCAGGGTGGCGCGGTCATTGTTGGAACCGGCCGGTCAGATTTTCCCAATCAGATCAATAATGTCCTGGTCTTCCCGGGTATCTTCAAAGGGGCCCTTGCAGTACGGGCGAGCGATATAACGGAAGGGATGAAACACAAGGCCGCCTATGCACTGGCTTCGATGATCCCGGACGACCAGCTCGGCCCGCAGTGCATCATCCCATCGGTCCTGACACCGGGTGTTGCAGACCGCGTGGCAGCCGTTGTGGCTGAAGAAGCCATCCGGTCGCGAATTGCCCGGATTTAGCTGGCCAGGCAGCGTAACGGATGATTCCAGCGAAATCAGCGAATGCCTTGAAACGCCCTGATATCAGTGCTTTCCAGCCCTTTGTCCTGCCACCCGAAAAATAATTTGAAGAAATTTCAAAAAAGGTGTTGACGGGGGTGAAAACCGATGGTACTATAGCAAAGCGCCTTGCGGGAAGCGAGCCGCACGGACCTTGAAAATTGAACAATGCAGACAAACAAAGACGAGCCTTTTTCAATTCTTATGAATTGAGTTAAAAAGTAATCAAAGAGCCAAATGGCTCTCAGATAAAAATTTATTTGAGAGTTTGATCCTGGCTCAGGATGAACGCTGGCGGCGTGCCT
>Ga0228536_1000341_pt1 | contig 99126 bp, 75 predicted proteins | sample SJ1Smetagenome_FD_168611 | JGI IMG/M metagenome (GOLD analysis project Ga0228536, IMG submission 168611) | Enriched culture of PCE-dechlorinating microbial communities from Ithaca, New York, USA - SJ1.S | ecosystem: Engineered > Modeled > Simulated communities (microbial... > Unclassified...
GCCATTCTGATGGTACGATATATGCGACGATTGTCCATAGGTATCCTCCTGTTCTTCCTTGCCAGGAAAAAACATAGTTTACCTGATATGGCAGTCGTCATTTGTTAAAGTGTCCGGTAATCAAATTCAACATAGAATATTTTCAACCCCATTTCAATCGAATTTTTGTTTTATTTTCATTGTTTTTCACTAACTGATTTCCTAAATCATTACTCAACTCTGAAGACAAAAATATCAATTAGTGGGACAATTATCAGTAATTTCTAAACCATTCCCTAATAATTGCTTATTGACATTTCAATATTCGGCTCTATAATATTAATGTAGATTTTACGTGAGGCTTTGATCTGAGTTTCCAAAACTTGGTCGCTTTCCCTATAAGGGGAGGGATTCTCAGGGAGCCTAATAGCGAAACCGGCACAATTGCCGGTTTTTTTGTTTTCAATTGACCGCATTTCAGGTAAAAGGACCAGGGGGATTGATTTGAAAGACACCCAGAACCCAAAAATTGATAAGCAAACGCCAGGGGCCTGGGGCAACCTTGGGAGAAAGGAGGACTGTCATAAACCCTTCACGAATGATCTAATTAAATGCTGGGCTGGCAAGGGTGGAATGGATACGTCAGCATGCTTCCAATCAAGGAAGCGTTACTCTTTATTACATTCCTGCTAATGATCATTGAACAGGACACCCAAAACCTGACAGCGAACTTTTTTAGCATAAGTAAATTTTAGGAGGAAAACGATGCTTAAATTGAGTTCCAAAGTCTTTCATTGCTTCATCATCGTGGCATTAGTAACAGCGCTGCTTCCGGCAGGCGTAGCCAAAGCAGCCAGTGATTTTTACGTTCGCACCGATGGCGCAGATACCTGCGACGGCAGCGTGGACGCCCCCTGGACTGACGGTGTGACGGCATGCGCCTTCGCCACCATGCAAAAAGCCATTGATTCTGCCGCCAACGGCGATACCATCAATGTTGCTGCCGGCACCTATGTTCTCAGCAGCGCCGTCACGGTGAACAAAGACGTCACCCTCAACGGCGTTGGTAATCCCCTGATCCAGGTGTCTGGAACAGATCACCGCATCATCATGAACACAGCCGGCGCAACGCTCCAGGGGTTTCAAATCGAGAAAACCGACAAAACCGGCACGCAGAACATTATTTACGTTGGTGCAAGCGACCTCACCATCCAAAATAACAAGATCTGGGGAAAATATGAATTCGGAGACGGCGAAGTGAGCCGTGCGATGGAATTTACCGGCGGCCTTTCAGGTTTAACCATCGCAAACAATGAAATTTTCGACATTCGTCAACCCGGATATATTAATGGAGTCTCGACAGGTACCATTTCAAATAACTACGTTTATCGCACCAGAGGCTGGGTTGTAGCTGGCGGCAATTTGACCTTTGTGGATAATACCTGGGGCACTGGATCTGATTCTAATATCTTTGATATCGCCCTGATCTGGTCGGTGGAGCCCACCTACTACACCGATCTTGCGGCTCTGGCAGCCGCCAACAACGGCGCGTTCATTGAAGACCAGCGCACCACACCCGCCACGCTCTCCATAGTGTATGTGGACGGCAGTGTGGCAGCCAGCGGCGACGGAACCGCCCGCAGCCCGAAGAAAACCATCGCCGAGGGCGTTGACCGAGTTGCAGCAGGCGGCACGGTGCATGTGGCCGCCGGTACTTACGACGAAAGCGTCATTCAAATTAAAAAAGGTATGAATTTGCTGGGAGCCGGGGCTGACGCTTCAATCATCGCACCCACCGCCACCGGAAATTACAATATCATCTTTGTCACCAACCCTAGCGGTGATGTAACCATCGACGGATTCACCTTTGAAATGCCTGAATTTACCTCTTACGGTACTGCCATCGCCGTCACCGACACGGCTGGCGCTATCGATGAACACACCGTCACCATTTCCAACAACATAATTGAAGGAACGGCAAATGGCGCACTGGGCACAGATTACGGTTTCTATGGTCAGGGAAACAATGCCAAACTAATCATTGCCAACAACACCATCAACAAAACCGGATCAAACTCCATTTGCATGGAACAACAGAAAGGTTCCACCGAGGTAATCAACAACACCATTTCCATCACAAATGATGTTTATTATGATCCTTATTTCAGCATGGTCTATTCTGGCACCGATGTAACCACACCGCAAATTGTGTCCGGAAACACTTTCCACCTGGCGCATACCGGAGATGGCTACTCGACTGCTATAACCTTTGTGGCGGCAGCCAACGGAAAATGGGCCAATGATCCCAATGACAGCGGCCATTTCCATAATATCCAAATCCTGAACAACATCATTTACACCGAAGGCGAAGATGGACGCGGTATCGGCATCTCCGATAATTCTCACGATGCTGTAAAGGGCGTCATCGAAGGTGTATTAATTTCAGGAAACACCATTCAGGGTGTTAACAGCTCGGATGCCAACTCCCGCGGTATACGGCTGGAAGGCAACATCCAGGGGACTGTGATTCAAAACAATGAAATTCACAATCTATTGGACGGTGTTGTCATTGCCGGAGGATTAAAAAATAGCCTGTATCCATCAGGCACGGTCATTCAAAACAACCGCATCACCGGTAACACCACCAATTTAACCTGGGATCATCCCACAGATACCCTTTCAGCCACTCCCAACTGGTGGGGAACCGCCTCAGCAGCTTCCATCAGCAACCAGATTTCTGGACCTGTCACATTCAATCCCTACTACATTGACGCAGCCATGACCATGCTCAGCGATGTGGCGCCAACCAGCGTTTTCGTCGATGATGACTTCACCGACAGCAGCGCAGGCGGGCACACTTTTGGCTATGACGCCTTTGCCACTATCCAGGACGGCATCAACGGCGTTGCCGTCGGTGGAACCGTGAACGTCGCAGCGGGCAATTACGATGGTCAAAACAAGATTCTCAAATCCGTCACGCTTCTCGGTGACCCGGGTGATGCCAGTGCTGGCCCTGGCACCAACGCCCCCGTTGTGGACGGCGGCGGAAACCCAGGCGATGCCTTCTTGATTGAAAACGGCGTATCCAATGTGGTGATTCAAGGCTTCGTCATGAGCAACTTCACCTCTGACAGAAGCGGCATTGGCAACGGCATTTCAGCCTGGGAAGCCAGCACTTCCAAAATCACCATTCAAGATAACTACTTCCACCATCTCGGCTGGAACGCTGTGATGGTGGGCAACGATGGGGCAACCGGCGACCATACCAACTGGACCATTAAAGCCAACATCCTGGAATCCTGGTCAGGCTATGGTTTTGAACTGACCAATGCCTCAAATTCCATCATTGAAGGCAACATCATCACCGCTGATGTTGTTTCCGAACCCTGGACAGCCATTGCCGTGATTGCCAGGCGCAACGAGTCGGGAATTACCATCAAGGGCAATCAAATAAGTGGTCAGTTCACTGATGCAAATGCCTACCCGGCAGTGTATATCATGGCGTGGGATGCTGAGACACCCAGTTTAAATCTAGACAATGTTGTAGTTGAAGATAACATCATCACAATCAGCAAACCTACTGCAAAACTTAACCAAATTCTCATACGGGAAATTTCAACCGGAACTGTCACGAATGTCAGGGTTCTTCACAACAGCCTGCAAACCGCCCGCACCTTGACCGCCAACGCAATTGACTTCACTGAAAACTGGTGGGGCTACAGCACCGGGCCTGCCCAAGGCGCCATTACCGGTGATCTGTCCTTCTCTCCCTGGTGCGCCGACGCTGCCTGTTCGAGCCTGGGCTATTCCATTGCAGCAGGCAGTGATCTTCAGGATACATTGGATGAAGCCGAACCTGGCGACACCATTTACGTCCCGGCTGGAAGTTACGAAGGCGCTCTGGTAATCAACAAACCTGGAATAACCCTGATTGCCGACAGAGGCGCGGTCTTCAGTTCAGGTCTGGCAGCCATAACCATCCAAACGCACGATTTCACCATGCTGGGCGGTGTAATTGACGGCGACCCGAACAATACCGGAACCAGGAGCAATTCAGCCTGCGTGGTCATTCATCACGATTCACTTCCTCTGGATAACATCCACCTGGAAGGCGTTGAAATCAAGAACTGTACGGCTGGCATTGACATCACCTCACCGGTCACCAATCTAAAATTGATTTCAAACTGGATGCATGCCAACAGCGGCGATGGATTGCTATTTGAAAAATTCGCCACCAGCAGCGGAGAAAATACGCTCATCCAAGGCAACATGTTCAAAGAAAACGGCGGCTATGGCGTGCGCAATGAAAGCAAATCGACCGTCGATGCCTCTTATAACAGTTGGGGAGCTCCCACCGTGGCAACAGGCAACCGTGTGAAGGGAAAGATCAAAGCATCTTATCCAACCTATGCCGAAGCCTTCCTTGACCTTCAACCCAACAAAAATGTCAGCCAGGTTACCATTCAAAAAGATGCAACCCTGACCACAGCGCTGCGTGTGGATGCCAGGAGTTTATACGGCGTTGAAGCCGTGCTCCATTACGACCCAGACTATCTCACTTATATGAATTATGCTGCCGGGAATTTCCCTGGCAAAGGTAGTTGCGAGGTCAAGATCAACACTCCTGAAGAAGGCGATTTGACGGTCATTTGCCGGCGGGCAAACCCTGACCCAGAAGCCAACAGCGTTTACACGCTGGTCCAGTTGAACTTCGTGGCCAATGGAAGTAAACTGACGGATGAGGATGAACTCTACGAAACCTCATTTGACATCACAGCCGCCACTGCCGCCACCCGCGATGGCGTGAACGTATTTGCCAACAACTTCGGTCACGGAGCTTCATCAGCCTGGGGCATTCGCACCATAAATGATGACAATGACGGTCTGGTAAAAATCACCACTGAAAGCATCTCTGCTGTCAACGTGCCCGGTTTTAGTGGGTTTGTCAAGTTGCAGGGACGTTCAGATAACCAGGGAGCAAAATTTAGTGTGTTCACCACAAACAACCCGGCCAGCGCATTCGTAATCCAAACCATCTCCGCAGCAGACGGCAGTTACCTGGGAACTTCATCCAACTTCGCTGTGAGATCAAAATATTATTTGCTCGTGGACGCACCACTCTACCTGCCCACCACTCCACAGGCGGCGCCAACACTTGCCGATTTCAAAACCCTCAACAAAAACAACGTGACTCTCAAGAGCGTCCAATTGTTGGGCGGCGACGCCAGCGACGATAATCAGGTCACACTGACCGATGCCACCTGCGTGGCTGCCGATTACAATAAGACGCCAGGCACTTGCAACGGCGTCGGTTCGTCTGATGTGAACGGCGATGGTGAAGTGAACCTGCTGGACCTGGTTATGGTTGGTAATTCTTACAACAAAACCAGCAGCCCGTGGACACCCTGATCTTGAGTAAAAACAGGTCAGTCTAATTTTAGCAATTGGTGGCGCCCTGAAAAAAAACAGGGCGCCACCCTCCATCCCCAAAAAACCAGGATTTCACGGATGAACCATTCCATAATCAAATCTTGCCTGTGGTTTTTACTTGCTGCAGCAATGCTTTTTTCAAGCTCACCGGCGTTTGCCCAGCAAGCCCAGGCACAGGCAAAGTTTAATCCCGATAACATTACACTGGATGTGGGTGAATCGATATTCATTTCAATAATTGTGGAAGAAATAACCGGCGCTTATGGTTGTGATGTTATCGTCAACTACAATCCTAACATTGTAGAAATGATTGAGGTTTATGCGGGTGGTTTTCTGGAAGAGGGTTTTACGCTAATCAACTCAATTGATCAGGGTAAAGGCAAATTTGAATTTGCCATGACCCAGATTTCACCAAGTTCTGCCAAATCGGGCAATGGCACATTGATTGTTTTCAAGCTGAAAGGCATCGCCAACGGCAGCAGCACATTGCAGTTTTCTCGCACTTCCATAGCAAGAGAAGACGGCAGCCTAGTTTCTCTGGAAGGAAATTCGGCGACAATTCGTGTGCAAGGAACTTCCTCATCTTCTCCGACACAAACCCAAACTGCCATTTCGGTTGTGGTGCAAAAAAGCCAGATGGCGGTCACAAACACCAGCGTAACTGCATTCACCCCCGTCCAGCAAAAGCCACGCCTTGAGCGTACTCCACACACACCCACCGCAACCATTTTGCAAACGAAACAAAAGAAAACTTCTTTGCCGTCGCAAACCCCCATCATTTTTACCCCTTCACCTGCACCGCCTGACAAAACGATTGATTACACCGGGATATTTCTCAATATTTTGTGGTGGGTAATACTCTTTCTATTTCTCGCCATCATCCTGATTTTAATAAGCCGATTTATTTATCTATCCATCAAGAAGAAATAGATAATCAATGCAAATTACCAAAGGTTAAAATGAAAAAACATCTCATTCGATTCTTCATTACCGCATTATTCCTGTTGTCTTTCACTGCGCCGGCAACTGCTCAAAGTAATATACCCGTGATATCTTTTCAACCCGGTGAGATTAACCTGGGAGTGGGACAATCGCGTGAAATCGCAATATCCATTGAAAATGCCAGCGAATTATACGGGGTCGAGATTCATTTATCATTTGATCCAAAAATAATTGAGATCGAGGATGCGGAAAGTGGAAGCGAAAGCATTCAGATCAGCCTGGGGACTTTTCTTGATCCAGGATTAATCCTTGAAAATAAAGTTGACAATAACGCCGGTACGGTCAATTTTGTGATGACACAGCGTGATCCATCCCTTCCAAAAAGTGGAAGTGGTATTCTATTGGTTCTAAAAATGCGCGGCAAGTCTTCTGGAATGTCACAATTGACCGTGACCCGGGCGCTTTTGGCAGATCAGAATGGCAACTCCCTTACACCACAAATCAATCAGGCAATGGTAACCATTTCCACACAGGTTGCAGAAGGGCAAAGTCCAACTGAGTTTCCCAAAGGAGACACCTCAAGTGCAGTCATCATTTCAACTTTGCAAGTTGAAAACCTTGACAGTTTTTCTGAATCGACAGCCACTATATCTGATACGGTTTCACCAAATGTAACGATATCAACACCGGTAAACCAGAAAGACCCTGGATCGAATTCATCTCCCAAAGGTACTGGGACACTTTTTGTACAATATGGCTGGATATTGGGTGTCTTATTAATCATTATCTTGGTGTTGACATTATTAAATTGCAAACGTAAAGCCTAAAAAATGATACATAATTCACCCTGGATTTAACAAATCCGGGGTGAACTGTTTAAGAAAAAGGAACAAATGGCTGAGGGCAAAACGAAGACGATAAAGAGGAAGAGCAGCTTTCAAATTCCTAACGCCAGTACGATGGCACCAATTAGCAAACAACCATGATCGGATGAAATGATTTGCAGGAGAAAGAAGAGAAAGCAAAAAGGAAAAAACAAGGGCAGACAAGTACATAAGTTTTAGACGAGGTTGCCACTTTTGTAGGCGGGGAGATTCGGAAGCCAACTCAGATTTTGTAAAACGGATAGACATTTCGACCTGCCAACGCCGATTGTAAGCGAGAACGACCCGCCAGGCGTCATCCTCGGTTTCAATCGGGTCGGTGGTGAGCAGATACCAGGGTGGGCGTCCAGCGCCAGGTCTGGAAACTACCAACCAGAGAGGTTTTGAATGATCTGGCAACCAAACCTGGGTAGCAATAATGCCCGTTTTCCGATAACAGCGGCGTTTAGCATCATAAATCATTCGAAATCCCCAAGATCGTTTCCCACGCGTGATCTTCCCCGGCTAAATATCCCCCCAATTCGCTCAAAATCAATCCTTGTTCTCGGTTTCGATGGATTAACAGCACCTTTAATAACTCACATAATGTTTTCACCAATCGTGCATCCAGTTTTTGGGCTATTTTTTTGACGATGGGCTCAATCTGTACCATGAAATTCTGCCATAACAAATCCCCCTTCTTTTGACACTCTTGTACTTTCCTGTCTTCCGCATTACTCTTATACATGGATAGACCTCCTGATTGGTTAGTGCTCGTCACACTTAACTTACTCAGAAGGTCTATCTTTTTCAACTACCCTTTTTGTTAATTTCAGGGTCTGTTATGTTCTTTTATTTTTGCTGTTCCATCGCCCTGGCTTTAGGATCAATCACACACAAAAACCCCATGGGCTCGTCGCCCACTGCGAACAGCTGATGCACCTCATTGGGCGCAATGTAAAGAATATCGTAAGGATTCAACATGAATTCATTACCATCAATCACAGCGCGCGCTTTGCCGTGCAAAATCATCACACCGTGATCGTGAAAATGCTGGTCATAGGCTGAGCATCCGCCCGCCGCAATGTGAAAATAGCGCATGTGAAAATTTGGCGGAACGCCGTCTTTTCCATCCTGATCGCTGATCGGGTAACGCCCCAGGGCGCCGTTGACCGGGCCGCCCGGCACATTGTACGCTTTTTCGGGGGTGTTCTCCCAGTTATAATCATCCGGTTTGCCTATAAAGCGGTGAACAGTACTCATAATCTTCTCCTTGTAGGATTATTAAAATAATTCAACTGGGTGTTTCTCTCGACCAAAAATTACATTTATGATAGAAACCGGTAACTCATTATATCTTTGAATACAGTTTTTTTAACTTCAGCTTACTTATCAACTGATTTTATCATCAAGTATGCACACTGAATGAATAATTTCTTTCAGGGAAAAAACATCTTTAAAAAAACCATCCCGGAGCACAACCGGGATGGCAATTTTTCAATAAATAATATTTAGAATAAGAGCATATCAGACACGCATCAATCTTCCATCGCGCCGCTCGGCGGACCGTTTTTCTTCTGACGGTAAACAATGCGTCCGCGGGTCAAATCATAAGGAGACATTTCAACACGCACATGGTCGCCCAGCAAAATACGAATATAATACTTTCGCATACGACCAGAAAGATAAGCCAACACTTCATGACCATTTTCAAGTCTCACTCGAAACTGAGTTCCGGGCAGGGCTTCAATAATAGTCCCTTCAACACTAACCTTATCTTCTTCTTTTGCCATGCGCACCTCCTAAATTGATTCGCGGGGTCTAAAACTGCTCCAATTCAACTTCTACATGTGGGTAACCTGGCGGCGCTTAATGCGGCGGATCGCCTTTTTCTTTTCCACACGGCGCAGTTCACTCTTGGAAATAAACCAACGTTTTCTGCGGACAGTGCTCAAAATACCGCTTTTGACAACTTTTTTGCGAAAGCGCTTCAGAAGCTGATCTTGTGACTCATTGGAGCGTAATACAACAGAAGCCATAAACTCTCACCTCCCCTCGTAAATAAATGAAGGGTATCCTTGCAATTTGTCGGATTAAACAAAAAAGGCTGCGGTCCGAATATGCAGCCAGTCTAACATACCAGGTGAAAAAACGAACTTCACAAAATGTATGTTCTTGCCGCAACCTCCCAATAAGTGGAATTTCTTGATTGTTAACAGGGCAAATTTTGGCGCATCCGACAGCAAAACAATTATACACGCAATCTGACGTGTTGTCAAACAAATAAAAAAGTCTCTTGGCAATGACCTACTCTCCCAAGGGGTCGCCCCCCAAGTACCATCGGCGCTGACGATCTTAACTTCCGGGTTCGGTATGTGACCGGGTGTACCATCGTCGCTCAAATCACCAAGAGACATTTTTAACAAATGTTGTTTTCGAATAGGATATATTGTAGGTCATACGATCAAAAAAGTACAGAATTCCCTGCACCACGGGAGAAACCCTCGGTCATTAGTACGACTTAGCTTAACACATTGCTGCGCTTACACATGTCGCCTATCAAGCAGGTAGTCTACCTGCGACCTTACTCCCTTATGGGATTACAGGGATCTAATCTTGAGGCAAGTTTCCCACTTAGATGCTTTCAGCGGTTATCTTTGCCAGACATAGCTACCCAGCGATGCCGTTGGCACGACAACTGGCACACTAGAGGTCTGTCCACCCCGGTCCTCTCGTACTAGGGGCAGATCCTCGCAAATCCCTTACGCCCACAGCGGATAGAGACCGACCTGTCTCACGACGGTCTGAACCCAGCTCGCGTACCGCTTTAACGGGCGAACAGCCCGACCCTTGGGACCTTATCCAGCCCCAGGATGCGATGAGCCGACATCGAGGTGCCGAGCGAAGTCGTCGATATGAACTCTTGGACTTCACCAGCCTGTTATCCCCGGGGTAGCTTTTATCCGGTAAGCCACGGCCCTTCCACTCAGTACCGTGGGATCACTAAGCCCGACTTTCGTCTCTGCTCGACGCGTTGGTCTTGCAGTCAAGCTCCCTTATGCCTTTACACTCTTTGGCAGGTTTCCATTCTGCCTGAGGGAACCTTTGGGCGCCTCCGTTACCTTTTAGGAGGCGACCGCCCCAGTCAAACTGCCCACCTGGCACTGTTCCCCACCCGGATCACGGCGCGGGGTTAGGGTCTAAACACAATCAGGGTGGTATTTCACCGATGGCTCCACCGAAGCTAGCGCTCCAGCTTCAAAGCCTCCCACCTATGCTACACAGATCATGCCCAAACTCAATGCCAAGTTGCAGTAAAGCTCCACGGGGTCTTTTTGTCCTGCTGCGGGTAGGCCGCATCTTCACAGCCATTTCAATTTCACCGGGTCCTTCGTCGAGACAGTGCTCTAGTTGTTACACCGTTCGTGCGGGTCGGAACTTACCCGACAAGGAATTTCGCTACCTTAGGACCGTTATAGTTACGGCCGCCGTTCACCGGGGCTTCAGTTCAAAGCTTCGCTTGCGCTAACCTCTCCCTTTAACCTTCCGGCACTGGGCAGGTGTCAGCCCCTATACATCGTCTTTCGACTTAGCAGAGACCTGTGGTTTTGTTAACCAGTCACTAGAGCCTATTCACTGCGACCCTTAAACGCTCAAGATAAACTTTCACGTCTAAGGGTACCCCTTATCCCGAAGTTACGGGGTTAATTTGCCTAATTCCTTAACGAAGGTTCTCCCGATCGCCTTAGTATTCTCTACTCATCTACCAGTGTCGGTTTGCGGTACGGGCACTCGAGCTTCATCGCTTAGAGGCTTTTCTTGGCAGCAAGGCTTAACTCACTTCTACCTCAAGGGCACGCCACCATGTCTCAACTCAGTCTGCGGATTTTCCAACAGTCCTCATCGTCTGACACATGGTGCACCTGTACAACCAATCGCAGGCTGGTCTACCTCGCTGCGTCCCCCCATCGCTCCACTCAAGTGGTGCCGGAATGTTGACCGGCTATCCATCGCCTACGCCTTTCGGCCTCGGCTTAGGGCCCGACTAACCCGACGCGGAACAACCTGGCGTCGGAAACCTTAGATATACGGCGAAAACGATTCTCACGTTTTTTACGCTACTCATGCCTGCATTCTCACTTCTGCCCGCTCCAGCCGTCCTTACGGTCGACCTTCACTGCTGGCAGAACGCTCCCCTACCGCCCCAGCTTGCGCTGAGACCCATAGCTTCGGTACCAAGCTTAGCCCCGTTAAGTTTTCCGCGCAGGATCACTTGACCAGTGAGCTATTACGCACTCTTTAAAGGATGGCTGCTTCTAAGCAAACCTCCTGGTTGTTTCAGTAACCCCACATCGTTTCCCACTTAGCTTGGATTTTGGGACCTTAGCTGATGATCTGGGCTGTTTCCCTTTTGACCACGAAACTCATCTCCCGTAGTCCGACTGCCATGCTATGGAGTACCGGCATTCGGAGTTTGATTGGGTTTGGTAAGCTTTAAGCCCCCTAGCCCATTCAGTGCTCTACCTCCGGTACTAAACGCATGACGCTAGTCCTAAAACTATTTCGGGGAGAACAAGCTATCTCCGAGTTCGTTTGGCATATCACCTCTACCCACAGCTCATCTCCTAATTTTGCAACATTAGTAAGTTCGGGCCTCCACGAGCGTTTAGACTCGCTTCACCCTGGCCATGGGTAGCTCACCCGGTTTCGTGTCTAATCCTTGCGACTATGCGCCCTATTAAGACTCGCTTTCGCTACGGCTTCGGGTGTCACTCCCTTAACCTCGCCACAAAGATTAACTCGCAGGCTCATTCTCCAAGAGGCACGCCGTCAGGCGTAGTGGCGCGCACCCGGCTTTCACCGGAGCACCGACCCACCATTAGCCCTTCGACTGCTTGTAGGCTCACGGTTTCAGGTTCTATTTCACTCCCCTAACAGGGGTACTTTTCACCTTTCCCTCACGGTACTTGTTCACTATCGGTCGCCAAGTGTATTTAGCCTTGGAGAGTGGACTCCCCAGCTTCCTGCCGGATTAGCGTGCCCGGCAGTACTCAGGTACCCGGCGGGAGGTGAATTGTTTTCACTTACGGGACTGTCACCCTCTATGGTTGGCTTTTCCACACCATTCTGCTAACACTTCACTTTGTAACTCCCATATGCCAGGCCCTACAACCCCAATCTGGCAAGCCAGACTGGTTTGGGCTTTTCCCCGTTCGCTCGCCACTACTAAGGGAATCATTTCTTTTCCTCTGGGTACTTAGATGTTTCAGTTCCCCAGGTTCCCTTCACCATTCTATGTGTTCAAATGGTGATACTGCTGGTTTACAGCAGTGAGTTACCCCATTCGGAGATCCCCGGATCAACGCCTGTTCACGGCTTCCCGAGGCTTATCGCAGTGTCCTACGTCCTTCATCGGCACTTGGCGCCAAGGCATCCACCGTAAGCCCTTAGTAGCTTCTCTCCGTGATGCAGAGAATTCCGTACTTTTTTGGCTATCGTTTGATTCTTGGCCTACATCCTATTCGATTATTAATGTTCAATGGCAAACCTTCTGCCAGTGCACCGGTTTGACCAGTGCTGTGCATTCCTCACTTTTGTCAGGCGCACACAGCGCTCTTCAACCATCATTTTGTAAAGTTCTTTCGCCAGAGACATAGCGACCCGGCTTACCGCCGGGCCTCGTTTGAGTTCCTTGCGGTTTATCTTACCACTTAGTTGCTTTTCGTTTCCTGTTTCGGCAACTGCTCTCTCCTGCTAGTGCTCAGTGGAGATGAGGGGATTCGAACCCCTGGCCTCCGCCGTGCAAAGGCGGCGCTCTCCCATCTGAGCTACATCCCCGTTCAATTACGGGAAGTGGGCCTTTCAGGACTCGAACCTGAGACCTTGCCCTTATCAGAGGCACGCTCTAACCAACTGAGCTAAAGGCCCAGTAACCTCAACAACTGAGGAGTGATAGGAAAACAACCTGTTTTCAAAGACCTTGCGACCGTGCAAGGATTTGGGGGAGTAGAGCGCACAACCGTAGTTGCTTGCTCAGAACTCATAGAAAGGAGGTGATCCAGGCGCACCTTCCGGTACACCTACCTTGTTACGACTTCGTCCCAGTCACCAACCCCACCCTCGACGGCTCCCTCCCTTGCGGGTTAGGATACCGGCTTCAAGTGTTGCCAGCTCCCATGACGTGACGGGCGGTGTGTACAAGGCCCGGGAACGTATTCACCGCAGTATAGCTGACCTGCGGTTACTAGCAACTCCAGCTTCATGCAGGCGGGTTGCAGCCTACAATCTGAACTGAGGCCAGCTTTATGGATTGGCGCCACCTCGCGGCTTAGCAACCTATTGTACTGACCATTGTAGCGTGTGTGTAGCCCAGGACATAAAGGCCATGCTGACTTGACGTCATCCCCACCTTCCTCCGGCTTAAGACCGGCGGTCTCGCGTGACACATGTAACACACGACGAGGGTTGCGCTCGTTAGCGGACTTAACCGAACATCTCACGACACGAGCTGACGACAGCCATGCAGCACCTGTGCTAGCTCCCCGAGGGGTCGGTCACCTTTCGGATCCCTACCACTAGCATGTCAAACCCTGGTAAGGTTCTTCGTGTAGCATCGAATTAAACCACACGCTCCGCTGCTTGTGCGGGCCCCCGTCAATTCTTTTGAGTTTTAGCCTTGCGGCCGTAGTCCCCAGGCGGTGAACTTATCGCGTTAGCTTCGGCACTGATGGATTTGAACCCACCAACGCCAAGTTCACATCGTTTACAGCTAGGACTACCGGGGTCTCTAATCCCGTTTGCTACCCTAGCTTTCGTGTATGAGTGTCAGAAATGAGCCAGGAGGCCGCTTTCGCCACTGGTGTTCCTCCGGATATCTACGCATTTCACCACTACACCCGGAATTCCACCTCCCTCTCTCACTCTCAAGTCTGGCAGTATTGAACGACCTCTCCCAGTTAAGCCAGGAGCTTTCACATCCAACTTACCAAACCACCTGCACACGCTTTACGCCCAGTAAATCCGGATAACGCTCGCCTCCTACGTTTTACCGCGGCTGCTGGCACGTAGTTAGCCGAGGCTTATTCTTAGAGTACTGTCCTTCCTCATCCTCTAAAAAAGCACTTTACGATCCGAAGACCTTCATCGTGCACGCGGCGTTGCTGCTTCAGGCTTTCGCCCATTAAGCAATATTCCCTACTGCTGCCACCCGTAGGTGTATGGACCGTGTTTCAGTTCCATTGTGGGGGGCCACCCTCTCAGGTCCCCTACCCGTCATAGCCTTGGTAAGCCGTTACCTTACCAACTAGCTGATGGGACGCAGGCCCCTCCCAAAGCGGATTACTCCTTTAGTCACCGGGCATCTAATCACCGGGACCACATGGGGTATTAGCAATCCTTTCGGACTGTTATCCCCCTCTTCGGGGCAGGTCACCAACGCGTTACTCACCCGTTCGCCACTAAGTTATCGTACGAATACAATAACTCCGTTCGACTTGCATGTATTAGGCACGCCGCCAGCGTTCATCCTGAGCCAAGATCAAACTCTCCGCAAGAAAATCGTCTTATTCAGACGGTTTTGTTTTCATTGCTCATTGAACGACAGGGTTTACTGTCTTCCTATCACTCTTCAATTGTTAAGGTTCTGTTATCCTTCCTCCGACCGCGACGCCTCCGTCATCATGCGAGACAAAAAGACCGATGCCTTGATTTTCACACCAACGACATCGACCTGGTAAGCGACATCTTGCGGTTTTGACCTGTGGGAGGTTTTTATTTTACCGATCTGCCTTTCAGCGAGATCGCTCCTGCACTGGAGACTTACATTTTACTCGCTTCCCTCATCCTTGTCAAGAGGTTATTTTGCTCAATTTTCGAGCATTTTTTTTTCGTCCAGGTTACTCTTGATTTTTGTATTCGGAAAGCACCGAAGCAGGATTTTTTCTTTTTTTATGGATCCGCTTTTTTTCGAAGCGCATCGTGTTCTCAACAGCGAGGCTGGATTATACTGCAATGCGAACATGTGTCAAGGGTTTTGGTACACCAATTTTAAAATTGCCTTAACGAATTCTTCTTATCGCATTAATCAACCTAATTCACCCCCATTAGCATTCAATTATCCCTCGCGGCACCCTGTGATATTCATTAAAGCTCAATTAGGAAACCAGTTCGAGCATTTTGCTCTGATATAATTCACCTCATGAATCACCCATCAACGCTTCCACGGCAATCTAACCGTGCACAAATCTTCACCATTGAACAGGTTCTCCTGGCTTTGCTGGGCGGCTTCGTTCTATTTTTCGGTGCACTCATGGTTGGCATAGCCGGTTTTCAAGTCTGGCATACAGGCAGGATTTATCCGGGTGTGAGCGTGGCCGGTGTGCCTGTGGGCGGCATGTCTGCCACCAGGGCAACTGAAGCCATCGTACAAACCATCACTTACCCGCAAACCGGGCGCATCATGCTGCAAAATGGCGATCAGCGCTGGCTGGCTTCTCCAGCGCAACTGGGGTTAATACTCGATGCCGACGCATCGGCGCAGCAAGCCTACCAGGTTGGACGACAGGGCAACCTGCTATCGCGCCTTGAAGAACAATTCAGCGCCTGGCAAAATGGTCGCCAGCTTTCACCGGTTTTGGTTTTCAACCAGCAACTAACCATAAATTTTCTTCACGCCATTTCTGAACAAATTGACCAGCCTGTCGTGGAACCGTCTTTGAAGGTGGATGGTGACAAGGCCGTTATTGTGCCGGGACAGGTCGGGCAGCAGGTTGATTTTTCAACATCCATGGATGTGATCGCCACACACATGCGCTCACTGCAAGATACCCTGATCAATCTGACCGTCGCAGAAACTCCACCCACCCCCATTGATCTGACCGCCCAAACCCGTTTGCTCGAATCCATATTGAGCCAGCCACTCACACTAACCATGCCGCCCAACCAGCCCGACGAGAAAGGCCCCTGGGAGTTCACCCCTGCCGATCTGGCTCCTCTTCTGATGTTTGAACCAGTTGGTCAAGGTGCTGACTTACACCTTGAGGTGGGCATTCAACAGGCCGCCCTGGCCGATTATTTGAGCAAACTGGAACCCAAGCTTCACCTCGAACCACAAAATGCGCGTTTTATCTTCAACGATGACACGCGCCAACTCGATGTATTGCAATCGGCTGTGATAGGACGCCGCCTGGATGTGGCTGCCTCCCTCAACAGCGTTCAATCCAAAATTCGCGCTGGTGAACATAACATGCCGCTTGAATTTGTGTTCACACCCCCGGCAGTCACCGACAATACCACTGCTGATCAACTGGGTATTACCGAATTGCTGCACGAAGAGGTCTCATTCTTTTACGGTTCAAGTTACGACCGGGTTCAAAACATAACCACAGCAGCCAGCAATTTTCACGGTTTGCTGGTGGCTCCAGGAGAATCATTTTCCATGGCTGCTTCCATGGAGGACATCACGCTTGATAACGGTTATGCCGAAGCCCTGATAATCTTTGGCAATCAGACAATCAAAGGAGTGGGCGGCGGTGTGTGCCAGGTGAGCACCACCCTGTTCCGCAGCGCCTTTTTCAGCGGTTTCCCTATCTCCGAGCGACATGCGCACGCCTATCGTGTCAGTTATTATGAAAAAACTGCCGGGAACACGATTAACCCCAACCTGGCCGGTTTGGACGCCACCGTGTTTGTACCGTTGGTCGATCTAAAATTCACCAACGATTCACCTTACTGGCTGTTGATGGAAACCTATGTCAATCCAACCTACAGTTCGCTGGTGTGGAAGTTCTATTCCACATCAGACGGCCGCACCGTCAAGTGGAAAACAACCGGCCCAATTAATACCCAGGAACCCCCAAAACCGCTCTACCGCGAGAATCCCGAACTGAAAACAGGTGAAGTAAAACAGGTGGATTGGGAAGCGGAAGGCGCTGATATCACGGTCAATCGTGAAGTGTTCCGCGGCGACCAGGTCTATTTCAGCGATTCCTTCTACACACATTACCAACCCTGGCAGGCCATTTATGAATACGGTCCCGGCACCGAAGGAATGCCCCCTGAACAAGATGATGACTAAGACAAATAGAGGCAAAAATGCTTGTGGTAAAATACGTGTCAGAAATTAACCAATGGAGGCAGAATGTTAAGCCCTGATCTGCTCGAGATCCTGCGATGTCCGGCTTGCAACCCAGAGAATAAAGGTGAGCTGGATTATTTGAAAGACAGTTGGCTTGTGTGCCGAAACTGTGGAAGAAAATATCCTGTCGTTGACGAAATTCCAATCATGTTGATTGACGAAGGCGACAAATGGGTCGGCACTGCTGTCGATCAACTTCCTGTTCCTCCACCCGAACCACAATAATATCGATGGATTCATGGTGCAAAATGGTGCGGTAAAATTTTGGTATTCTTCTTGCACCATTTCACGCTGAAATCATCTTGAAATGAATTCTAGTCTTTTCACGGATAAATATGCGCAACTCTCGTAATCGAACAAAAATGGCGAAACCTCGCCGCCCAATGGATCGTCTTACAGTCGGTCTGTTGATTGCTTTCGGTGTCCTGGCAATTGCCACAGCCGCTGTTGCTTTCTTTGTTGCCCGCAGTCTGTTCAGCAGTTGGACAATGACAGACTTGCCCGGCATTGCAGATACAAGTGGTCAAAGTGGTAAGATGCCGGAGACATTGCCTGACGGCACTTCTGCTGCACTTCCTCTGCAATCGGCCAGCGGCCCCACCCCTGTGCCGTGGGACGGAGCCAGCCGCATAACCATGCTGGTGATGGGCCTGGACTACCGCGATTGGGAAGCCGGTGAAGTTCCGCGCACTGACACGATGATTTTGTTGACAGTCGATCCGCTTACCAAAACAGCCGGTATGCTATCCATTCCGCGCGATATGTGGGTCAACATCCCAGGTTTTGATTATGGAAAAATCAACACCGCCTACTACCTGGGTGAAACCTACAAACTACCCGGCGGCGGCCCTGCCCTTGCCATGAAAACCGTCGAAAATTTCCTGGGCGTTCCCATTGATTACTATGCCCAGGTTGACTTCATGGCATTTGTCAAATTTATTGACGAAATTGGCGGCCTGGATATCAATGTGTTGGATGAAATTCGCGTTTCACGCATTGGCAGCAGCGAAGAGTCATACATTTTGCGTGAAGGCGTCCAAAACCTGGACGGCATGGAAACATTGGGTTATGTGCGTTCACGTTATACCAGCGGCGGCGATTTTGACCGTGCTGCACGCCAGCAACAGGTGATTATGGCCATTCGCGAACAAATTGTGACTTTCGACATGCTGCCGACTTTGATTGCCAAATCGCCAATTCTTTACCAGGAATTGTCTTCAGGCATTCGCACCAACCTGTCGCTGCAGCAGGTCATTCAACTGGCCGTGCTGGGCACGCAGATTAACCCCAAACAGATTAGACAGATTGTCATTCCACCGGATGTGGTTTATGAATCAACATCTCCGGATGGATTGTCCATTCTCATCCCCATCCCGGATGAAATCCGTGAATTGCGCGACAAAGTGTTTGCGGTGACCAGCCCTGCCAGCCCCTCCACTGCCAATGTTGACCCGGCTGAGCTGGTCAAAATGGAGCAGGCACGCGTCACGGTTGTCAACGGTACGCAAACCGGAGGTCTTGCCACGCGCACTTCTGATTATTTGCGTGCTCAGGGCATTAATGTGGTGGGTGAAAGCACCGCTGACCGGGTGTATGAAATCACCACCATCATCATCTACAACGGCAAGCCTTACACCATTAATTACCTGGCGCAAACCATGGGTGTGCCCACCAGCCAGATCTTCAACAGCTACAACCCTGACGCCGCCACAGATATCGATATCATCATCGGAAACAACTGGGCCAACAACAACCCCATGCCGCAGTAAATTGAGAAGTTCACCATAAAAAAACTCACAGGTCTTTTGCGAACCTGTGAGTTTTTTATTTAATCCCTATTGTGCAATAAACCTTAACTTCCAGCCGCCCAGCAACCCGGTTGTCCCCCCATCATCACCCTCGCAGGTTTTGGCCTCAATGCTGCCGATGGTCTCTCCGCTGTCGCCCACCCGCAGCGAATATTTCACACCCGGCTGCATTTGAAAATCGGCGTAACCGGCATCAATTTCTGGATATAACCCGGTATAGAACTGATTCTCTCCATTTTCCCAGGCTACATCAATTCGCACACCCGGCATCGATTTTCCATCTTCGTCCTGCACAATCACCTGGATCAACCCGGCTGGCAGCCGGGAATCGCAAACCTTTTCGCGTTCAGTCAACTCAAAGGGAATTCCCAGCCCCGGATTTTTTATTTGAACCGCCTGTTTGGTGGGTTTTGTTTCCGTCTGTTTTTTCTGGGGGGTTGCCGTTGCAACTCCCTTTTCATCATCCTGATTCGATTTTTCTTCTTCTGTCTCTTTGCCAGAAGATTCCATTTCTTCATTCGGCTTTGGCGTTGCCGATGGAATTCTCTCAACCACAGCCATTTGCGCGGGAGTTGAGGTGGGTGTGGCCATCAAACCCGATTCCTGTCCCAGCACCGAGGCTAATTGCGCCAGCGACCTGGCGGTGCCTGGTTCGCCATTTTCAGCCAAAATTCGCTGGGCTTGCGCGCTCAAAGACCACACGGTTTTGGCATCACCCAACAAACGCAGGCGCGCGCGCGCCCTGCCTATATCGCCGTTGGCATCATAAGCCAGCGCCACCATGCCACGGTACTGGTCTTTATCAGCCTCACTCAGCGAAACGGGCGACACGTCATAATACTGCACCGGTTCCATCACCCGGGTGTAAAGCAAGCCTAATGCCAGTCCAATCAGCAGCCCTGTGAGCAGGAACCAGTATCCTTTGCTCCCACTCATGGTTTCTGCTCCTCTTCCGGGTTCAGCATCCAGGCTTGCAGCCCGTCAGATAACTTGCCCAGCAGGCTCATATCGTGTTTGGTGAATTCCAATTCCTGCCCGGTGACAATGGCGCGTTGAACATAGCGCAACACTGGTTCATCGCCCAGAAAAGCCAGCCTTGCCGCCGCACTGGCAGCATTTTTCTCTTTGGCATACACTTCAGCCGTCATCAACACATAATCGGCCTGATAGTCGTAACGCAGCTCATCGGGAGGCGTGTTGCGATAGCCCACAGGAAGTCCAATCCAACCGGCTGCCACGCCGCCCAAAAAACCAATCAAAATGGCAGCGGCAAACCAGTAAACGCGCCCGGTGTTCATTCCTGTATCTTTTGTATTGGTCATATTCTTTTCCTGCCCATCCCGCTAGGCTTGCCCGGAAATTGCCGCCAGGTGATGGTTAAGCCCGCGTACGGTCATATACAGCGGTTTATACACCTGCTCATAGATAGGCATATACCAGTTGTGCCTAACCGGGTCTGGTTCAAACACGGTTGCGCCGTAACGCAGCGATTCGACCGCTTCGGACGGTGAATGGAATGCTCCGATTCCCAAACCTGCCAGTAATGCCGCGCCTGTGGCCACTGCTTCGGGCAAATTGGGCGTAATCACCGGCAGGTTAAGTACATCAGCCTTTAATTGCGAAAGCAGCGTTAAACGCGTTGTACCGCCCACCAGGATCACTTGCTCGACTTTCTGTTTGCTCAAATTCTGAATGGTATTCAGATTGTAACGCATATAGAAAGCCATCGATTCCAAAAAACCGCGGAAAATATCGCCTGAGGTTTGGTCCATTTGCATGCCCACCACCGCCGCCCGGCTGTAACGGTCGCTTTCTGGCGAGCCGGAGCCGTTGAGATGCGGCAGCCACACCGGTCCCACCCGTTTGCCAACCCCCTCGCGCGCAGCTGCTTCCAGTTCGGCAAACGGCAAATCAGCCCGGTTTGCACCCAAACCCGCCAATTGGCGCGCTACCCATTCAATGCCGCCCCCGGCGGCTTTCATACCGCCTTTCACCACAAACGCCCCTGGCAGCACATAGGCATAACAGGCAAAACCTCTTTGCGCCACCGTCAGACTGGTGTGGAAAGACGGCGTCACCAGGAAAAGCGCCTGGGCGGTTCCGCTGGAATCCATCACCGACCCGCTTTGGTGCGCACCGGCGGCAAATGAACCCACCAGGTGGTCGTGCCCGCCCAGCGCGCAGGGCAGCCCCACCGGCAGTCCGGTTTCAGCCGCCGCCGCGGGGGTCACCTGCCCGATCACCGTGCCGCCGGGATGAAGCGCTGGCAGTATTTCGCGTTTGATCCCGGCCAGGTTTAGCATCTTATCCGACCAGTCCAGTTTCGACTGGTCAAACAACAGGGTGCGTGACGCCAGTGAATAATCGGTGGTCATTTCGCCGGTCAACCGCCACAACACATAATCGGGCACCCCCAGCCATTTCACCATACGCTGCGCCGCTTCAGGATGATTCTGAAGGATCCACAGGATTTTTGTGATGGTGAACGATGTGCTGACGCGCTGCCCGGTGATGGCATGCAATTCTTGAATCCCAATCTGATTCTCAATCCAGGTGGCCTGCGGATCGGTGCGCCGGTCATACCAGGCAATCACCGGGTGCAGGGGTTTTCCGGCGGCATCCAGTGGCACTCCGGCCTCTGCCAGGCTGGCCACGCCCAACCCCGAAACCGGGCGGCCTTTCACCGCTTCACGGATGCATTGCACCACTGTTTGCCAAATTTGTTCAATTTCGTGCTGGCTCCAATCGGACTGCGGGTGATCGGTGGGTGTGGGATGCGAAGCAATGTCAATAATCTTGCCCAGTTCAGCATCATAGACAACTGCTTTAATATTTGTTGAACCAATATCCAGACCAACCAGGTACATGGGTTTCCTCGAAAACGTTAAAAGTGTTCAAATGTATTTTATCAGGGAAGATGCAAGTTTTTCTCCAAAAAATCCCTCCCCACATCAGCGGGGAGGGAAATGTTATCAGAAGTCTTTTAGGTTTTTTTACAAATTCTGCTCGGCGAAATGGCAGGCCACGAAGTGACCCGGGCGCAATTCGCGAAAAACAGGTTCAACCTGCGAGCATTGTTCTTTGGCTATGGGACAGCGCGGGTGAAAACGGCAGCCGGAAGGCGGGTTAATTGGATTGGGAATTTCGCCTTCAGGCATGGGCTGCGTACGGCGCTGGTGCGGGTCGGGCACAGGCACGGCGGCCAGCAGCGCCTGGGTGTAGGGATGCAATGGATGGCCGTACACCTCGCGCAGATCAGACATTTCCATCATTTTTCCCAGGTAGAGAATGCCAATGCGTTCGCAAATGTATTTGGCTGTGGCCAGGTCGTGCGTGATGAACAAATAGGTGAGATTGAACTCTTTTTTAAGCTGCACCATCAAATCTAACAGCAGGGCGCGCACACTCACATCAGCCATGGCAATGGGCTCATCAGCCAGAATCAGGTCGGGCTGCGTAATCAGGGCGCGGGCAATCACCACGCGCTGGCGCTGGCCGCCTGAAATCTGGTGCGGATACTTATTGAAAAAGAACAGCGGTGGCGTCATGCCCACTTTTTCCATCATGGTGAGCACCATGTCGCGGTGTTGTTGCTTCAATTCGGGCTTGTGAATGCGCAGCCCCTCCATGATGGCGTCGCCCAGGGTCATGCGCGGATTAAGCGATGCCATGGGATCCTGGAAAATCACCTGCATCCTGCGGCGCAATTTGCGCAGTTCTTCCGAACTTTGTTTGCCCAGGTTAATGCCGTCAAAAATCACTTCGCCTTTGGTGGGCTTGTCCAGTCCAATGGTCAAACGGCCGATGGTTGATTTGCCGCTGCCGCTTTCGCCTGCCAGGCCAAAGGCCTCACCCTGGCGAATGTTGAAGGTAACATCATCCACAGCGCGCACATAATCAATTTTTTGCGCAAGCATCTGGTCTATAAAGTTCTTTTGAACCGGGAACCACCTTCTCAGATTGTTAATTTCAACCAGTGATTTCTCCTGTTCGGGAAGGGTAGATAGTTCTGTCATGCTGTCACCTTAATTGCCGGAGTCTCTTTTTGGGGGTGGTCCTGGTATAACCAACACTGCACCTGCCTTCCGGGGGTCACTTCTTCGAATTTTGGCGCCAACTTTGAGCAAATGGGCATGGCTTTGGGGCAGCGCGGATGGAAACGGCATCCGCTGGGTGGGTGGGTCAGGTTTGGCGGCTCTCCGGCCATCTTATACAATTCTTCGGTGTCATCCAATTTGATGTTGGGCACCGAACTGAGCAAGCCCTGTGTATAGGGATGCAGCGGGTTATCAAACACATCTTCAACGGGTCCAATCTCGGCCATGTGCCCGGCATACATCACCGCAATGCGGTCAGCCAACTCAGCCACCAGGGCGATATTGTGCGTGATGGCCAGCAGAGCGACGCCAAATTCATCGCGGATTTCGCGCAGTTGGTCGGCCAGTTTGGCTTCAACAATCACGTCCAGCGAGGTGGTGGCTTCGTCAGCAACAATCAAATTGGCATTCAACACCAGGCCCAGGGCAATCATCACGCGCTGGCGCATGCCGCCCGAAAGCTGGTGCGGATAACTGTTCAAGCGTCGCTGCTGAATTCCCAGGCGTTCAATCAATGACGTGGCGCGGCCCAGCCCGTTTTCTTTGGTGGTTTTCGGTTCATGCACCTGAATGGCTTCGATGATGTGTTCGTCGACACGCTGGGTGGGGTTAAGCGAGGTCATGGGGTCCTGGAAAATCATGCTAATTTTTCTGCCGCGCACATCGCGCATCTGGTCGGGTGTGTAACCCATGATATCTTCGCCTTCCAGGATTATTTGCCCGCTGCTGATTTCACCGGGAGGGTCAATCATGCGCATTAGCGCTTTTCCCATGGTGCTTTTGCCGCAGCCGCTTTCACCAACCAGCCCCAAGATTTCGCCTTTAAAAATATCAAAAGACACATGATCCACTGCGCTTACTGAACCCAGGCGTGTCTTGTAAGTGACGCACAGATCACGAATTTCCATGAGTTTTTCGTTCTGATTTGCCATGATTTACAACTCCGCCAGCCGAGGATTGAGGATTTCAGACAGGCTCTCGCCCAGCATACTGAACGCCAGCGTTACAGTTGTCACCATGAGGCCCGGGTAGGTGATCAGCCACCAGGCACGGCGTAAATAATCCTGGCCGCGCGCCAGGTCAATACCCCAGTCGGGGGTATCTGGCGGCAAACCAAAGCCCAGGAAGCTTAGACCAGCTTCGGTGAGAATGGCGTCGCCCACATTGACCGAAAAGATGATGACCACTGAAGGAATGACGTTGGGGAATATATATTTCACCAAAATCTTCAACGGTGTGGCGCCCAGGCTGCGCGCCGCTTCAACATACAACTCTTCTTTCACTTGAAGAGTTTGACCGCGCACAATGCGGAAATAAGTGGGAATATACAACGCAGCAATGGCAACAATGATGTTGCCTATTCCAGCCCCCAGCACTGCGGCAATGGAAATGGCCAGAATCAAGCCGGGGAAGGAATACAGGCTGTCCATCAACAGCGTTAGCACACGGTCAAATGGGCCGCCCACAAACCCGCTAATCAAACCCAGCGGAACGCCAATCAGGAAGGATACAATGGCCGAACTTAACCCCACGATCAAGGCTATGCGTGTTCCCCAGATGATGCGGCTGAACACGTCCTGCCCGATCTGGTTGGTCCCCATCAAAAATCCTTTGGCAGCTTCACCACGCAAATCGATGGCAATCGCAAGGTCCGGATACTTTTCCAGTGATTCTCCCAGTTCAGCAGGAGATGCAATGAAACCGTTGATTTTTCCGCTTAGCACAGCTTCCAAACCTTCTTCAACGGTTTCAAACCGTGAAAGGCGCGGCTGATAGCGGGTTTTGGATCCCTGCTCCTGCGCTTCATTGTTCATTTGAGTGGTGATTTCTCGCAGCGCCTGGCTGGCCGGGCTGCCGTAAACGAAGCCCAGGGTTGAACCCCTGGCAACCGCATCTTCCAACTTCAACTCACCGGCGCTTTTAGGAGCAATCAGGCTGTAACCAGGCGGCAGCTCGCGGGGGGCCAACAGCGAAGGCCCCACCTCTGCCTTGGGGTCATACGGCGCAAACCACTGCGGGAAAACGCCCACAAGAATGATAAACAGTAACAAGACAGCGCTGATGGCGACAAACCACCAGTCACCGCCGTACCATTTGCGTGAAATGAATAGTTTTCTGACAAAGCCCACCCGGTCCAGGTCCAACATCCATTCGGGTACTGAATTGGCCGAGGTTTGATTGTTTTGGTTATCTTGTTCCATGAATTTCTCTCATCGAAAAGGATGATTGATCGTTTATCCGATTAATAGCGGATGCGCGGATCAATGAATGCGTACAGCACGTCCATGACCAATGTGATAATGGCAACAAAAAAGGCAAACACGCCAATTGAAGCCTGTACTGCGGTATAGTCGCGCAATTGAATTCGTTCCACCAGGTAACGTCCCATGCCCGGCCAGGAAAAGGTGGTTTCAGTCAACACAGCCCCGGCCAGCAAAATGGCAAATTCCAGGCCGATCAGGGTCATAATGGGGATAAATGTGTTGCGCAAGGCATGTTTGTAAACCAGGCGGTCTTCCGGCAAACCGCGCGCGCGCCCGGCGGTGATGAAATCTGATTTCAACATCTCAATCATATTCACGCGCGTCAGCCGCACGAACACGCCAGAAAGCACCAGGCCCAGCGTCACCGAAGGCATCACCAGGTGCAGCAACACCGAACCCAATGCAGGCCAGTTTTGCGTCAGGATGGCATCGATGACATAGAAATTCGTGATGGATTTGAACGAAGTCATCATCAATGTGTCCATGCGCCCGGCAAGTGGAAAGATGGGAATGCGTACTGAGAATAATATCTGGAAGATTAATCCCAGGAAAAATACCGGTATCGAATAAAAGATAATACTGATTAAGCGAATGGCGTAATCTACCGGCTTTTTCCGGTTTTTGGCTGCATATGAACCTGAAAGGATACCTATCAACGCTGTAATGGTCATGGCCGGGATGGTGAGTTCCATGGTGGCAGGCATTTTTTCAGCCAGCTCGTCCTTAATCGGCCGCTCCCCTTGGGTGAGGGCTGTCCCAAAATTCAGGGTAAACATGTCCTTCACAAAAGTGACATATTGAATATGAAGCGGGCGGTTAAGGCCGAGGCGCTCGCGCAACCGGTCAGCCTGCTCTTCGCTGACGCGCGGCCCAAGCTGCGAACGAATGGGGTCCCCGGGCAGCACGCGCATCACGAAGAAAATAACCGTGATGAGGATGAGCACCATGGGGATGGTTAGTAATAATCGTGTAATCAAAAATCGTCTTAATGATGAAGACATGCATCAGTCTCCTGAGGTGGTTTTGAAACATTTGGAGGCAAGGTTCGCCTTGCCTCCAAATCTTAAAGCTATATCATGCATGGGAAGCGATTTTTCCATGTCGAAGTAGATTTTTTCCGTTCGAATATCCTTTTTCGTTTCCCATCAGCGTGCAAACTACTCGTCGGCTTTCATGGTGCCGTCAGGCAAAATCTTGTGATTGAAGCACAGATAGCGCAGTGACGGGGCGTTGATGGTTTCAACGGTCAAACCTTCGACGGATTGCAAGCGGGTTGCCTCAACCGGGCCCAGAACACGCCAGGCAATGTCAATTTCGCCTTTTTCAATGGCGTTTGACATGGTGGTGGGGTCGGCAAAGTAGCGAACGATCACATTCTTGATATTGGGTTTGTCGTCGCCAAAGTAGTTCGGGTTGGCTTCCAATACCAGCTGCTCGCCGGGTTTGTTGGATACCATGCGGTAAGGGCCAACGCCGTCCAGTTTTTCGGGGAATTGAACCAACTCATCATCCGGGAATTCGGCAGGATTGACCGGGACCATGGGGGCGGTCGCAGCCAGTGCGTCGAAGAAACCAAACGGGGCATTCAAGGTGAAGACCACAGTCTGGTCGTCGGCAGCCTGAACATCGGCCACATAAACCTGGATTAGGCCGGAAACCTGGCCTTGCAGATTCTCAAAACGATTCCAGGCGCGCACGTAGTCATTGGCAGTCAACGGGGTGCCGTCAGCGAAGGTGATGCCTTCTTTGAGTTTGAATGTCCAGGTGAGGCCGTCTTCGCTAACTGTGGGGAATTCAGCCACACCGGTTTGCAGTTCAGCGGTGCCGGGGATGTATTTCAGCAGCGGGGCGCCGGTGTTCTTGATGATTTCCCAGTCGTGAGTGGCGTAGGCATCATTGGCATCCAGGCTGTTCACCTCATCGGTGGTGCCGATGATGATGGTGTCGGCATTACCGGAGACGGGTTTGGCATCGGCGCCGAACTTCAGCACGTTGTAGTTGAACTCGAACGGAGCGCCAATGGCGATGCCTTCAATACCGTTGCGGTAGGTGATAAACTCGGGTTCCCAGAACAGCGGGATGGTCGGTACCTGGTCAACATAGTACTCGCCAACTTCCTGGTACTTCGCTTCGCGTTCTGCGTCATCAGCGGTGGAAGCTGCACTGAGAAGCAGTTCATCCATCTTCGGATCACAGTAGAAGATACCGTTGTCAGGTGACTGGGTGCAGGAAGCGAAGGGGGTCAACCAGTTCTCGGGGTCAACAAAATCGGGGAACCAGCCCAGCATGAAGAAGGGCAGTTTGCCAGCCACAAAGCTGTCAACATATTCCGCCCAGTTCTGGCTCTGCAGGTCAACCGAGATCATGCCGGTCTCTTCCAACTGTTCTTTGAGAACCTGCATCACATCGGCGGTGGTGGTACCGTAGTGCTCGGGCGGGTACCACAGGGTGATGGCAAGTTTGTTGTCCGCAGAATAGCCGGCTTCGGTCAGCAGGTCTTTGGCCATATCCAGGTCGCGCGTGCCATATTTATCCAGGAACGGCTCGGTGGCGTAGGGATAACCCTCAGGAACCATGTGATAGGCAGGAATGTTGCGGCCTTCGAACACGCGGTCAACCAATGACTCGCGGTCAATGGCGGCGGCAACAGCCTGGCGCACCAATGGGTTGCCCCAGATGGGTTCGTCTGCTGCGGGGGCTTCAGTCGCCGGGACTTCAGCCGCGGGAGCTTCTTCAACCGGCGCTTCAGCAGCCGGTGCTTCTGCTGCGGGGGCTTCGGCAGCCGGTGCAGCAGGGGCGCAGGCGCCAAGGACCATGGCGCACAGCACCAAAACAGCAATGACTAAATACATGGGTTTGAACTTCATACTTCTCTCCTTTTTTGAATAGGTTTGATCGATAGGGTTAATGATTATAGAAAGATAGTGAAGCCTTTTAAATCAATACTTTTTCGTCCAGAAAAAAAGTATACCAATTATACGACAGGTAAAATAAATGTCAACAATAAACGGGGGTGTCCTCTATCCACCCTGACTTTCTATAAAATATTATACATACTTTCGTTATAATAATAATAAAGATGTAAATATCCAATTCCGGCGCAATTGGATCGTTCCCCGGGGGAAATCAGCCGCACATTCACGCGCACCGCACCCCGCCCGGTTTAATAATAAATGGAGGGTAAAGGAATGTTTCTCCCGCGCGCGTTTACTTCAAGAATATTACTGGTTTTCATTTTTATCATCATACTTGCCTGCACCGTGCTGCCGCAAGATTCACAGGATTCCGGGCTGCAATCAACCATTGAAGCCATGTCAACCCAACTGGTCGAACTGGGTGCTGGGCAAAATCAGCCCGCCACACCCCCGCCAGATGTCACCCTGGGGCAAGATCAATCTGCCACCCTGCCGGAAGGCATTCTCCCGCCGCCCCAAAACGACCTTCAGGGCAATCTGAAATTGTTGGGACAATACGGCGGCAGCGCCTATGCTGTTGCGGTTCAGGGGAATTATGCCTACATTGGTCAGGGTCCGCGCATGGTGGCGCTGGATATTTCACAACGAAGCCAACCCAGGCCGGTTGGGCAAAGTGATCTGATGCGCGGTATTGTGAATGGTGTTGCTCTCCGGGAAAAATTCGCCTATGTGGTTGCATCATACGAAGGGCTGCATGTTTTTGACATCAGCCAGCCCGCAAAACCCAAACAGATTGCCAGGTTGGCTATGGAAACACCCGGCTGCAACAGCATTACCCTGGAAGGAGACACGGCATTGCTGGCCTGCAACCCGGCAGGTTTCCTTGTAGTGGATATTTCCAATCCCGCATCGCCGGCTCTGTTGGGGAAGCTGTCCATGAGAAGCGCCGTGCTGTCCATTGCCAACCGGGGAAACACTGCGTATGTTGTAGATTCAACCCAACAAGGGCTGGCCGTCATTGATCACAGCGATCCTTCCAATCCACGCCAGGTTGGCTTAATAAAAACCTCTGAGGTGCCTTTATCCCATAACATGGAGTATCCCTTCGCCAGTGTGCGCAACTGCGGCGAGTACCTGTGCATTGCCAATGGCCCAAACGGGCTGGTTGTTATGGATATCACTCAGCCCCAAAAACCGGTCGCGTTGAGTGTCTATGACACCGCCTCGGCCACCGGCCTGGTCGCTGACGGTAACACGGTTTATATTGCTGACGACTTTGACGGCGTGTACGCTCTCGACATCACCAATCCAAAAGCTGTTCAAAAACTGAGCCTGGCGCCCAACAGCGTGGGCGGCGATGAATTCATGATCCAACAAACATCCGAACGCGGCATGTTTTTCTCAGATGGATTTGTGTTTGTCACCGACATCGTTTACGGATTGGATATTGTGGATGCCCGCAATCCATCCGCTATTCAACGGACTGCGCGTTACACCACGCCGGTTCCCTGGACGCTGTGGGATATTTCGGTACAAGGTCGATATGCTTATGTTGTCGGTGTGGACAGCGGCTTTCGGGTTGTCGATGTCAGCGACCCGGCCAATATGCGGGAAATTTTCTTTGACAATGAGCGCAAAGACTTGAATTTACAGACGCCCACCGGCCTGGTGGTTGAGGGTGATTATGCCTACATTTCAGACAGCAACTATCCTTTCCATATATACAACATCTCTGATCCCACCCGTCCCGTCCAGACCGGGGCGGTTTTCGACCACGCAGCACCCGATGGTGCAGCGGATATTGCCATAACCGGTAATTTTGCATTTGTGTCCGGGCATGGTGCAAAGGATGCTTTTTATCCCGGCAATGGCCTGTGGGTGATTGACATTTCCAATCGCAGCGACCCCAAGCCCGTGAAATTTCTCGAACTGCCCAACGGAGGCTGGCAGTTATCCATTTCAGGAAATACCTTATACGCGCTGGACATGATGGTTACTGCCGCCGAAATAACCGAACCGCTTTCTTTGCGCGTGATCGATATTACCAATCCACGCAACCCCGTGGCAGGCGCAGTCATGCCGCTGGGGCGAAATTCCATGATTGGGCTGGGCGGATGGGACCTTCGGGCAGATGGCGACCGCTTATTCGTCAGCATGCCGCCCATGGAGCTTAAGATCTTCGATATCTCCAACCCCGCTTCGCCGGTGGATGCCGGTACGCACACCGTTTATCAGACCAGCAGCGGAAAATTCGACGTGGAAGGCAACCGGCTGGCAGCCGGTGCGCTCCAGGTTTACGATGTGACCTCCATCGACCTGGCGCCGACCATGCTTGCTTCCGCTTCACCAGAAAAAGATATTGTTTTTGAAACCTGGAGTTTCGATTTCGTAGATGACCGGATCTACATCGGCAGCAGCCGGCATGGAATTTATGTTTATCAGTTGATAATAAATTAGCAGCTCAGGTTGCTCTCCATGCGTCTTTGCGCGCCCCGATGTTTTTTCGGGGCGTGGCAAACGAATTTTTTCACATTGAGACTACCGCGTCGGGCTCGCGCCCTCCTCGCAGCGACGGAAACTGCGCTCAGGGCTGCTTTGCCGCCTCCAGGATGCTGGTGGTAAAGATCGCGTCCACATCCACGGCTGGCATGGCCTGATATTCTTGCAGCATGGCTGCCAGCGCCTGCCATTGTTCACGCGTCTGCCAACCCACGCCGTGTTGTTGGGTCGTTTCACTTTCGGCATCTTCCAGTTCGCTGTCGAGCATAAACCGCATGTGGGCTGCATCAGTTTCCGGGCCGGCATATTTCATCACAATCTGCACGGCTTCGTCGCGATTCTCAGCCGCATAAGCGATGCCTTTCAGCGACCCCCGCAGGAAGCGTACCAGAACATCTGCCTGGGTCTTCAGCGTCTCATCGCTGGTCACATAAGCCAGTCCCAGGGAGGGAACATCATAATCAGCAGCTTCCCACAGGTTTAATGCGTATCCCCAGGATTGAATTAAATAGGGTTCATTGGATTTGAACACCGGGTACACGTCCACCTTGCCTTCGGTCAAAAGACGCGGGTCAAAACCCACATTCACCAATTGCACTTTGCTCTCATCCACCCCGGCTGCTTTCATTAAAGCAGCCAGGTCTGGCGGCGGTGTTCCCTTATATCCAACCGTATGACCTTCCCATTCTTTGAGGCTTTCAATCCCGGAAGTGGACAGGGCGGCATAAGCCTGCTGCCCGCGCTGACCGATGAGTGCGATGGAAACCAGCGGCAAACCCGGGTCGGCGCGGCGCTGAAGCATCACGGCGGCATCTTGCGTGGTCACCTGGACTTTCCCGGCAGTCAGCAATTGCAGGTGCTGACCCTGGCCGGGAGAATGCTCAATGGTCACATTCAAACCCTCATCATTAAAAAAACCTTTTTCCTGCGCCACATAGGCGCCCACAAACGGCAAATTTGCCTGGGGTTTATAACCGGGCATGAACACCATTTCATCCAGCGCTTTCGGCGCTGCCGGCTGGCAGGCGCTTAACAAAAATAAGAACAATGCGAAAAATAGCAATCGAAATGTATGGCATTTCATCATTTGACTCCCATGCAACTTTGGATGAATCCAATCATCATCGGTGTTTTTACGTGTTTATCTGTGGTTCCGTCCGCCACTGGCCAGTCTAAAACTCATCTTGCGAGGTAGCCTTCCAAAACACACAACGCTGTTCCAATACAGCCAATCCCCAGTAGGCCAGCATGCCGGCGGCGGCCAGGATGAAAATGGCGGCAAACAGGTAGGGCAAATTCAGATTGGTGTAAGCCAGCCACATCGTGCGCCCCAGTCCGCCGGAGGCTCCCGTCCATTCAGCCACCACCGCGCCGATTAAAGCCAGCGGTGCACTGATTTTCAATGCCGCAAACAGGTAGGGCAGTGCGTAGGGCAGCCGTAAATGGAAATAGGTTTCCCAGCGACCGGTGTGCCAGGAGCGGAACAGATCGACCAGCGCTGCATCGGTGCTGTGAAAACCGCTCAACATATTGACCAGCACCGGGAAGAATGTGAGCAGCGCTGTGATGATGATTTTGGGCAGCACGCCAAAGCCCAGCCACAGCGTCAACAGCGGCGCCACCGCCACCATGGGCGTTGATTTAATCAGTATTGCCAGGGTCATCACGCCGCCTTCCAACCTGGGCGCCAGGTTAAGCAAACTGGCCAGAAGCACCCCGGCCAGCACGCCCAGCGTCAACCCCGCCAGCGCTTCGCCCAGCGTGAACCAGGTTGCCCGTGCGTAAAGCCCCGGGTTCGCAAACAATGTTTTTAGAATATGCGAGGGAGAGGGCAGCAGGTAGGGTTGAATCCCGCTGGAAAACACCGCCAGTTCCCAGACAATGAAGAAAAACAAGAGAATCGCCGCTGCAATCACGGCTGAGTTGGCCTGTCGTTCACTGTTCATTGCGCCGCCTCACCCTGTTGCAGCGCCTGTCGAAGCCGGGCAACCACAGCCTGAAATTCGGATGAACCTTCACGCCGGGGGCGCGGCAGGTTGACATCCACATCAAGGATGATTTGTCCGGGCGCAGCGCTCATCACCAGCACCCGGTCAGCCAGGTGCACAGCTTCATATAAATGATGTGTCACCCACAACACCGTGGGGCGAATGGGTTCCCAGTGCTGCAAAATTTCGCTGCTCAGGTGGTTGCGCGTTAATTCATCCAGGGCGGCATAGGGTTCATCCATCAACCAAACGTCATAATCCTGGGTCAGGGTGCGCGCCAGCGCCAGGCGCTGCTGCATCCCACCCGACAGGGTGCGTGGATATTCGCGGGCGGCATCCAGCAAACCCACCCGTTCCAGCGCCTCTTGCGGCGAAAGCCGCTGCGTGAGCGCGCGATGATTAAAGCGCTGCGGCAGGGCAACGTTGGCTTCCACGGTCAGCCAGGGCAGCAGCGCCGGGCTTTGCGCCATCCAGGCAAGGCGCTGTTGGCAAACCGCCTGGGCAGGGGTTAACGTGCCGAGATGAATTTCTCCCTGCGACGGATTCAACAACCCGGCGGTCAATCGCAACAGGGTTGATTTTCCACAGCCGCTGGGCCCCACCAGCGCCACAAACTGCCCGGCTTCAATTTGCAGGTTAATTTCTTTCAACGCGGGTTTAACCCTGTGATTGAGAAAGTTGTGATTTAAAGCGCGCATCCTGATTGGAAGGCTCATGCCGCCGCCTCCTGCCCTGGCAGCCCCTGCCAGCCGCTCATGCTAAGCGGGACAATTCGAAACGCGCAGGCAATTTGCGCATTCAATTCAGCGCTTTCCCGCCCCATGTATCGGCGCGTCAGGCGGGCGATCAATGCCGCCAGATCAGCCGGGTTCTCCACAACCCGTTCGGCGTTGCCGCGCGCCACCACCCGCCGCAGCGGCTGCCAGGGTTCATCCACCGTCAGCGATACATTCGGGTTATGCTGCACATAATCAGCCCATTGCGAACCCTGCCAGGCGATGATTGAAAAAGCCTTCCCATCCCACTCTTGCCACACCGGGATCACATGCGGGGTGCCGTCTGGTCGAAGGCAGGCCAGCCGGGCTGACCAGGGACCGTTGAGAAAAGCGCTGATCTGTTCAACCGGCAGGGGAATTTGCGGATTGCGCCAGGTATCGTCATCTTTTCGGTAAGGGGTGTAGGCTTTGGCGCCCAATTGATAGGATAAACGCGCCGCCATCTCGCGCATTTCATTTAGATACGCATCCAGGAAGCCATCAGAAATGTAACGAAACGCAGGTGCGCTTATGATCAACGCCGCGTCGGGATGACTGCCGTCGCGGCAAACCGGCAAGGCCAGGTCAATGCGCTCGTTGCTGTTTTGCAGGCAATAGCCCTGATCGCGCACATCCGCATCAGGATTGGTTTGCAACACCCGCCAGGCTGCCTGAAAATCGCGGGTAAGCTGACCAACCTGCAGCACACTGCGCACGGTGCGCTCGCCTTCAACCTGTGCCAGCACTTGCAGCAGGTCGCCCGCCGCGCTGATCAGCCCCACGGTTTCCGGCCATTTGCGCCGTCCGGCTTCCTGGTAAAAAGCCGCCAACAATTCGCGCGATCCTTGCGATTGTCCCCCGCGCCAGGCATCCAGGCGAACTCCCGCCCGGTAACGTCCGCGCGATTCATATTGTTCAACATATCCCAGGTTTTTCAGGCTGCGCAGCAGCAGGTAAAATGAACTGCGCGGCATATCCAGCTCGACGAGCAGTTCTTGCGGGGTTAACCCTTCCGGTTCATCCAGCAACAACTCAATGAAGCGCAGGGTTTTTTCAGCAGTTGGAACCAGGTTGTCTTGAAGCTGCATCGATACACTCCTTTGGACTATTGTCCAGTATATCGGACAATATTTCAGCGGTCAATAGGATATTACAATAACTGCAACCTGTCTCACAATGATTGACGAAATTCATGTTACTTTTTTTTCTAATTGGCCTGGGCGCTTTTTTTGTTTTATTTAAACTGTTGGTTTACAATTGATTTATCACCATTCTCTCAGATTCCTCTGGTTGTGAATTCTGAAAATCCGTGTTATCATGCCAAAGCTAAAACCATTTCCAAACTTTTTTTGACGGAGCATTGACCCGGCATTCTTTTGGTCGCCTGCCTAAATTTGGTGGCATGGTGTCCGGGTAGCGAGAGGCGAAACCGGCCGTCAACAAGGCTTCAACGATATAGACAAATAGCATGTTTTCACCTCTTCATTGTTTAACCAACCGGTGTACTGCGAACCGGTTTTCCCCTTTTCTTTCTCATCCGGCTTTTTCATCCTCACTGGCCGGGAGATTCTGTTAAACAGGAATCTCCGATTGAAAACCATGAACTTCGACAACAAGAATACCAAGGAGGTGTTCAAAAATGGTACGCACAAAAAAAATTAACTGGCTGTTGACGGCCATGCTGGTGGCGGTTCTCACCATGGCATCGGTTGTTCCAGCCTATGCAGCCGACGGAGACGATGTTGCGCCTCCCGACACCGCTGCTGAAACCTCATCCACAGGTGATTCTGGCTCATCTTCTGAAACAGGTAATTCAACCCCCACAGGTGAAACCACCGATGGCGGTGAAACGGATCAGACGCCTTCAGACGAGAGCCCGATCGGTGACGAAGACGGCTCTTCTCCTTCTGGCGAAACAGGTAAAACAACAGAAGATACCGTTACGCCAACGGATGAGACTACTCCGACAGAAGAAGAGATCATCCCATCCACAGCCGAACCCGGCGACGATGCTGCCCCGGTTGGGGATGCCTCTGACGAAGCCGGGCAGCCCGCGGTTGAAACCCCCGCTGAGACCATCCAGGAAGTGGTTGAAAGCCTGGATTCGCTGGGGCTGGCCCTGGCCGATGAAAACGGCGAAGTGCTTTCCATGGCGGCTGATGAGACCGTCAGCGCGCTGGCAGGCGACCCGAACTATGATGGGGTCTATTTCAAGAATGGCACCACCACATTTAATTTTTATAAAGTTGCCGGGGTCTGCGCTGATTACTACGGCAGTCGCCCGACCTGTTTCGACGGGCTTGAAAAACCAATTGAAACCGCTCTGGACTACATCCGGAACGGCTATGTTTATTCAGGTACAAAAAAGATCACAGCACCATCCGATGGAATCATTCGTGTGCGCACTAATGAAGATATCGAAGCTGATGATGGTACATACACGGATACGATTTATATTGATAGCAATTTAGGCGTCAAGCAATTGCTGGGCGTCGGATCTGAACTTGTCAAGCTAACTGGAAGCATCACAATTGCCAACCATTATTCAGGTTTTACGCTTTCAGGGTTCACCATTGCGCCCGCCCTTGATGTGCCCGCTGTTTCGATTTACAACACATCCGGTGGCATCACATTGAATGACCTGGTAATTGATACCAGTTCTGGGACTAATGATGGTATCAAAGTAACCAGCCACAATGGATCACTAACAATTAAAAAAGTTAATGTAACCGGTATTGGTGAAGATGGCAATGCTGGCAGGAATGGTATCTACATAGACAATTCCTACAGAACAGGTGCCATTTCCATCAGCAACAGCTCTACCACGGGTAACGCCTCCAACGGCATTTACATTAGATCAGCCGGTTCCGTAACGTTCAACGGTGTATCGTCCACCGGAAATGGCACCGATGGCGTTGAAACAAATGGGTACGGCGCAGCCATCACCGCCAAGGGGTTAACTGTAAAAAATAGCGTTTTCAACAATAACACCACCGATGGTTTGAACTTTGAGTCCTACAGCAACGACGGCACCGCCGCCAAAGCCATCCAGGGCAATGTGTCATTGAGCGACGTGCTGGCCTACAACAACGGCGGCAACGGCATCCACATCCTGGATTACGGCACCATCACTTTGAGCCAGGTGCGCGCCAGGGGCAACGGCGCCAACGGCGCTTACCTGGATAACTGCAATGCCAGAGAAGACAACAGTGTTTGCCGTTACCCGAAAGCCTATAACATCAGCATTTCAGACAGCGCGTTCAATAATAATTCAGGGGCGGGAGATGCGTATGGTCTGGTTGCACACTCCGGCGCCGGCATCACCCTGAAAAATGTGGACGCCGATAAGAACGGCTTCCCGGTTGAAGAAGGCGGTGATGAAGCTGCAGGGCAGGGTATCCTGCTTTACAACAATTACAAAAACCTGACGGACCCGCTCAATCTGGTCTATACATGGAACACCATGGCCGTTTCGCTCACCAATGTCAGCGCTTCAAGCAACAACGGCAATGGTCTCACCGTCACCAGCTACGGCGCGGTCACCCTCAAAGACGCTGAAATGTCCAACAACGCCAGCGGCGGTTACGGCGCATCCATCACCAATAATTTTGACACAACCTTGCGTCCATCGGTCACATTGTCCAATTCTTCCGGATCATGGAATATCTTTGACAACAATGCCAATACTGGTTTGCTCATCAGAACCTGGGGAACAGTCAGCCTCAATTACATTCAGGCCGGGGGCAACAACGGTGATGGCGCCAATATTAACAATACCAGTGAATCATTGGATGGCACCGGCGGCAAAAACATCACGTTAAATTACGGAAAATTCAATGGCAACAGCGGTGACGGCATTGAAATGCTATCCTTCGGTGTCATCAACGCCAAACTGGGCAGTTACAATGTATCCGGCAACACCGGTCACGGCGTAAACCTGGATAATTCCGGCGCAGCCCTCCCTAAAAACATATCGCTCACTGGCGGCGTTTTTGAGAACAATACCCTGAGCGCTGTTTACATACTCTCCAAGGGCAATGTAACTGTCAGCAGCACCAAAGCCAACAACAATCAAAGCCACGGTTTTGAAATTGATAACACCATTGGAACAGGCGCTGGCAATGTTACCCTGACAGGTTTGACAGCAACTAATAATTCATCAACAACAGATGATGTTGAAGTATATGGTGTGTATGTTAAATCCGATGGCAATATCGGCGTAAAAAGCTTGAATGCCAATAAAAACGGCAGTTCGGCTGGCTCAAAAATTGGCAATGGAGCTTATTTCAACAACTCCACAGCCGAAACCGCAAAAACGGTCAGCATCAGCAGCAGTCATTTTGACGAGAACTTCGGCTATGGCGTGCGCGTCGACTCTAAAGGCGCCATCACTTTTACCAGCTCCTATGCTGATAAAAACACCCGCGCCGCGGTTGATGCTGCCCTGGCGTACGGCGCCTGGTTAAATAATGCCTTCTCCACTGCCATCGCACCGCCTGCTGTGACAGTCACCTCCAGTTACTTCCGCAGCAACCTGGGCAAAGGTCTGGAAGTGGATTCAAAAGGCGCCGTTACGGTTAAATCGAGCCTGGCAGAAGCGAACAAAAAAGGCGGTTACGACATTAACAACAAGCAGGCTGGCCTGGGAAAAGGCAACGTCACCCTGAGCGGCTTAAAAGCTTTTGACAATTATGCTTTGGGTTTGCTGGTGGAAAGCGCCGGCAACATCAGCGCTTCATCCCTCAACATCACCGGCAATGGCGATAACACGGTTCCGGCTTATGGCGCCTCCTTCGACAATCGAACTTCAGGCGAAGGTGGTTCCAGAACCGTATCCATCAGCAGCAGCCATTTCGACGAAAACTTCGGTAATGGACTGACTGTTCTTTCATCCGGCGCCATCTCCCTGGGCAGCGTTACCGCTGATGAAAATTTGAATGGTTACGGCGCTTTGTTGAACAACACCAGTTCCACCAGTTGGATTAATCCCGGCATCAGCATCTCGAAGGGCAGTTTTGACAGCAACTCTGGCAAGGGCATTGAAGCCCTTAGCAAAGGTTCCATCACGTTCAACAGTTCGGGCGCCGAGCAAAACGGCAGTGACGGCGCAACGCTTGATAATCATTACTACCCTACAAATCCCGATGCATCTTATTCCATAACAGTCAGTGGCATTTCCAGCCGCTCCTACCTGGGTTTAAATGGCGGCAGCGGCTTGACGGTGATTTCTTATGGTAATATCAGCGTCAGCAACATCAACGCCAGCGATAACGGCACCTACGGCGCGAAACTGGACAACAGCGGCACAGATTCAGCTTTCCCCAAATCCATCAGCATCTCCTCTAGCTACTTCGATAATAATGACAGCAATCGGACAGATGTGAATGTATATGATGGATTGTACGCAGCCTCAACGGGCGCCATCACCCTGAATTACAGCGACGCGCGCAATAACACCGGTTACGGCGCCTATCTTGACAATAGAGACTCCCAATTCAACAATGGCATTACCATCATCAACACCGCTTCCAATTACGGTTATTACTCCAATAACGGCTCGATGGGCTTGTATGCGGCCACTACTGGGGCCATGAATGTATCGTACATTGAAGCTGCCAGCAATGTAGGTGATGGTGTTTCACTGAATAGTTCCAACTTCATCGAAAAACCCTTTGCGGTCAACCTGACAGCCATTCGCACCTTGAATAACGGCGGCGAGGGTCTGAACGTTGCAGCCTATGGGCCTGTGACCATGTCCAGCCTGAGAGCCGTTGGCAATACCGGCGGTGGCGGTGTAACTGTCTTAAGCGAGGGGAATTACAATGTCACGCTCAGCGGCAGCAGTATATTTAGAAAAAATGCAGGAGATGGCATATCCATCACTGCGGGCAGGGCAATTTCACTGTCTGGTATTCAGGCGGAAGACAATGACGGCAATGGCATATTTGCCAGTTCCTCTTCAGATACTGGCACAGGAGTCATCACCATCAAGAGTTCACGTCTTTATCATAATGGCGCGAACGGCATTTCAGCCAGCGCCAGTGGCAACCTGATCCTTGAAAACATCATTTCGATGATCAATACTGGCCATGGCGCAGACCTTTCAGTTCCCGAAGATGACGAAGACAACAACCTCTTCTACTATATCTACGTTCGCAACAGCGCCTTCAGCACGAACACCGACGCAGGTATTAAAGCATCTGAAAAACCTGCTTCGTTGTCAGGCACTACCAGCTCTGGTAATGCAGGAGGCGACCTGGTTTATTAAACCGGTGAATCTGCCAGCCTACTAAACAAAAAACGCTCGCTGTGGACTTGCCACAGCGAGCGTTTTCTTTGCCAGTTGGGTTGCACTCTGTGTTGACGCCCCTCCCGCCCGCGCTTATAATCTCATCCATCATGGCCCGAAAGAAATCACCCGAAGACCTGTCCACCGGTGAACTGCGCCGTCTGCTGCTGGAAAAGCGCGCCGCCGAACGCCGCCAGCGCCTGGAGCGTTTTAAAAACAACGGGCGCGTGCTGCTGGTGCAGGCGCCCCCGGGCGAAAGCGCCTTGCCCGCGCAGCACACGGCTGCCGTTGAACACCCCGGCTTTCCCGCCCCGCCGCAGCACAGCGCCCGGCGCAGCAAGATGCAGCGCGTTTTGCTGTGGGTTGAAATTGCCGCCCTGGCCGGCTTCATCCTGGTGCTCATCACCGGGCTGGGACTTTTGCGCGACCTGAACCGCGAAACAGCCCTGGCCATGCAGCAGCCCACCCTCACCGCCACGCCGCTCATCTCGGCGGTGGTGCTGCCCTCGGGTCACACCCCGCCCAACGCCCCCGGCGGCGCGCAGCCCAACACGGCTGAAATTCCCGAGCATTTGCGCCCGCTGGTGCAGTCGCTGGCTGAAATCCCTGTGCCCACCGCCAGCCCGCAGCAGGCCGTGCGCATTCAAATTCCGCGCATCCAGGTTGACCATCCCGTGGTGCAGGGTGACGGCTGGGAGCAGCTCAAAAAAGGCGTGGGGCAGCACATCGGCACCCCCAACCCCGGGCAAGACGGCAACATCATCCTTTCCGCGCATAATGATGTGTTCGGAGAAATTTTCCGGCACCTTGATCAAATGGAAAATGGTGACAAAGTCCTGTTATTTACCAGTCAAAGAACCTACACGTATATCGTAGATAGCGTTAGAATCGTAGAGCCAACCCAGGTGGAAGTGATGGCTCCCACGCCAAACCCGATAGTCACCCTGATATCCTGTTATCCATACCTGGTTGACAACCAACGCATTGTGGTTACCGCCCACCTCGAAGCTGAATAACCGCAGGCGACAAGAAAGCAAATCGTTTCTCAGGAGAAAGAATATGTCCAAAAAGCAAAAAAGACAGGTATCCACCAGCCAGGTGAGCACCCCCACAGCCTCAGCCGAAAGCGCAGTTGCCCGACCGGCCGCCCAGGCAGTGGCCAGCCGGGAATTTAATCCCGATTACACCTACATTAAACAAGACCTCAAGCGCATTGGAATCATGGCGTTGTCGTTCTTTGTAATTCTGGTGGCGCTGTCATTCTTCTTGAATTAAATTCATCACCCGTTAAAAACCATGCCAGGGGCTGTTACCGTCCCTGGCTTTTCCAACTATTTTCAACGCTTTTCTCTTTTTTACTCCACCCATAATTTGCCGGTATCATCTCAACCCTATTCATCCATCCATTTCACCCCGCAATGTGGAGATTCCCATGAGCCCCTTGTTCGTCCCAGGTCCGGTTGATGTTGCGCCTGAAGTGCTGGCTGCCCAGGCCAGGCCAATGGTTCCACAATACAGCGAAGAATTCACCGATCTGTACCAACACGTCATTGATAAGCTTCAAAGAGTGTTCCACACCCAAAATCGAATATTCCTGCTTCCCAGCAGCGGTTCAGGCATGTATGAAGCGGCCATGCGCAACCTGGTGCAAGACAGCCTGGTGCAGGATAATGTCTTATGCTGCATCAACGGCGCATTTTCAGCGCGCTGGCGTGATGTGGCCGTTGCCAATGGAAAACAAGCTGCCAGGCTTGAAGTGGAATGTGGCGAAACCATCACTCCCGACTTGCTAAAAGAAGCATTGCAATATCGCACCTACGAAGCCATCACCATTGTGCACAACGAAACCAGCTCAGGCATTGAAAACCCCCTGAAAGAACTGACCCAGGTCATCAGGCAAATCAGCCCTGATACGTTGATCCTGGTGGACGCCATTTCATCGCTGGGGGGCGTAAAAATTGAAATGGATGCCTGGGATATCGATTTTCTTTTCACCACCTCGCAGCATTGCCTGGCGCTGCCGCCCGGCGTGGCGCTGGCGGCGGTTTCAGAGCGCGCCATGCAAAAAATCGAAACCGTGAAAAACCGCGGCTGGTATTTTGATTTTGGAAACTGGGAAAGAATCCGCCTCAAACGATCCATCCCCATGAGTGTTCCCATTTCTTTGTTCTATGCGCTGGATGTGCAATTGGACCGCATCTTAACTGAAGGGCTCGAGAACCGCTATGCCCGGCACGCCGCTCTTGCGAAACGCGTGCAAGGCTGGGCCGAAGCGCAGGGCATGGAGGTGATGGGAACTTCGCGCAGCCGTTCCAAAACCATCTCCTGCATCCGCAACAGCCACGGGGTGGCGATTGACGATCTGAATAAGTTCCTGCTCACACGCAACATGCGCATTGCCAACGGCTATGGCAAGTTGAAAGACAAATATTTTCGCATTGCCACCATGGGCGAAACGCAAATGAACGACCTGGAATCCCTGCTGGAAGCAATGGATGAATATATCAAAAAAATTTTCCCGTCAATCTAACCCAAATTTTTACCCATCATTTGAGGCTTGGATGTGGGAATGGCCAACCAAAACCGAGAGATCAACATAGCCAGGGCTCCGGTAAAATTGAAGAAAATAGTGTTACCCGACAAACCCGCAAAGGCGCTGCCATTGTTATTTCCCATTGAAGTAAAGGCGTATAGAACCTGGCTCAAGCCATGTGAACCCGGATTTGAGATTGAGGCTCTCCCAACTTCAGTTGACACTGCCAGCGCGGATAGTCCCAGCACAGTCAACGGCATGATTAAAATAATCAGCGCAGACATCTTGATTTCAAAAGGTTCGATTTTCTTTCCCAGGTATTCCGGTGTGCGTCCCACCATTAGCCCGGCGATAAATACAGCCACAATCACAAATACCAGCATACCGTACATGCCTGAACCCACACCACCCAGCACCACTTCTCCCAGTTGCATCAAAACCATTAAGACCAGGCCGGCAAATGGCGTGTAAGAATCATGCATGCTGTTTACAGCACCCGAAGAAGTTGCCGTTGTGACAGATGCAAATAAGGCCGATGGAGCTACTCCAAAGCGCATCTCTTTTCCTTCCATGTTTCCACCAGGTTGAGTGACTGTGGCAGTCTGGTCAACCCCCATCCGGGTAAGGCATGGATTCCCATGCGCTTCAGCAGCATAAGTCAGTCCCACCATCAATCCAAGTAGCAGGATCATGGCAGCCAGAACTGCCCAACCCTGGCGACTATCACCTACCATTTTGCCAAAAGTGTAGGTCAGAGAAGCCGGTATGATGGTTTCAGCCAAAATAAGCAGAAAATTCGAGATGGGCGTAGGATTTTCAAATGGGTGTGAAGCATTGGCGTTCATGAATCCACCACCATTGGTCCCCAGGTGCTTTATAGCCACCTGTGAAGCCACCGGTCCCAAAGCAATGGTTTGTTTATCAATAAATTCACCCTGAGTGTTAACGAAGGGTTGGACAAGAGCTGCCTCAACCGAGGGTGAAAGCGTTTGAACAACTTCCTGGGATACCAGTGCAATTGCCAGGACACAGGAAAAAGGCAGCAAAATATAGAGGACACTTCGAGTGGTATCCACCCAAAAGTTGCCAATTGTTTTCACAGTATGCCGCACCAGGCCACGAATAAAAGCTGCCATAATTGCGATGCCGCTGGCTGCAGAAAGAAAATTTTGCACCGTTAGTCCAATCATTTGTGCGGCATTTGAAAGGGCGACTTCCCCGGCATAATTTTGCCAATTTGTGTTCGTGACAAAACTCACCGCAGTATTCAAAGCCAGATCAAAAGGAATTGCTGTTTTTGCTCTTCAGGCAATAAAAAAATGCTTGCAGCCGCAAGATTGCATAGAGGAACAAAATACCGCAAAAGTGAAATATTAATAACGATCCTGTGTAAGTCTTCCAATTCATTTCTTCGGAGGGATCAATTCCGCAAACCCGGTAGATACAATTTTCCACCGGACGGATAATTTTGCTGAATATGGTGGCATTCCCTGCAAGTACCTGAGCCATATAACTGCCAATAGGTTTAACCAGCATGACCAGTACAAAGAAATAAAACAATATTTGTGTCCAACCGATCAGGGTCATTCAAACCTCTCTGGATTGATTAGTGCAATGAACAGATAAATAAATAACCCGAATGCAATAAGGCTTGCTATCCAATAAATGGGCTCCATTTCAAACCTTTCTGATTCTCTCGATTATGTCGAGTGAAATAAAGCTGATTCCAAAGAATAGGAATATAGAAATCAGTGCCAAAATGTCGTTCATAAAAACCTTTCAACAATCACAATTTTTTAAAATGCATATTCTTGTATACCCAATAAGAAATTAAGATGGCATTAAGAATGGATAATCAATGCATTTGAAATGGTATTTTTTGACAATGTGGATATTTCATTCCCAGTAGCCTAGTCCCCCATCAGATAATATGATATACTTCTCCCGCTTAAATTCCATCTCACACGTCTCTCGATCTTCCTCTGCGTGCTGCCCGTGCGCAGCTTGAGGAAGAGATGACAGAGGCGGAGGCAAAAACGCAAAAAGGAGAATTCCCAAATGGCTAGTGTAATTTCCATGAAAGCCCTGCTGGAAAGCGGCGTACATTTCGGTCACCGCACCAACAAGTGGCACCCCGCAATGAGGCCCTACATCTTCACCGAGCGCAACGGCATCCACATCATTGACCTGCAACAAACCGTAAAAGCCCTCAATGACGCCTATGCAAAAGTAGTCGATACTGTTTCCAAGGGCGGCAGTGTTTTATTCGTCGGCACAAAACGCCAGGCGCAAGAAACCATCGCTGAAGAAGCCAACCGCAGCGGCAGCCCCTACGTGGTCGAACGCTGGTTGGGCGGCACCCTCACCAACTGGGTTACCATTCAGTCTCGTATTCATGAACTGGAACGTCTTGAAAAACTGCGCGATACCGGCGATATTAACCGCCTGACCAAAAAAGAAGGCCTTATGATCGGGCGTGAAATCACTCGGCTCGAGTCCCGTTTGAGCGGTATTCGCAAAATGGCGGGTCTGCCCGAATTGCTGTTTGTCATCGACATCAGCCGCGAAGAAACCGCCATTCATGAAGCCCATCTACGCGGAATCCCTGTGGTTGCCTTGGTTGATACCAATTGCGACCCCCGCATGGTAGATTTTCCCATCCCATCCAACGACGACGCCATCCGCGCCATCAAATTGCTGGTTTCCAAAATTTCGGACGCCGTCATCGAAGGCAAGAGCATGCGTAAAGACATTGAAGAAGAAGTTCCCTCTGAAGCAGAAGCGGCAGGCGCCGAAACCGCCGCCCGTCCCCGCATCACCGCAGACCTGGAACTGGGCGACGATGAATTGCTCGGCAAATCAACCCTTGCAAAAATGACTCCCCGCTCCCTGGCAGATGATTTCAGTGATATAGACGAGGAATAATCCATCGTTCGTTTCACTGCGGCAGAAAATTTACAACATAGTTAGAAAATTTTTTGAAGGATATGGAATGAATATCACCACTGATATGATTAAAGAATTGCGCGGAATGACTGGCGCAGGTGTGTTGGACTGCCGAAAAGCACTGGAAGGCGCTGACGGCGACATGGAAAAAGCCAAAGATTTTCTGCGTGAAAAAGGCCTTGCCCTGATTGCCAAACGAGCTGCCCGCGTGGCTTCCGATGGTGTAATTGAACTCTACTCTCATGGCAATGGCCGCGTGGGTGTGATGGTTGAATTGAACTGCGAAACCGATTTCGTGGCTCGCTCAGAGGCTTTCCGCAAACTTTCTCATGAACTTGCCCTGCAAATCGCCGCAGCAGCTCCTCTTTACATCAAAGAAGAAGACGTTGATCCTGACGAGTTGGAACGCGAAGTGCAAATTGCCACCGCCAAAGCCCGCGAAGAAGGCAAAGCTGAAGCCGTCATCCCCCGCATCGTTGAGGGATACATCAAAAAATACAAAGACGAAACCGTTTTGATGCGCCAGACCTACATTCGCGACGACACCATCACCATCCAGGAACTTTTCAACCAGAACGTTGCCGCCATGGGTGAGAATTTGGTGATTCGTCGCTTTGCCCGCTGGGAGTTGGGTGAAGGGCTCCCCAAGGAAGAAGAATAATGTTTCAAAGACCAACCTGATGGTTGGTCTTTTTTTATATCCAGATGGATACCCATGATACGGGTAATGTTCAGAAAAAAATCTGCACAGGAGAGACCATGGACAGTTTGAAATACCACCGCATTTTGTTAAAGCTCAGCGGTGAATCGCTTGCCGGTCAGCAAGATGTTGGCATTGACCCGGCCCGCGCCGAGCATATTGCCAACCGTGTGCGCGAGGTTCGCGAAATGGGTGTGGATGTGGCCATTGTGATTGGGGCCGGCAACCTGTGGCGCGGCAAGGTTGGTTTGCAGCTCGGCATGGACCGCGCCACCGCTGATTATATGGGTATGCTGGCTACCGTGATGAACGCCCTGGCGCTGATGGACGCCATGGAAGCCATCGGCGTGGTCACCCGCGTCCAGTCTGCCATTGAAATGCGTTCTGTCGCTGAACCCTACATCCGCCGCCGCGCCATTCGCCACCTGGAAAAAGGCCGCGTGGTCATTTTTGGCGGAGGCACGGGCAACCCCTACTTTTCCACCGACACGGCCGCCGCCCTGCGCGCCATGGAAATTGGCGCCGATGTCTTAATCAAAGCCACCAAGGTGGACGGCGTTTATGACAGTGACCCCATCAAGAACCCCACCGCTACCAAATTCGACCACCTTTCTTATATTGAAACCATCAACAGGCGGTTGGAAGTGATGGACAGCACTGCCATCACCCTGTGCATGGAAAACAAACTGCCCATCATGGTGCTTAACCTGTGGGATGATGAAGCGCTCAAACAGGCGCTGTTGGGTGAAGCCATCGGCACGCTGGTGGATGCCGGCTGATAAATAGAAAACCTGGTTGATACAAAACAAAATCAACCAGGTTTTTTTATATCGGTTTTAATTCTCAGGCTTTAATCAGCGCCACCCCAACCACACCGGGGCCAATGTTGGCTCCCAGAACCGGCGTCACATTCATCGACCACGGTTTCCAATCTTTTGGCAAAAGGTGCGCCAGGCGTTTGCGCAATGCCTCGGCCGCCTCTGGAGCATTGGTATGCACCATATCCAGGCGTTCCAACGGTTTCACCGCTTCCACCATTCGGGTGATGCGCTGCAAACCGCCTTCACGTGTGCGAGCTTGCTCAGCTTTGGGGTGACCATCGTTCATGGTGAGGATGGGTTTAATTTGCAGCAGTCCGCCAATTTTTGCCACTGCTCCGTTCATGCGTCCACTGCGTTTCAAATATTCCAGCGTATCTAAGACTGCAAAAACATAGGTGCGTGGAATTTGCCGTTCCAGGATTTCCAAAATCTCTGCCACCGTACGTCCTTCCTGGGCAGCTTTGGCAGCGGTCAGCACCTGGTAACCGGTTCCCAGACTCAATTGGCGTGAATCAAGCACAGTCACAGGCACTGAGGTCACCTCTTTCGCCGCCATGCGCGCGCTTTCAACCGTCGAACTGAGACTGATGGAGATGTGAATGGAAAGTATTTCCGAGGCGCCCATGCCCGCCAATTTTTCATAAGTGCTTTTAAAAAATTCTGGGCCGGGTGCAGCCGTAGTGGGCGACTTGCGGGCTGCTGGCAGCATTCCATAGAAATCTTGCCGGCTGATGTCCACTCCATCCAGGAAGCTTTTATCAATGAAATTGATATAAAGCGGCAACCGGGTAATATGATAGGCTTCAATGATTTCTTCAGGCAAGTCGCAGGTGCTGTCGGTAACAATATGAACGGTCATCCACCCTCCAAATTAGTTTATGTAATATGATTATGTAGATAAACAATGGATGTTGTCAACTGTTAATTTGTTACTTTTTTAATTCTTTTTTTAACAACTCTTGCGTAAGCGGTTCCAGCGTCATTAACAACGCATCTTCATGATTGTCTTGATAATAGCGTTGGCGGACGCCTTCCACTCTAAATCCAAAGCCGGAATATAACATTTGCGCTGCCTGGTTTCCCCGGCGCACTTCCAAAAAAGCCATACGCGCCCCCTGGTGATAGGCCTGCCGCAAGGCATACGCCAGAAGTTTTTTCCCCACTCCCATCAGGCGATAGGCCGGGTGAACGGCAAAAGTGGCAATGTGGGCTTCATCCATTATCACCCAGATGACCACCATTGCAACAATGCGGTCAATTCCGTCCACATCGTGCAGCACCGCCACCCAGGGCTGCGAGGCCGTGTTGCGTTCCACCTCAAAGTTGAATGAACTGCGCGGCCAGGATAAATGAAAAGAGAGCAGGTCAATATTGTGCACCTGATCAATATCATCCACCTGCATGCGTCTAAAATAGAGTTCCACGGCCCAATTATTATTCAGATGGCGAATCGGCTGTGTGTAAATAGATGGGGGAAAGGGTAACCACGTCGTCTACCTTGTGCGACTGCCAGCGTTTCCAGGCAATTTCTGCCAGGTAAGACGGCCTGCGCATGGAACGCGCCGGCGACACCAGAATGGCGTCTTTGCAAGTTCGCTCGAGGATTTGCCGCACATTGGCGCGCAATTCGCCAACCACCAGGGTTGGTTGTTTGATTTGCGCGGTGAGGTCTTCGAGGTTTACCACGGCGGCATCGCCCTGCACTTTCCAGGCGCCGTCTTCCGCTTCATACCATGCCAGGGCAAAACGATCACGTCCGGCTTGCAACAGCGTCACCATCGGCAGGGTGTGCAGCGGTTGTGAGGCAGCCAGCACATCCAACGACGGCACCCCCACAACCGGCAAATGCAAAGTCAGCGCCATGCCTTTAATAAACGCCAGGCCGATGCGCAAGCTGGTGAAAGAACCCGGCCCCAGCGCCACAGCCAGAACACTCAAATCATGCGCGGTCAGGCCGCAGCGCGACAACATGCTTTCGACAGCCGGCGCCAGTTCAACCGTGTGATGATTGCGTGTTTGCCACACCAGTTCACCCATCACCTGTGCGCCGTCATAAAGGGCCAGGCCTACCATTTTTGTCGACGTATCAACCGCTAAAAGCATCTATCCTCCAAACGCCTGTTTGCGAAATTCACCCAGCATCGGTTCAAAACGCGCGCCATGCGGGGTGAACACCATGCGGCGTTGTTCATCATCCATCCAGGTCAAATCGACCCACAAATTTTCATCCGGCAATGCGGTCAAAATCCGCTCAGGCCATTCCACCACCAGCGGTCCATTTTCCAACAAGATATCAAGGTCCAGGTCTTCAGCCTCCATTGCATCGCGCAATCGATAGGCATCCAGATGATGAAGCGTCTGGCCGTCAGGTCTTCGGTAACTATTGATTAAAACAAATGTAGGACTGGTGGCCGGGTCGAGCGACCCCCATCCCTGGGCAATGCCCTGAACCAGGGTGGTTTTACCTGCCCCCAGGTCGCCTGCCAGGCAAATCACATCACCGGGTTGCAGCAGTGTTCCCAGGCGCACTCCCAGACGGCGGGTTTGTTCGGGGCTGCGGCTTACAAACTCAAGAATGTTGGGGGCGAGAATTGGCATAGGGCGCGTTTCACCTTCGTTTTGAAAATTCTTCATGTGAGCAAAGTTTGTTCCTGTGAAGAATGGACGCCAACTTTTGCCGCCAAAATTTCAGCAATTTGGTGCGCCGCCTGCGGCCGCGCCAACCGGCGGGCATTGGCAGCCGTTTTTTCCAGTTCAACCGGGTTGTTCAACCAGTTTTGAAGCGTTGCAACCACTTGCTCAGAGGTGGGCGCCCACACACCGGCGCCTTCATCGACCGTGTAAGACACGTTGCCTTCTTCCTGCCCGGGCAAACGACTGTAAAGAATCAAAGGCAAACCGGCAATAAAGGCTTCACTGATGGTGCCCGGGCCGGCCTTGGTAATCAACACATCTGAGGCGCGCATGAAATCGGGCATTTGGCGCACAAAACCATAAATTGTTGCCGGGATGTGCCAATCCATGGCCTCGAGGTTCGATTTTAGTTTCTGGTTGCGGCCGGCAATGACCACCAGAGAAATGGGTAATTTCGCATGATTAATGGCGCGCGCAACCTGCTCCAGCGGCCCCATACCTTCACCGCCGCCTACCAGCAAAACGGTTGGCAAATCTTGCCGCCAGCCCAATTTTGCACGCAATTCCTGGCGGTCGCCAACCGGCTGGCAAAAACGGTGCGCCACCGGGAGTCCCACAATTTGTATTTGGCCGGGTGCAACACCATTATTCATGGCAATTTGCGCGGCCGCGCGGGTTGGAACGATCACCAGATCAGAGCGGTTGTCAAACCAGGCGGCATGCGTCGACACCATATCTGTCACCACCGTGATAAACGGCACGGGGCGGTTTTGCAAAGCTCGCAGCACCGGTGTGGTCATCAGTGGATGCACGCACACCAGCAAATCGCACGGGTTTTCCCGCACCAGGCGGTCGAGTGAGCGCCTTATATACGGCCAGGCCATGGAATTGAACATGCGCATACGTCGCCTGCCGTCGCTGGCGCGGTAGCCGAACTTCCATAGATCGGGCATGCGCGAAAGCGGTGGATAGATCTCCGGCGCATACTTTAACGGCGGCGGGGTATATTGCCTGAACAGATCGACCATTTCTGTGTTGATTCGTTCAGGATAATCCAAATGCAACGCTTCGATGATCGCCTCGCAAGCGCTGCGGTGCCCCCCGCCCGTATCAGAAAATAGGAAGACAATGCGGGGTTGATCAGGTTGAGGGTTGATCATCAGAACCTCGTGGAATATGCTTTTTCATACGACGCGCCAGTTCACGGCGCGGAAGTAAAATTCGTCTGCCACACTGTGTACATTCAAGGCCAATATCAGCGCCGAGCCGCACCACTTTCCATTCATAACTTCCACAGGGGTGCACTTTGCGTAATCGCACAATATCGTCCATCTGAATGTCTGGCAACACAAGGCGATTATACCACCCATGTTATAATCGCAAGAACAGGCCGTTGATTATCGCCTGGTTAAGAGTTGCTTGAGAAGAATTGATTATTTATTGTTGAGGAAAACATGTTAAACCTGAGCCCGGCCACAATTGTCTCCCGTATCATCACGCTGATCGTTGCGTTTTCAGTGCATGAATTTTCACATGCGTGGACTGCTGACTCTTTTGGTGACGACACACCGCGCATGGCCGGACGTTTGACGCTCAATCCTGCCGTTCATCTCGATTTAATGGGAACCCTGATGCTGCTGGTGGCGGGTTTCGGCTGGGCGCGCCCGGTGCCCATCAACACTTATGCGCTGCGCCGCCGTTCTCCATCGGCGGTTATGTGGGTTTCACTGGCCGGGCCGTTTTCCAATCTCCTGCTCGCGGCTCTGGCTGCCGTTCCATTGCGCCTGGGCCTGGTCGAATATTCCAGCACAAACAGCCTGCTCATACCCTCGCCATTCAATTTTCTGCTGCAATTCATCACCATCAACCTGGCGCTGTTTATCTTCAACCTGATACCGCTGGCCCCGCTGGATGGCGAAAAAATTGCGGAATATTTCTTCCCGCCGTCGTGGAATCGATTCATGGACACCATCCGCCCCTACGGCCCGCTCATTCTGATGGGATTACTCTTTATTTTGCCCATGATCGGCATTGACCTGATCAGTTTGATCATGCAGCCTGCCATCATCGGGCTGGCCCGGCTGTTGATCGGATAACGCAAACTGTTTCAATAATCTTCAATAATCTGATGGGATACTATTGTTATATCGTTGAATGTTCAGATGGGAGTTTTTACACCGGTTGGAGCACCGACCCCGCCCGACGCGAAAAACAACACAACCGCGGCGTGGGCAGCCGCTACACCCGCCTGCACCGCCCCGTGCACCTGGTTTATGTGGAAGAACAACCCGACCGCGTTAGCGCCATGCGGCGCGAGGCAGCCATAAAAAAGCTGCCCCGCAAAGCCAAATATGCTCTAATTTCTAAAGTAACCGGCGAAGAATTCAGTCTGTAAACACCGGCAGGTGCCCCAGTGAGACAATGTTGGCCCACTTGGCGCGCTCACCTTCGGTGAAGATGGCCGCCTCGGCAACCACGCTGGCGCCGGCTTTTTGCAGCAACAGGCGCATTCCCTGCAAGGTTGAACCGGTGCTGATCACGTCGTCAACCACCACCACCTTTTTTCCCTTCATTAATTCACGGTCTTTTTCGTCCAGGTACAGGGTTTGCGGCTCGCCGGTCGTAATGGAAAGCGTTTCAGCGCGAAGGGCATCGCCCATGTAGGGTTTGTAGCTTTTGCGCAAAATAACATAGGGTTTGTTGGCTTCAGCAGAAATGGCGTGCGCCAGCGGTATGCTTTTGGCTTCGGCGGTTACCAGAACATCGTAATCAATGGAAGTCAATCTTTGGGCCAATTCCTTCGCGCAGGCATCAACCAGTTCGGTATCACCCAGAATGTTCAAAATGGCAATCCGCAAACCAGGCTTAACTTCAAACAGACGCAATTCGCGGTGAACGCCGGCAACATCAACAGGATAGGTAGAACGATCGGTCATGGGGTAGCCTCTTAAATAATTAGAATCATTCAGACAACTAAAAAGTTTATCACAAATCGCATGTATTCGATTAACAACAAAGAACTTCTTGGATGATTTTACCAGCCTGGTTTTTCACCGGCAGATAATTAAAATCGTAGAGAGCCGGGGACGCCGAACCCCGGCTCTCTATTAAGGAGGAGAAGAAGAGAAGTCGCCCTTTCCTACTCGCTTATATATTACCTTTTTTCAACCCGTTTTACTTGACGAAAACCCTACGATTAACCTACGTTCGCCCAACAAAAATGCAATTTTTTGCAAATTCTGCCCTCTTTGTCTTTCGTTGTATAGATTATCAATCAAAACTATAATAGAAAAAGCCCATCTAGTATTCGCAAACGCAAAGGATCACACCGTTTATGAGCAACCCACCGTTGCCTGCAGGTATGAAAGTATGGATACAAACCATCTCTTCCAGTCCTCTCGGCGCCATATCCCTGGCTGCGTCGCAAAATGGGCTGGTGCGCATCGAGCTGGCGCCTATCTCCGAACTGGTCGATGAGATTGGCGAGCAGCGCATTTCTGTGCAAAAGCCGGCACCCGCAATTTTAAACAGCGCGGTTCAGCAACTGGAAGCATACCTGGAAGGCAAACGCAAAGATTTTGATCTGCGCATCGAATGGAACCTTATCCGCGCCTTCGATCAAACCATCCTGCGCGCCTGCCAGCAAATCCCATTTGGAAAAGTGGTTTCCTATGGTCAACTGGGAACTATGGCCGGAAAACCCCACAGCGCCCGGGCGGTGGGCGGCGTCATGGCGCGCAATCCCATCCCGCTGGTCATCCCCTGTCACCGGGTGGTGAACGCCGGCGGCGGTTTGCACGGCTATTCAGCCCGCGGGGGATTGAACACCAAAAGTTGGCTGCTCCAACTGGAAGGGCACACCATTGTTGACCAAAAGTTGGGGTAAATTCGTACTCCTATCTCTCATCTGGGGCACAACGTATCTGTGGGTAAAACTGGCTGTACGAGAAGTGGGGCCGTTCACCCTGGTAACTTATCGCCTTTTGTTCGCCTGGGTCGGGCTGTCCACCATCATTCGACTGCGACGCACCGCTTTGCCGCCGCGCCGTTTCTGGCCGGCTTTGCTGGCGTTGGGATTCTTCAACCTGGCCATGCCTTTCTTCCTTGTGGCCTGGGCTGAAAAAACCATCTCATCAGGTCTGGTGGCCGTGCTCATGAGCGCAGATCCGCTCTTCACCTTCATCATGGCTTCTTTCTTTTTAACAGGAGAACGTTTCACTGCCCTTCGCGTTTTGGGCATTCTGGCCGGTTTCAGCGGCGTCATCATCCTGCTTTCCAGCAAGCTCAGCGCCGCCGAACACCTGGACCTCATCAGCATGGCGGTCATCCTGCTGGCGGCATTTGGATATGCCGTCAGCAACATCATCGCCCGCAAACACACTTTGGGATTGGATTCGTCCATGCAAGCCTGGGGACAAACCTCCACAGCCATCTTGATGATCATTCCAGTAACGCTCGTGTTCGAATCTCCGTTTAAAATTCCCCAACTTCCGCTCACCTGGATCGCCCTCACCATCCTGGGATTACTGTGCACCTGCCTCGCACATACGTTATACTTTGACTTAATCTCAGAAATTGGCGCCTCAAGAACAGCGCTAATCTCATACATTAAACCCTTGATTTCAGTTCTGCTCGGCATTATTTTTCTCGCCGAACAGCCCACCTGGCAGTTGGGCATCGGCGGTGTCTTGATTGTCGCCGGTGTTATTCTGGTAAATAAAAAAAAGGAATCACATGTCTGAATCATCCATTTACAAGTCTGGTTATGTTGCCGTGGTTGGCCGCCCCAACACCGGCAAATCAACCTTAATCAATGCCCTGATGGAACAAAAAATCGCCGCGGTGAGCCCGCGCCCGCAAACCACGCGCCGCACCCAGTTGGGCATTCTCACTCTGCCGCAGGCGCAAATCATACTGGTCGATACACCCGGGCTGCACATTCCGCACCACAAACTGGGTGAAAGCATGAACCAGGCAGCCGCTGACTCACTGCAAGACGCCGACCTGGTGCTGTGGCTGGTGGATGCCAGCGAAAATCCCACCGGGGAAGATGCCCTGATTGCTCAGCGTTTGATTAAAGACCCTCCGCATTGTTCCATCCTGATTGGATTAAACAAAACAGACAAGATTTCTGGTGAGCAACTGGACGAACGCCAGGCCGATTTTCAGGCCTTGTTGCCATCTGCAAAAACCATCCGGCTTTCAGCCGCCACCGGGCGCGGTCTGTCTGAATTGACACAAATCATGATCGACGCCCTGCCGGAAGGCGAAGCATTATTTGATGATGAGGTTATCACCGACTTAATGGAAAAAGAAATTGCCACCGAGCTGATCCGCGAAGCGGCGCTGCTGCACCTGCGTGATGAAGTGCCGCACGCCCTGGCTGTGCGTATTGACGATTTCCGCGAACGCAGTGAAGAAATGGCCTATATCGCCGCCACCCTTTTCATTGAAAAAGAAACCCAGAAAGGCATTGTCATCGGTAAAGGCGGCGAAATGCTCAAACGCATTGGCGTCACCGCCCGGCAGGAAATTGAAGCCATGAGCGGGCGCAAGGTTTACCTGGAACTGCGCGTCAAGGTGAGAAAAAACTGGCGCAACAGTCCCGAATCGCTGCACCAGTTTGGCTATGAACTTCCCAAGAAACGTTGAATTTTATTGGGCTTGCAGCGGACGGAAGCCCTCACCCAGGGCTTCGTTGGCCTGCCCCACCACCATGAACGCCTGCGGGTCAATTTCCTGCACCATCGACTTGATCTGATTAACCTCCGACCGGGTGACCACGCAATACAAAACCCGGCGTTCCACGCCGGTATAGGCGCCCACACCCTGCAAAAAGGTTACTCCTCTTTCCAGGTTTTGCATGATCTGATTGGCAACCGCTTCCGGCTGACCGGTGATCACCATGATCGAACGGTAGATACCGCCGCCTTCTGAAACCGCTTCAGCCGCCAGCCCGCTGACGTAAATCACAATCAAGCCATACAGGGCGCGTTCCCAGCCAAAAGCAAAACCACCCGCCAGCACTACCAGGGTATCGGTCAACATGTAGGCCTGTGAAATGGAAACGCCTCCGCGGTGATGCAAAATGAGTCCCAGGATGTCGCTGCCGCCGCTGGTGCCTTTGCCGCGATAAACCAGTCCCAACCCCACGCCATACAGCAACCCACCATAAATTGAATTTAATACCAGGTCATCCACCACTCCCTGTTCGGGCATGAACCAGGCCAATAATTCGACCAGCAGCGAAAAGGATAGAATGGCGCCAGCCGTGCGAATGGCAAACCTTGCACCCCCCAGGTAACGCCATCCCAGGATAAACAAAGGAACGTTGCCCAGCAAAACAAAAAAGCCAATGGGAAAATTGGTGTAAAAATTGACAATTTGCCCGGCGCCGCTCACGCCGCCGCTCACCAGCAGGGCGGGCACCAGGAATAAACGCATGGCAATCGCCTGCACCAGCGCGCCCAGCACAAAAAACAGGTAATCTCGAATCATTTCCCAGGATAATGCCGGAAATCCCTGCGAAGTAGGCTTCAGCGGCGGGGTGATCTCAGTTTTGGATGTGTTGCTCATGGTTTTTCTCCTGATTTCGGTTTTGCCCTGCCAGACTGCCAGAATCCAACCGCAGCCGCCAGAATCAGCGTCACTCCAAGCAAACCAAGCGCCCAGGGTAGTTTTTCAGATAACGCCGTTCGAAAAGCCAGTGACTGATGCACCGGTTGTGAAGATTGCACCGGGTAAAGATTTAAATCCGGCTGACTGTCAGGCTTTTCATAATTAATGGAAATGCTCAATAATTGACCGGCCGGCGTCTCGCCCACAATCGCGGTATAGTACGCCAGACCTTCTGAATTCACAGGGCCGGCATGGAATCCTTCCGGTGTGGCATCCAATCCTCCAGAACGCAGGGGCTGCTTTAGATGAACAGCCATTGATTTTACAGCATAATCACCGTGCCACATAAAATCAAACCGGCGCAGGGAGCCGCGCTGAAGCAGACGCGGATCATAATATTCCAGTTGAACCACCGAAGACCTCGCCAGAAAATCAATACGCAGCCAGTCGTCCTCAACGGTGGTTGTATAATCCAGGTTATACAGCATGCCGTCCACATCCTGCATTGCTACAGAAAATGGCTCGCCCGCTTCGCGCGGAATGCGCAACGACAATCGCGCCGGCAAAGGGGTTTCACTCGAAATCTTGATCTGAAAGATTACCAACATTTCGGGACGGTCGAATTCAGGCCAAAGCTGCACCTCCAGCGAGTCGAAAATGACCTCGCTTTGCGCGCTGGTTGATTGGAAAGGCAGCAGGCTGATGGTTAACACCAGCGCAATCAGCCAGACATAGTGCAGCCTCTTAAATAGATTTGAAATTAGAAACATACGGCCAATCTTAACACATTCCTTTAACCGGTGCATTAATAAAAATTATGTGAGTTTGTGATAATTTCGATATCATAGTAAGTGGGCATAGCAAGTGAAGCAATCGCATCTTTTTAAGATTGCTGCGGCGGTTGAGATCATAAAAAGCGCTATTTTAAACTCCTCGCAAGGGATGAAACTTGCCACCGTGTGGATTGGATTTTCCAGCTATAATCAAGCTTATTCGGTTAAAAAAACGGATTACTCTGCATGGATTGGTACGATCCTTCACCTACATTACAAAAATATCAATTACTGCCAAAAATTGAATTACACCGCCACCTGGAAGGCTCGTTGCGTTTAAGCACCCTGCAAGACATTGCGCAGCAGTTCAATCTTCCGCTGCCGCATGACGGCAGCCTGACAGCCTTGGTGCAAATTCAACGCAACGAACCGCTCACATTTGCCAATTTTCTATCAAAATTTACCCCGCTGCGGCAGTTTTACCAGTCACCGCAGGTCATCAAACGTGTGGTGCGTGAAGCAATTGAAGACGCAGCTGCCGATCACATTCTTCACCTGGAAATGCGCTTTACCCCGGTGGCGCTCAGCCGTGTGCGCGGCTTTGACCTGGCCGAGGTGATGGACTGGGTGATTGAGAGCGCCGCCAGCGCCAGCCGTGATTTTGGCATCACTGTCAGCCTGATTGCCAGTATCAATCGCCATGAAAGCCTGGAACTGGCAGAACAGGTGGTTGGCCGGGCTGTTGACCGGCGCGCTGCCGGCATTGTCGCCCTCGACCTGGCAGGCAATGAAGCAGAGTTTTCAGCCTTGCCTTTTGCCAATTTATTAAAGGAAGCCAAACGCTCCGGGTTGTTCATAACCGTGCACGCCGGCGAATGGAACGGGGCGCACAATGTGCGCGAAGCCATTGAAGTGTTGGATGCTGACCGCATTGGCCACGGTGTGCGTGTGCTGGAAGATGAATGCGTGGTGTCGCTGGCGCGTGAACACGGTGTGGTGTTTGAAACCTGCCTCACCAGCAACCTGCAATCCGGCGTTGTTTCGACGACGGGTGCGCATCCGTTGCGCGCCATGCTGGATGCCGGATTAAACATCACCCTCAACACCGATGATCCGGGTATTTCAGGCATCACCCTCAGCGACGAATTGCGCCTGGCGGTGCATGCCCTGCAAATCAGCCAGACTGAATTGAACGCCATGATATTAAATGCTGCTCGCGGCAGTTTTTTGCCGGCAGACCAGAAAAGTGAACTTATCCAAAAACTGGAAAAAATTTCTTAACGGTATCCCGTAATTGCTTAAATATTTTGAGGCAGATTGATGCATATCTTAATAACCAACGATGACGGTGTGCAAGCCCCGGGAATTCTAGCCCTGGCCCAAGCGCTGCGAGAAATTGCCCAAGTGACTGTTTTTGCTCCAAACCGCAGCTGGTCCACCGCCGGTCACAGCAAAACCCTGCACCGCCCCTTGCGCGCCCATGAAGTTACCCTGGAAGACGGCGCCACGGCATTCACCACCGACGGAGCTCCTTCTGATTGCGTGGGGCTGGCTGTGCTGGGCATGGTAAAAGAGCCCATCGACCTGGTGGTTTCAGGCATCAATAATGTTTCCAACATGGGAGATGATCTCACCTATTCCGGCACCATCACAGCCGCCATGGAAGGCGTGGTTTCGGGCATTCCGTCCATCGCAGTTTCGCTCGACGGCCCGCAAAGACCCATTGATGTAAACGATTTTCGAACGGCAGCCAACATCGCCCGGCAGGTTGTCCAGCAGGTTGCCATCCACGGCCTGCCGCCGGGCATTTTGCTCAGCGTGAATGTCCCCTTCCTCCCGGCAGAGCAAATTAAAGGTTTCCGCATCACGCACCTTGGAAAACGAGATTACCATGATGTTCTGGTGAGCCGCGAAGATCCGCGCGGGCATCCATACTACTGGATTGGCGGCAGTGCGCCCACCAGCATACATGAAGATGGATCGGATGTCACGGCTGTGCGCGACGGCTATGTCTCCATCACCCCGCTGCATCTCGATCTAACCGCCTACCATTTGATGGACAACCTGAACCAGTGGAATTGGAATGATTAGCAGAAATCCAGAAAGAAATCTGACTGTGAAACATTCTTTCTTTACTTCGATACTCAAAGCCGTGTTTGCTGTGGTGCTGTTCAGCCTGGTTGCCGTTTTACCTGTTTCGGCCGGGCAGGATGATGACACCCCTCCCGCTCCGCTCAGGACTCCCACCGGCACGGTTGAACCCACCATCACTGAAACCAAACGTGTCGTCCAGTCCAAAGGTGAAACCACCGCCACAGTTGAAGAGCCTAAAGTGGTCACCCTAACAGCCATGCCCGACGGTTCCATCGTGCATCAAGTGGCCAAAGGAGTCACCCTGTGGGACCTGGCAATTGCCTACGGTTTGCGCGTTGATGATCTGGTTACATTCAACCGGCTTTCACCCAGCAATCCAATAATTTATGAAGGGCAAAATGTGATCATTCAGCCCTCATTTACCCCCACGAAAACAGCCACCATCACCAACACCCCACCGCCACCCACCCGCACCTTGCGTCCCACGCTGACGCCGCGTCCCAAGCAGCCCACGCACACACCACACGCCTCCTTCACAGCCACAACCCCGCCGCTCATGCCTGAAATTCCATCATTGGAAGGCGTCGGCAGGCGCAGCCTGGCAATCACCATCATTGTTGTCAGCGCTCTGGGACTGCTCATTTTGTTCACCCTGGGAACACACGGGAAGAACCAGCCCTGATTCTGAGAATGGAATTTGAGCCAGGCTTCCACAAAAAGCAAGAGTATAATTGCACCCGCAAAGCATATGAAGAAAAATTATCTTGTATTCCTGACTGCCCTTCTGGTAGTTTTCTTTTCCCTGCCGTTTTCACATCGCAATGCCCAGGCAGGCGCATCAGATGCCTATGACCTGATCACCAAGGTCAATGGTTTGCGCACGGCCAGTGGTTTACCCGCGCTGGAAACCGATCCCATCCTGATGAGCACCGCGCAATACACCGCCGAGTATATGGCCGCCACGCGCGTTTGCGCTCACATGGGCGGCGTGCGCGAACGGGTCATTGCAGCCGGATACGGCGCCGGCGGCACTGCCTTTGCCACCGAGAACATTTCCTGCGGTCCCAAAACTACTGACCAGGCCGTTTATGAAGACTGGGCTGATGACCTGCATATGCTGCCTATGACCGATGGAAAATACAAACACATTGGCGCAGGTGTAGCTGAGGTGGACGGGTATATGTATTATGTGGTGCACGCGGCCTATCCCAGCGGGGGAAGTTATACCCCCTCCAGCGGCAGCGTGGTCAACACTACCACCAGCGGCGGAAATGTGATTTCAACAGTTGGCATAGTAAAGGCAGTGATCACCGCCACCCCGGCGGATGACGGCTCAGTAACCCATGAGGTTCAGGCCGGGCAATCAGCCTGGAGTATCGCAATCGCTTACGGGATAAAAATTGCCGACATTTCCATTTTAAACGGCCTGCCCACTGCCAACCCGGTTTTACAACTGGGGCAAAAGCTGTTAATCAAACCCTCTTACACTCCCACCATGACCGGGCAGGCCACTGCCACTTCAGACATTCCCACCGAAACCCCGCAGCCCAGCAGCACACCGCGCCCCACCGATCCGCCTCCCACACCAACCATAACGCCAACCCCCACCCGGCAGCCTCTTTTGCCTGCCATTCACTTGAGCAATGAAGGCAGCGTCGGGCTGATTATCGTGTTGGTTTGCGGCGCAGGTTTGGCGGCTATCATGATCTCTACCCTGCGCAGCAATAAAAATCAAATCTGATAATCCTCTCCATGCCACATGCCGTGATCGGGCAGGTGCAGCGCCGGCAGGCGCTCGTCATCATCCTGGTCTTCATGTTCCAAAACATGCTCGCGAAAATGCCGCTCCAGCGATTCCAGGCGCATCATCACCGTGGTCAGTGATTCGCCAATGGTATCGGGCAAATTATTATGATTCAAATCGGGGCCTGTGGTGCGCGGTTTGCTGCGCTGCACAATTTGCCCCGGCACCCCCACAACCACTGCGTTTTCAGGCACAGGTTTCACCACCACGGCATTAGCGCCAATTCGGCTGCAATTGCCAATGGTGATGGCCCCCAGCACCTTGGCGCCGGCGCCTACCACCACCCGGTCGCCCAGGGTGGGGTGGCGTTTGCCTTTTTCCAGGCTCACACCGCCCAGGGTGACGCCGTGATACAGCGTCACATCGTTGCCCACCTCGGCCGTTTCACCAATCACCACCCCCATGCCGTGATCAATAAAAAAGCGCTTGCCAATTTTGGCCCCGGGATGAATTTCAATACCGGTGATGCTGCGGGTGACCTGTGAAATGACACGCGCCAGCAATTTCAGGTTATGCCGCCAGAACCAGTGTGCAATGCGGTACCCCCACACCGCATGCACACCGGGGTAAGTCAATAAAACTTCAAATCGGCTGCGGGCTGCCGGGTCGCGGTTGAGCGCCGCATCCAGGTCTTCCCGCATTAATTCCAGTGTACCAGCCATGGTTTTCTTCCTCTCTCCTTTTTCAATCAGCCAACCCGGCATACAAATCCGTGCTCAGATAACGTTCACCAAAGGAAGGAATGATTACCACAATGCGTTTGCCAGCCATTTCGGGACGCTGCGCCACTTGCAGCGCCGCCCAGGTGGCTGCGCCAGACGAAATGCCCACCAGCAGCCCCTCTTTTTGCGCCATCGCGCGCGCTGTCTGAAACGCATCTTCACCGCTCACCTGGATAACCTCATCATAAATCCGGGTGTTGAGGATCTGCGGCACAAACCCGGCTCCAATTCCCTGCAGGGGATGCGGGCCGCGCTGTCCACCGGATAACACCGGAGAGGCTGCTGGTTCAACTGCAATGATGCGCATTTCAGGCCGCCGCGCTTTAAGCGCCTCGCCAATGCCGGTGATGGTGCCGCCGGTACCCACGCCCGCCACCAGGGCGTCCACCTTTCCGTCAGTATCTCGCCAGATTTCTTCAGCAGTGGTGCGGCGGTGAATTTCAGGATTGGCCGGATTTTTAAACTGCTGCGGCATGTAATAACGCGCATCGGAAGCCACCAGTTCTTCGGCCTTCTTGATCGCGCCGCCAATGCCTTCGCTACCGGGTGTCAAAATCAATTCAGCGCCGTAGGCGCGCAGCAGCATGCGCCGCTCGCGGCTCATGGTTTCGGGCATCACAATCACGCAACGGTAACCGCGCGCCGCGCAAACCATCGCCAGGCCGATTCCGGTGTTGCCGCTGGTCGGTTCGACAATGATCGAATCGCAGGTCAAGTTACCCTGCTGCTCGGCTGCATCCAGCATGGCGCTGGCAATGCGGTCTTTCACACTGTGAGCAGGGTTAAAAAATTCCAATTTAACAACAATTTCAGCCTGGCTTCCGATATTCATTCGATTTAACCGCACCAACGGGGTATTGCCAATCAATTCGGTGACATCTTTTGCAATTTTCATCATTTCACATCCTGTGATCAATATTAAAAAGAAAACGACCAACTATCGCTTGCAGCGAATAGTGCATCTCGCAAAATTTATTCTGCGGGGTACTATTCCGCCGCCCTGAGGCAGTTGGCCGCTGGTTTCTTCAGCGATTTCTTCTACAATACCTAAGGCAGCAAGTTTAGTCCCCGCCTTAGACAGATACATTTAACCATGACAAATCTCCAATGTGGATAATTATTATCTAATATTAGCATAAATAAAATGAATATGCAAATACTTTTCTTTAACAGTTGCTTAACAAGTGACTCCCCCGCCGATTGAGGGGGGCAACCGGCAGGAGAGCCAACCTAAGGATAGCATATATTGAAAAAAGGTACAAGAGCCAATTGATTAAAACTTACAATATTGTTAGTAGAAATATAAAATATTTCTTTACGGTATACCATCTAACAACCTCTTAACAAATCTTCTTGCAGCCAGGGCTGTACTTGCCTCCCTTGGTTCACCGTGATAAACTTTTAACGTGTCCAAAAGTATTCTGATCGCCTCCCCGAACACCGACCTGGGTGAGCTCTTACGCCTGAGTCTGGAAGAAAGCAGTCAATATGATGTCCGCATGGCGCGCAGCCCCGGCGCCGTCTGGGAGATCATGAATTCGGTTTGGATCGACCTCGTTATCCTGGACACCGACCTGATCGAAAAAGAAATCAGCCTGTTTGTTCAGAACTTGCTGGAAAAACAATCCAGCTTGCGTTACCTGGTCATTCCACCACAAAACAACCCGCAGCACCCTTCATTGGCCGGTCTCTATCCCGATGGATATGTCACCCGCCCGTTTTTCATTGAGGATGTCCTGGCACAGATAGAAAGACTCATCGGCGCAGCCGAAGAAATTCTGGAGCCGGTTGCGGAAGAAGAAAATGAGCCCGCTCCGGTCAGCGATCAACCATTGGAACCCGAGGGTCTTTTTGAAGATAATCTGCTCGAATCATTCCTCAAAGACGATATTGAAGACACCCAGCCAACCAACTGGAACACTGATCAACCCGGGGCGCTGCCGCTGGAAGAGAACGTCACACAACCCACTGCAGAATCGGTGGATGAAAACACTGGGCTGGATGAATTTGAGGCGATGTTCCTGGATGATTTCCTTTACGAAGAGGAACCGCCTGAAGACTTTGTTCATGTAGAAACACCTGATTCCGAGTCAGCCGTGGAGCCGGTTGAAAGCGTGCCGGAGACTGAACCTGCAACCTGGCAAAGCGAACCATTGTCCACGCCATTTGAAAGCAAACCGGCTCAAATCCTCCCGCCGACTGAACTGGACTCTCCGACTGCTGCAGAAGAGCCGGATGAAATCATCCCTGAAGCTGAAGCGGCTGAAGAACCAGCCGCATCCGCGCCAGAGATTGAGCCGGAATTGACCGCGGTTGAAGAAAGTGACGCCATTTCACTCGAGTCAATTCCACCCCTCGAGCCCGAACTGCCTCCCACGCCGCTAGATCTGGCGTTATCCATGCCTGCGGCTCTAAAAGAGATTCATCTCGAACCGGAATTCCTCGAAGCCTTGCAGCAGGAGGTAAACGCTTTTGCCTGCCTGGTTTGCGATGCCGCCGGGGTGTATGCGTACAGCGGCGAGTTGAATGCAGAAGACGGTAAACAAATTGCCGCAATTTTGCGCCATCATGTTGATCACAATCGACAAAGCGGGTTGGCTCACTTTTTGAATATCGGAAATCCGCCTCTTGAAACCCTGCTTTACGCGGTCAATTTGATCGACCAGTGTTTCCTGGTTGTTTTATATGATGCCAACACGCCCATCAGCCGCGCCAACACCCTGACAGGCAGCTTGCGGCGCAGGCTGCTGGGAGAACCCCTGCCAGGCGCTGAAGAACCTGTTGAAGAACTCATTGAACAGGTTGAAACTCAATCTGCACTGGCTGATTTCTTATCCATGATGCCGCCGCCTCAAATGGAAGTTGCATCTTCTACCGATGAAATCACAACGGATGAAGCGCTGACCGAACAGCCAATTGTTATGGAAGAAAGCATCGAATTACCCGACTGGGCTGTTCCACGGGCTGTTTCGGCCGAAGCGGTTGAACACCCCACAGCTTTGCCAGTCCATGACCGGGTAGAACAGTTAGAAGCAGAAATTTCTGAAATGAACGCGGCGGCGGTTGAGCAGCAAGCTATTCCCGAAATTGTTGAACAGCCGCTTGAACCAGGCGTTTTGGAAATTGAACCAGAAGCAGGTGAACCGGAAGTCTCAATAATTGAGGAAGAGCCGGTGGAACTGGAACTTCCCGATTGGGCTATTCTCCACCCCGCCGGAGAAATCGAAAAAGAACCGCTGCCGACTATAATGGAAACCGAACCTGGTGCCGCCGCTGGGGAAACCGAACCCGAAGTAGTTAAAGCACAGCTCGAAACGCACCAGGAAGTTGAAGCCCCCAATCCCATCATCGACAACATTGTTTTTCCGTGGGAAATGGAAACCGATGCGGCGGCTTATGATTCTGTTTCAAATGTCAGCCCTGAAAATCAGGGCGGCAATGGAAATGACAAATTCACCACCCAGGCTAAAACTGCACAAGACGATCAGACATATTCCTGTGTACTGGTTCCAGCACAGCCTGAATTTCCATTAACCGGTGATGCATCCAAACATCTCGAACGCTGGATGCCTGAACTGTGCACCAGTTTTGGCTGGCAAATGACCAACCTCAACATTCAGCCCGAATATATGCTGTGGAGTATCGTGGTTCCACCCACTGTGTCCACCGGCAGCCTGGTAAATCGCATCCGCGAATACACATCTCAGAAGATGGTAGAAGCCATGCCGCAACTGGGCAAGGTACGTTCGCAGATTAATTTCTGGGCGCCCACCTCACTGACCGTACGCGGCGGGCATGCGCCCAGCCAAAAAGCCATTGATGATCTCATTCAACAGGCGCGCCGCCGCAAACCTTCTGCTTCAACATCCTGATCGGTAAACAGAAAGATCATCATGCCCCCTACCCTTTACCTGATTGACGGTCACGCTCTGGCATATCGCACCTATTACGCCATTGCAGCCTCCAACGCCGCCAGGCTTTCAACCAGCAGCGGTGAATTAACCGCTGGCGTTTATGGCTTTGCCAGCGTTTTGCTGCGCTTGCTGGAAAATGACCGCCCCGAATACCTGGCAGTGGCATTTGATACCGGCAAAACCTTCCGCGATACATTGTTTCCCGAATATAAAGCCACGCGTGAAAAAATGCCCGATGATCTCAGCCTGCAAATGAGCCGCATTCGCCAACTGGTTGACACATTTAAAATCCCGCGCCTGGAGATGGAAGGTTTTGAAGCCGATGATGTGCTGGGCAGTGTGGCGCATGCCGCCCTGCAGCAGGGCTTTGGCGTCAAAATCATCACCGGCGACCGCGACCTGCTGCAGTTGGTTGAAGACCGCATCATTGTCAATCTGCCCGGCAAACAGCTTGCCGATTCAAAAGACTACACCCACCCCGATGTAGTCGCCTACCTGGGCGTGCGCCCCGACCAGGTCATCGACTTTAAAGCCCTGGCAGGCGACACCTCAGACAACATTCCCGGTGTACGCGGCGTTGGCGAAAAAACCGCCGTTTCGCTGCTTCAAGATTATGATCACCTGGATGATATTTATGCGCATCTCGATCAGATTCCCGCGCGGGTGCGCACCCGCCTGGAAGAAGGCCGCGAAGCCGCGCAGCTCAGCTACAAACTGGCTGCCATTCGTACCGATGTCCCCATCACATTGGACCTGGAAAGCGCCAACACCAGACACCTGGACCTGCCCGCCGTGGAAACCCTTTTCCAGGAACTGGAATTTCGCACACTCCTCAAGCGCCTGTCCAACCTGAAGCGCGGACCTGTTGTCACCACATCAGGTCAGCTTTCACTGTTTGGCGAACCAGTTAAACGCGTGGGCATCCCGGCGCCCTACCAACTTGACGTGCAAACAGTCACCACCCTGCCCGGGTTGCAGCAACTTGCCGACCGCCTGGCAAAGGCAGCCGTCATTGCCATTGACACCGAAACCACATCCACCGACCCCCTGCAAGCCAACCTGGTGGGAATTTCACTGTCAGTGGAAGAAGGCCAGGGTTATTACATTCCCATTGGGCACCACAGCGGCGAACAGGTGTCACTGGAACAGGCGGCGGCCGCCCTGCGCCCCGCGCTGGAAGACCCCCAAAAACAAATCATCGGGCACAACCTGAAGTTTGACTTGCTGGTATTAAACCAGCACGGCCTGCGCCCGGTTTCTTGCAACTTCGATACCATGATTGCCGAATGGCTGGTTGACCCGGCTTCGCACAACCTGGGCCTCAAAGACATGGCTGACCGTTATCTGGCTTTGAATATGACGCACATTGAAGAGCTGATCGGCAAAGGCAAATCGCAAATCAGCATGGCGCAGGTGTCCATTGAAGATGCCGCGCCCTATGCCGCCGCCGACGCCGACGCCACGCTGCGTTTGATGCCGGTGCTGCAAAAGCGCATGGACGAACTGAATGCCGCGAGCCTGTTTCAAGAAGTGGAAATGCCCTTAATGCCGGTGCTGGTCGAGATGGAACGCAACGGCATCAGCCTCGACCAGGCTTTTTTCAAACAGATGTCTGGCGAGTTGAGCCAACGCATGGAACAGATCACCACGCGCATCTACCAGGATGTGGGGTACAGTTTCAATCTCAACTCAACCCAGCAGCTTTCGCAGGTGCTGTTTGAAAAACTGGGATTGAAACCGCCCGACCAGCGCAAGCGCACTTCAAGCGGTCATTTTTCAACCGCCGCAAACATCCTGGAAGAGATTCAGCACCAGCACCCGGTGGTCGATGCCATTCTGGAATACCGTGAGCTGGCAAAAATTAAATCAACCTATGTCGATGCCCTGCCGCTGCAAATCAATCCACGCACCGGCCGGGTGCACACCTCTTTCAATCAAACCGGTTCAGTCACTGGCAGGTTAACCTCATCCAATCCCAACCTGCAAAACATCCCCACCCGCACAGATCTTGGACGGCAGGTGCGCAAAGGATTCATCGCCGCTCCCGGCATGACCCTGGTGTCGGTTGATTATTCTCAAATTGAGCTGCGCGTTGTAGCCCACATGTCGCAAGACCAGGCCATGTTGGAAGCCTTCCGCGCCGGGCAGGATATTCACGCCGCCACAGCCGCCGCCATTTACAACCAGCCCATCGACCAGGTGACCAAAGACCAGCGCAGCCATGCCAAAGCCATCAATTTTGGGCTAATTTACGGCATGAGCGCCTTTGGGCTCACCCGAACCACCGATCTCACCCTGGCAGAGGCTGAGAATTTTGTCAAAGCCTATTTCAAGATGTTCCCGCGTGTAAAACAATACCTGGATGACATTCGTCAACAGGCTGCCAACCAGGGATATGTGGAAACCCTGTTGGGACGAAGGCGCTACTTCCCCAACTTAAAAGCGCACAGCAATGTCAATTTAAAAAACCGTGAAGAGCGCGAAGCCATCAACGCCCCCATCCAGGGCACTGCTGCCGATATTATGAAAATCGCCATGATTCGCATTTTACCGGCTATTCAACAAGCGGGGTTGAATGCACATTTGCTCTTGCAAGTTCACGACGAATTGGTATTAGAATGTTCACAGGATCAAGTTGCAGAAACCACGCAACTGGTACAAAAAATCATGTCAGAAGCCTATCCCCTTTCCATTCCCCTGCTGACCGACGCCAGCAGCGGGAACAACTGGGGAGATCTTTAATACCACCAGGATACGCACATGCCAGGAAATCAACAAATCTTCCAGCAAGCAATGAACCAGGGACATTCGGCTGCCTGGGATATGAACTGGGAAGAAGCTGTCACCCATTACAGCCGCGCCCTCCAGGAAATGCCCGAAAACCCGCAGGCATTGACCAGCCTGGGGCTGGCTTTGTTTGAAATGGGTAATTTCAAACCCGCCCTTGACCTTTACCTCAAAGCAGCCGCGCTTTCCAAAGACGACCCAATGCCTTACGAGAAAATCGGGCGCATTCATGAACGCATGGGAAACCTGACCGAAGCCGTGCAGGCCACCATGCAGGCTGCCGAACTGCACCTGAAAACCCGCCACGCCGAAAAAGCCATTGACGATTGGCTGCGCGTCACCGCCCTGCGCCCCGACCACCTGATGGCGCACACCCGCCTGGGCATGGTTTATGAACGCATGAACCGCAAAGAGGATGCCATTGCAGAGTATTTAACGCTTGCCAGCCTGGCGCAGCGCAACGGAGAAATGCAAAAAGCAAGTCAACTGGTTGAACATTCGCTGGAATTGCAGCCCAGCAATGCCGACGCGCAGCAGGCGCAGCGCGCACTGCTGGGCAACCAGTTGCTGCCCCGCCCCATGCGCCCGCACGGCGTCACCGGGGCGTTGCGCATGGCTGAAGTGCGCAAGCTGAACCAGCAGGGACGCAGCGGCACACGCGGTTTGGACCCGGTTGCCGAAGCCCGCCAGCAAGCGCTGGTTGCCCTGGCAGAACTATTGTTTGAAGAAGAAGACACCCCACACACCGAAAAGAAATCTCCCCCGGCTTACCTGCCCTTTCTCAGCCAGGCCATTCAACACCAAACCCAGGGGAATGACGCCCAGGCTGCCAGTGAACTGGAGAAAGCGGTTTCCAAAGGTTTGAAACACCCCGCCGTTTCGTTCGACCTGGGTCTGCTGGTGGCCATGCGCGACCGCAAAAAAGCGCTGCGCTTCCTGCAAGAGGCTGTGGCGCACCCCGATTTCAGCCTGGCCGCCCATTTTTTGATGGGACGTCTCTACCGTGAGAACAATGAATTTACGCAAGCAGTCAGCCAACTTTTGCAGGCGTTGTGCCTGGCAGATATCGAAGTAGCCCCCGCTGAACAGGCAGAGGGTCTGCGGCAGGTGTATGAATCGGTGATTGAAACCCATTCGCGCCGCGGCGACAAAGAAAAATTGCAAACGCTGTGCGAAAATATCACCACCCAGCTTAACCGCCCCAACTGGCGCGAGCATTTATCAGCCGCCCGCCAGCAATTGCCCGAAAGCAGCGAGGACCTACCCCCGCTGCCCCTGGCTGAATTGCTGTTCGACAGTGAAAGCAGCGCGGTCATCGATGCCATGAGCCGCATCCGCCGGCTGGCAGACGACGGCAGGCTGGCTTCGGCCATTGATGAAGCTTTCAACGCCTTGCTGCACGCGCCCTATTATTTGCCCCTGCACATTCAAATTGGCGAACTGCTGATGAAAGACGGACAAATTCAGGCCGCCTCCGAAAAAATGATGCTGGTGGCCAGGTTATATTCATTGCGCGGCGAAATCGGTTCTGCAGTTCAGGCGCTGCGCCGTGTGACGCAAAACTCACCACTGGATATTGAAGTGCGCCAGCAGTTGATTCAACTGCTGACCAAACAGGGACGTTCCAGGGATGCCGTGCTGGAGAGCATTCAACTGGCCGGAACTTACTATCAACTTGCCCAGGTTGACCTGGCGCGCGACACCTATGCGAATGCCCTGCGCATGGCTCAGCAGGCTCACCTTGAACGCAGCATCGCGGTAAAAATTCTGTATCACATTGCTGATATTGACCAGCAGCGACTCGACTGGCGTTCGGCTGTGCGCATTCTGGAACAGATCCGCTCGCTGGAGCCAAACGACAGCGCCGCCCGTTCCCGCCTGGTGAATCTGTATTTTAAACTGGGGCAGGATGACGCCGCCCATAAAGAGATCGAGCGCTACCTGGCATCGCTGGAAAGTTCCAACGATGCCAACCGCAGCATCGATTTCTTGCAGCAGGTGGTTACCGACCACCCTGAGAAACTGGACGTTCGCAAACGCCTGGCGGATATCCTGGTGAAAGGCGGGTTAACCGCCCAGGCCGTGGAACAAATGGATGCCATGGCTGAAGAAATGATCAGCCGCGGCAACCGCCCCGGCGCCACCGACATTCTTCGCACCATCATCCAACTCAATCCCAATAATGTCAACGATTATGAAGACCTTTTAAACCAGATTCAACGCGAAGGATAAATTTCACATCGCACCCCGCACCAGGGAGGAAACCCTTGTCAACCATCCAAATTTCCGCAGGTCTTCTGGCAGCCTACCCCGGGGCTCACATTGGCATTCTCACCATGCTGGAAGTGCAAAACCCGGTGGAACATGCCCTGCTCAACTTCCGCAAAGGCGAATTGGAACGCCAACTGCGCGAGCGATATGGCACAGTCAATCGCAGCGAATTGAAAGAAATCTACCCGTTAAATATCTATGCCGGGTATTACAAACAATTTAAAAAGACCTACCATGTTTTGCTGCAACTTGAATCCATCATATATAAAGATAAATCCATTCCCCGTGTAGCCGCGCTGGTCGAAGCCTCTTTCATGGCTGAAATTGAAAGCCTGCTGCTGACCGCCGGTCACGATCTGCAATCACTCGAACCGCCCATCGTGTTTGACGTTGCCAACGGTGACGAAACCTACACCCTGCTGAGCGGCGAACCTAAAACGCTCAAAGCCGGCGATATGTATATGCGCGACGCCAGGGGCGCCGCCTGTTCCATCATTTACGGCTCTGACGCGCGCACGCGCATCACCACCCACACCCGGCAGGTAATGTTTGTGGTGTATGCTCCTCCGGGCATTCGCGCCGACTCCATCCAGCAGCATCTGGCTGCCATTCAGGAATATGTGCACATGATTACCCCTTCTGCTGTGACGCGGGAATTGGAAGTGATTCCCCTCTCAGCATAACTTCGAATGGATAACTGCAACCCTGATTATTTGGTAAGATTGTGATGATGGACGAGTTTGCTCTTGCACATGCTGCCCAAAAGGGGAACCTGGATGCCTTCAACCGGCTGGTTCTGGCATACCAGGATGTGGCTTTTAACCTTGCCCTGCGCATGCTTTCTGACGAGCACGCCGCCGAAGACGCCACCCAGTTGGCCATGATCTCAGCCTATCAAAACTTGCGCAGCTATCGCGGCGGTTCATTTCGCGCCTGGCTGCTGCGCATGGTGGCCAACAAATGTTACGACGAATTGCGCCGACGCCAGCGCCACCCCACCACCTCATTGGAGCCAAGCACCCATGACGATGATGACGCTGTCGAATCACCAGCCTGGCTGGCAGATCAAAACCCGGGTCCTGAACAAAGCCTGGAACAAATTGAACTGGAACATGCCGTTCAACATTGCATTGACCTGCTGCCCGACGATTTTCGCCTGGTGGTGATCATGGTCGATATGCAGGAATGCGACTACCAGGAAGTAAGTGAAATCACCGGCAATCCCATGGGTACGGTGAAAAGCCGCCTGGCGCGCGCCCGCATGCGTCTGAAAGACTGTCTGCGCCATGCCTGGGAACTTTTACCCGAAGAAAACCGTCTTGAGGGTGAGGTCTTATGAACACCCAACCTGACTCCCGCGAATGGGAGACCCTCTCGGCTTACCTGGACGGCGCGCTTTCTCCCACAGAGAAACAGCTCCTGGAAGCGCGTTTGCAGACCTCACCCGAATTGCAGCAAATTCTGCAGGAACTGCGCATCACGCGCGCCTTGCTGCGCAGCGTTCCACACCGCCGGGCGCCGCGCAATTTCACCCTCACGCCACAAATGGCAGGCATCCACCGCCAGCAGCGCCCTGCCTGGCTGGTGCCTGTGTTCAGCATGTCGTCAGCCCTGGCCACCTTGCTGCTGGTCATTACGCTGTTTGTGGAAATGTTTGCCGCTCCGAGTGCCTCCGCGCCCATGCACCTTGAGGAAGCGCTACCCGACACCCAGCCGCAGGCTGAAATGAACGCCCTTGCTGCCCTGGCCCCTACTGAAACACCCATGATCATCACTTGGGGCCACCCTGGGATGGGCGGCGGTGGTGGCATGGACTTACCCTATGGCATGGCGGCAGAAGGTAAAGGCGGCGGTGAGCCGGAGCCAATGATGATCATGGAAGCCCCCGTGGGAGAAGCTGAAGCCAAACAGGCGCCGCTTGAAGAATCAGCCTGGACAGCCGAATATTCCGCAGCGGGAGAAACAGATTTTTCCATGCAAGCGGAAGAAATGCCATCGGCCGAAGCGGCTGCGCCCATGCTGCCCGACCAGGCGGCCGATGCGCTTCCCATGACAGAAGAATCCGCCCCGGCATTTGAGCCTGCAACTGCCACGCAGGAAAATGCCTACCCGGATGCTGAATTTGAAGCCCAGCCAGCCGAAGAACCTTTACCAACCGATCAACCTCAGGCCAGCGAAGAAATCGCCCGGGGATATTCACCTACAGCCTCTCCCCGTATTTACGAAGGAGAAGAGCTGCCGTCTGAAGCCCAACCCCCGCTTGTTCTTGAAACCCCTGATACTTTAGAGAAAGAATCGGTTGCAGGCGAAGTGATCATCTTCGGTTTGCCGTCGCCGGAGGATGCCGGCCAAATCATGCCCACCAGCCCTGCGCTGGCAAAAGGTGCTGTTGAAGAATCCACCCCGGCAGATCAGGCTGCACCCGTGCAAATGTTCGATTGGAAAATTGCGCGGGTGATTTTGCTGTTCATCGCCGCATTTTGCGGTGGACTGGCCTTCATTCTGCATCGTAAAAACCATTCATGACCCAACACAACGTTCAGTTTTGCATCTATTGCGGGGCTAAACTCGAACATTGTTTAGTATTCGGTGAAACCCGCCCGGTTTGCCCTGCCTGCAACTGGATTTATTTTGAAGACCCCAAAGTGGCCGTGGGTGTGGTGCTATTTCAGGCAAACCAGGTGCTGCTCACCCGGCGCATTTTCAACCCTGAAAAGGGCAAATGGAGTATTCCAACCGGCTTTATGAATGCCCACGAACACCCCCACAGTGCTGCCCAGCGCGAATGCCGTGAAGAAACCGGCCTGGATATCCGGGTGGATGGGCTGCTCGACATTCTCAGCGGCCGGGCTCACCCGCGCGGTTCAGATATTTTGCTGGTTTACCGCGCCACCCTGCTGGGCGGCAGCCTGCACGCCGGCGATGACGCCGACCGCGCAGCCTTTTTTCCCGTCGATGACCTGCCGCCCCTGGCTTTCGACTTTCCCGTCCGCCTCATCCAGCAAGCCTGCAACCCTTCTGCGCCTGTGATAGAATAAAAAATATGTTCTTATTATTCCTATTCCAGCAGGTAAGCAATGCCCGCCAAACGCGAAGCCAATCGATTTAAGAAAAAAGCCCCCGCAGCCGCCAAACCCGCAGTGCGCCGCAAAGGGCCGGCGCCGCGCCGCGCACCGCGTAACCCCGACCGCGAACCGCGCCAGTGGATTAAGCTGCCCTCCATTCCCAAACCGCAGTTCGGCAGCATTTCACCCGAGCGCAAACTTGACATTGCCGGGTCGGTAATCGCCCTGGTGGGGCTGCTCACCCTGCTCAGTTTGCTGTCCATTCAGCGCGGGCTGCTGACCGGGTTGTGGATCAAAACCCTGGCGAATTTATTCGGGTGGGGTGTATATGTCCTTCCACTTGGTTTGATGGCCGTCGGTTTATGGCTGGTATTTCGCCACATCGAGCACATCCCCATCCCCTCGTTGGAACGCCTGGTTGGCATCATTTTGTTGTACTGCAACCTGCTGGCCTGGATCAGCCTGACCGCCGGCAACAGTTGGGATCTGGCCAAAGCCGGTAAAGGCGGCGGTTACATTGGCGCCGTTATCGAACGCGCCCTGGTGATCGGCCTGGGCAAACCTGGCGCGCTGGTTGCCCTGCTTGCCTGGTTGATCATCGGACTGGCATTCTCTTTCGACTTGTCCATCCCTGAATTGCTGCAAAAAACACAACCGCTCACCAAAAAGATCAGCCAACCGCTGCATCGGCAAAACGGGGCAAATTCCAACCGACCCTACATCCATCACACCCCGCGGCGCAGCGCTGAAACGCCCGGCATCCCGACCGATTTTCAACCCCTGCCCGATTTGAGCCAGCTTGACGCATCAAAACCCCTGGCAGCCTCCGGCGAAGCGGCCGCGGCATCTGCACTTCAGCCCGATTCTTCATCAGAAACCAATGAGGCGCAGCCGCAAGGCGCCGCGCCGGCTGCCGTTGCCTGGCAATTGCCGGTTTTGGATGAAATGCTCGACCCGGCCAGCCCGGCCGCTGCGCAGGGCAATGTCGATGAAGAACGTGTGCGCATCCTGGAAGAAACCCTTGCCTCCTTCGGCGCGCCCGGGCATGTGGTTGAAATTCACCACGGCCCCACCTTCACCCAGTACGGCATTGAGCCCGACTATGTGGAAAGCCGCGGCGGCGGTCGCATTCGTGTGCGCGTCAGCAAAATCAACGGCCTGGCCGATGACCTTGCGCTGGCGTTGGCTGCTTCGCGCATCCGCATCCAGGCGCCGGTGCCGGGCAAAAGTTACGTGGGCATTGAGGTGCCCAACACCGAAATATCGCGCGTGGCGCTGCTGGAATTGATGCAAAGTGAAGCCTACCAGCGCATTGGCTCGAACCTGCGCTTCGCTCTGGGCAAAGACGTTGCGGGCAAGCCCAAAGCCTACGACCTGACCGCCATGCCGCACCTGCTGATCGCCGGTACCACCGGCTCGGGTAAATCAGTGTGCATCAACACCCTGCTGTGCTGCTTCCTGCTCAACAACACCCCGGCTGATTTGCGCCTGGTGCTGGTGGACCCCAAGCGCGTGGAACTGACCGGTTACAACCACATTCCGCACCTGCTTGCGCCGGTGGTGGTCAATTCAGACCGCGTGGTGGGCGCCCTGCAGTGGATGATCCGCGAGATGGACAGCCGCTATCACAAGCTGTCGAAAAACAAAGTGCGCAACATTCAAGAATTCAACGAGCGCTTCCCCGAGGACAAGCTGCCCTACCTGGTGATGGTAATTGACGAACTGGCCGACCTGATGATGCTGGCCCCCGATGAAACCGAACGCTGCATCACCCGCCTGGCGCAACTGGCGCGCGCCACCGGCATTCATCTCATCCTGGCCACCCAGCGCCCCTCGGTCAATGTGGTCACCGGCCTCATCAAAGCCAACTTCCCGGCGCGCATCGCCTTTGCCGTGGCCTCGCAAATCGACAGCCGCGTCATCCTCGACCAGCCCGGCGCCGACCGCCTGCTGGGGCGCGGCGACATGCTGTTCCAGGCGCCGGACGCTTCTTCACCGGTGCGTTTGCAGGGCGCTTATGTATCGGATAATGAAATCCGCCGCGTGGTGGACTATTGGAAGACAGCCGCGGCTGAAGCCATTCAAAGCGGCGCATCGCCGATCAACGCCCCGGTCGATAGCCTGCCACGCGGCGTGCCGTTGAAACAAACCCCACTGTGGGACGATATGGATTTGAAAGCGCCTGACGATGAAGACCCCCTGCTGGAGGAAGCCATAGGCCTGGTGCGCCGCCAGGGACGCGCCTCCATCACCATGCTGCAAAAGCGCCTGCGCGTGGGCTACACGCGCGCCGCACGCCTGGTGGACGCCATGGAACAGAGGGGCATTGTCAGTCCCATGCTGCCCAATTCCCAAATTCGTGAAGTGCTCGATTACGGCGACGGTGCTCCTCCCATTGAAGAGCAAACGCCCGATTAATTGCAGCCCATTTCCCCCAGCTCATACAACGTCAAAGCCGCCGCAACCACCGCGGCGGTTTCTGCGCGCAAAATGCGCCGGCCCAGCGTGGCCAGTTGAAAACCCGCATCCACGGCTGCGGCTGCCTCTTCTTCTGAAAAACCGCCTTCCGGGCCAATCAGCAGCGCCACGCGCGCCGGTTTCTCACCGCCCAGGGCTTGCTGCAGCGAGCAGCTTCTTTCTTCCTCCCAGGGTAAAATACAGCGCGCCCCGCTTTGCTGCGCCGCTTCCAACGCCTGTTTCAAGTTCAACGTAACCTGCAACTGCGGAATTTTGCCGCGCCCGCACTGCTCGGCTGCTTCCTGCAGGATGCGTTCCCAGCGCTCGCGTTTGTGTTCGGTTTCAGCCGCGCTCTGCACTAGGCTGCGGCTGGAGATGACCGGCACAAAGCTGCCCGCGCCCACCTCGGTGCACTTTTGCAGCATCCATTCGAACTTCTCGCGCTGCGTCAGGCACAGGTACATGCTCAATTCCACGCGCGGTTCGCCCAGCGCCGGTTGCTGCGCCATGATTTGCCCGCGCACCTGGCTGGCTTCCACCTGCGTCAATTCCACGCGCGCTTCCATGCCGCGGCCGTCCAATGCCCACACCTGCGCACCGGGTTTCAGGCGCAGCACGCGCGCAATCTGGCGCGCCTGTTCAGGCGGGAAGGTCACTTCGCTGGATGAAAAACTTTCGGGCGGAATGAAGAATCGGTGCATGTTACCCCCTCCTAACCTCCCCCAAAATCTAAAAAACAAGATTTTTGGGGAGGAATCAAAAGACTTCCTCTTGCATCTCCCCCATTTTTCAAAGAACAAAAAATGGAGGAGAATCTACCTTCCGGCAAACTCCCTCTCCAAAATGCGCCTTTCAGCATTTTGGGGAGGGCTGGGGTGGGGTCAATCTTCATCGTTCTCAAACTTTTCCACATCACCTGCACCCGCCACCACAATCGAATACTCGCCGCGCGCTTCCTGCTTCTCGAACAAGTCCACCAATTCCGACAGCCTGCCGCGATCCACGCGCTCGTAGAACTTGGTCAGGTCGTTGGCTACCGCCGCGCGCCGGTCACCGTAAACCTCCAGGGCATCCTGCAAGAATGCCAGCACCCTGTAAGGGCTTTCATAGAAAATCAGCGTGTGCGGCGACAGCGCATCCACCGCCATGAACTTTCGCCGCGCCCCGCTGCGCCGTGGAGCAAACCCGCGAAAGGTGAAACTGTGTACCGGCAAACCGGAAAGCGTCAGCGCAGCAATCACCGCCGCCGCGCCGGGCACCGCCGTCAACGGAATGCCGCGCTCGATGGCGGCATGCACCAGCGTGTAACCGGGGTCGGAAACCGCCGGGCTGCCCGCATTGGTCACCAGAGCCACCGACTGCCCCTCCTCCAGCGCCTGTAAAATGCGCGGCAGGTGGCGCTTTTCGTTCTGCTCATAAAAGCTGATCTGCGGTTTCTTGATGTCGAAATGCTTGAGCATGATGCCGGTTTTGCGTGTGTCTTCGCTCGCCACCAGGTCCACCTGCTTCAGCACTTCCAGCGCGCGCAGGCTGATGTCGCCGAGATTGCCAATGGGGGTTGCCACCAGGTATAGCATTAGTCCAGTCACTTTCTTAAAGAAATGGTTAATTTTCAGTATATCACAGGCTTTTCTTTACCAAATCTTTAAAGTATCGCCAAGAGGTCTTCATGCCAGCCGACTAAACTAACAAACATCAACAACTTACCAATAGGAGAAAAGATCATGTTGAAAAATTCAAAAATCATACTGAGTGGTTTGATTGTCCTGGCAGTTGTGGCGCTTTCGGCTGCCGTGTTCGTACCCAACAGCATCGTTTCAGCGCAAGAGCTGGGCTATCGCGGCGTTCCCGGCGCTCCGGGCAACCCCGGAGGACTGGGCGGTAATGGGCAGGGCAACGGCACACCAGGACAGGGCGCCGGATATGCCCTGACCCCGCTTTCCGACGCAGAGCAGGATGCCCTGCAAAAAGCCATCCTGGAAGAGTACGGCGCCCTCAATCTGTACAACAGCGTCATCGAGCAGTTCGGCGATGTGATTCCCTTCTCACAGATTGTGCGTTCCGAACAGCAGCACGTCAACGCCCTGGTGCGCCAGGCTGAAAAATACGGCATGGAAGTGCCCGCCAACCCCGGCCTCACCGCTGCCCCCACCTTCGCCGCGCTGACCGATGCCTGCCAGGCCGGTGTGGATGCCGAAAAAGCTGACGCCGCCCTGTACGACCAGTTGATCTCTGTCACCACGCACACCGATCTGCTGCGAGTGTACCAGAACCTGCAAAGCGCCTCGCTGAACAACCACCTGGTTGAATTCGAGACCTGTAACTAATAAAAATAACGAGAGAGGTCATTCTGGTAATTGAATGATCTCTCTCCCATCATTCATCCAAGGAGAATCGCATGGCTCAACCAAATTTCTGAAAGAAATTCACCCGCAAACGCATCTGGATCCGTTCACTCGTGCAATTTTTCTTTTTTACGCTCATTGCACTCATTTCCATCAACCACACCCTGGCTGAAAGCGGCGGAGGCATTCCTTTTCTCTCCAGCGCCTCGCTGCATGCCCTGTGCCCCTTCGGCGGCGTAGTCACCATCTATCAATACACCGCCACCGGCACCTTCGTTCAAAAGATACACGAATCATCCTTCATCTTGATGGTCATCGGCTTTTTCCTGGCGGTGTTGTTTGGACCGGTTTTTTGCGGCTGGGTTTGCCCGCTGGGCACTTTTCAGGAATGGCTGGGCAAACTGGGCAAGAAGCTCTTTAAGAAACGCTACAACCACTTTATCCCACAAAAGTTGGACGGTGTGCTGCGCTACACACGCTACCTGGTGCTGGGCTGGGTGATCTATATGACCGCTGCCAGCGGCACCCTGCTGTTCGCCAATATCGATCCCTACTTCGCCCTGTTCAACCTGTGGAGCAGTGAACTGGCCATCGGCGGCGTGATTGTGCTGGCGGTGACCACGTTGCTATCCCTGTTCGTGGAACGCCCCTGGTGCAAATACGCCTGCCCCTACGGCGCGGTGCTGGGCATCAGCAACCTGTTCCGCATCTTCCGCATCCACCGCAACCCCGGCACATGCAACCTCGACCGCGTGTGCGACATCACCTGCCCCATGAACATCAAGGTCAGTGAAAAGATCCTCGTGCGCGATCACCAGTGCATCTCCTGCCTGGAATGCACCTCCGAGGCGCGCTGCCCGGTGGCTGCCACAGTTGAATTTAGCGCGGGAGGAAAATAAGATGAAACTGAACTCGAAAATCCTGGCTGTTTTGATTGTGGTCATCCTGTTTGGCGGCATCACCTTCACCACGCTGATGGGCTGGTGGGCTACAGAAACTTCCAAAGTTCCTGCCAAATACGCCGAAGGCGAAGCCGCTGGTGAATACAACCCCGCCGATATTCGCGGCTCCTACACCTTTGGCGATGTCAGCACCGTGTTCAACATCCCCATTGAGGACCTGGCTGCCGCGTTCAACCTACCTGCCGACCAGGACCCCGCCGGTGTGGCGCTCAAGACTCTGGAAGACATTTACGGCGACCTGCCGACGGAAATCGGCACCGCCTCGGTGCGCCTGTTCACCGCCTGGTACCTCGGCTTGCCCTACGAACCGGAAGACACCGATTACCTGCCCCTGGCTGCCGCCGATATTTTGCGCCAAAAAGGCAGCCTGACGCCTGAACAACTGGCTTTTTTGGACGCGCATGCGGTTGACCTGACGGCTGAAGCTCCCGTCTCGGAAGCAGCACCCGCTGTAACAGAGACTCCGGCTGCCGTGGAGAACGCCGCACCGCAGCCCGCTGCCGACGCTGCCGCCACCGGGCACACTCCCCAAGACCGCCTGGTGACCGGCAAAACCACCTTCCAGCAATTGCTCGACTGGGGCGTGCCGCAAAGCGCCATTGAAAGCATCCTCGGCGGCAGCATACCCGCCCCCACCACCATCATCAAAGATCACCTGTCGGCGCAGGGATTGGAATTTTCAACCCTGAAAGGCGACCTTCAGGCTGAAGTGGATAAGGCTGCGCCGTAATTTTTTCACTTGTAGTCGCGGCTTCAGTCGCTTTCTCTTTGAACGGCTGAAGCCGTAACTACAAAAAACATCTTTGTAACCGCGACTTCAGTCGCAAATCTCAGAACGGCTGAAGCCGTTACTACAAAATCATTCATGTGTAGTGGCGACTTTAGTCGCGCTAAATCTTTTCGAGTTTACTCCCTCCCTTGACAGAACCCGCCAAATTATAGATAATAATCAATAATCCCATCAGCACAAGGCTGAGACGGAGGAAAGTACGCTGGCAGATGCCGACAGGGAATCCGGGGCATTGACTGAAACCCCGCACGGAGCAACCCAGCCGAAGTTCCCTCCCGAGCCGCCCGGGGGAACGCCCTTTTGAACAGGGTCAAGTAGTCCGGGACGCCGCGCGCAGCGTTATCCGCGCTACCAATCGCCTTCACCGGCTGTTGGAACGAGTGGGCTGCCCCGTGCAGCCAACAAGGGTGGTACCGCGGAATTTACCCCGTCCCTTCTGGGATGGGATTTTTTATTTTTCGGAGGAATTATGACCGATCAACAACTCAGTTTGCAGCAGGTCGAAAGCATGCTGCAAGAAATTCAGCAGCAGGGGCTGAACGGCTTGCAAACCGTGGTGGATGAAGCCACCCTGCAGGAGTGGCGCATCGCCTCCCTGGGGCGCAATGCTCCCATCATGGGCGTGCTGCGCGACATGCCCAAATACGCCCCCGAGGCGCGCCCGCAGGTGGGCAAGCTGGCCAACCAGGTGAAACAAGCCCTGGAAGCCGCCCTGGAAGAGCGCCAGCAGGCCATGAAAGCCAGCGCCCTGGAGCGCACCCTCAACACCGAGCGCCTGGATGTGACCCTGCCCGGCCGCCTGCCGCTGCAGGGACGCCTTCACCCCACCACCCAGACCCTGCGCGAGATCATCCGCACCCTGTCGGAAATGGGTTTCCAGACCTACCGCTCGCGCGAAGTGGAATCAGACGAATACAACTTCGAGCTGCTCAACATCCCGGCGCACCATCCCGCCCGCGACATGTGGGACACCTTCTTCGGCACCAACCCGGGCATGGTGCTGCGCACGCACACCTCGCCGGGTCAGATTCACGCCATGCACCAGTATGCCCCCGAACCGGTGCGCGTGCTGCTGCCGGGCATGTGCTTCCGCTATGAGCAGATCAGCGCCCGTTCGGAAATCCAATTCAACCAGGTTGAGCTGATCGCCGTGGGCTACGACATCTCCTTCGGCGACATGAAAGGCACCCTGCAAGATTTTGCCCGCCGCATGTTCGGCGAAAATGTGCATACCCGCCTGCGCCCCTCCTACTTCCCCTTCACCGAGCCCAGCGCCGAAATGGACGTGGAATGTTTTGTGTGCGGCGGCAAAGGCTGCCCGGTGTGCAAAGGCAGCGGCTGGCTGGAGATTTTGGGCTGCGGCATGATGCACCCCACCGTGTTGAAAAACGGCGGCTACGACCCCAACAAGTTCCGCGGTTTCGCCGCCGGCATGGGTGTGGAACGCATTGCCATGCTCAAGCACCGCATTGACGATATTCGCAATTTCTGGGCAAATGATGTCCGCTTCCTGGAGCAGTTCTAATTATGAAACTACCGCTTTCGTGGCTTAAAGATTATGTCGATATTGACCTTCCGCTGGAAGACCTGGCGCGCCTGCTGACCGGCGCCGGGCTGGAAGTGGACGAGGTCAAAGTGGTTGGTTTGCCCATGCCCGTCGGCGAGAAGCACGAGTTCAAGTTCACCGGCATCTCGTGGGACCCTGAAAAAATCGTGGTGGCGCAAATCAACGAGGTGCTGCCGCACCCCAACGCCGACCGCCTGGTGCTGTGCAAGCTGGACGACGGCACGGGCGAGCGCATGGTGCTGACCGGCGCGCCCAACCTGTTCGAATACAAAGGCATCGGACCGCTGCCCAAACCGCTCAAAGCCGCCTATGCCCGCCTGGGCACCACGCTGTACGACGGTCACCAGCCCGGCTATGTGCTGACCACGCTCAAAAAGACCAAAATTCGCGGCGTGGAATCGGACTCGATGGTCTGCTCGGAAAAAGAACTGGGCATCTCCGACGAGCACGAGGGCATCATCATCCTGGATGACGACGCCCCCACCGGCGTGCCCCTGGCTGATTACATGGGCGACGCCGTGTTCGAGATCTCCATCCTGCCCAACATGATCCGCGACGCCTGCGTGATCGGCGTGGCGCGCGAAGTGGCTGCCCTCACCGGCAAAGCCCTCAAACGACCCCAACTCGATCTGCCGCAAGATGGTCCCTCCATTAAGGGAAAAGTCGATATCCAGATCAACGACCCCAAGCTCAACCCGCGCTTCGTGCTGGGACTGGTGGAGGGCGTGGAAGCCCGCCCCAGCCCCTACTGGGTGCAGCGCCGCCTGCGCCTGGCGGGCATGCGCCCCATCAACAGCGTGGTCGATGCCACCAACTATGTGATGCTCGAGCTGGGCGAGCCGCTGCACGCCTTCGATTATGACACCCTGCTCAAGCGCGCGGGCGGCAAGTCGCCCACCATCATCACGCGCGCCGCGCGCCAGGGCGAAACCCTGCGCACCCTCGACGGCGTCGACCACACCCTGGAAGATTACACCATCCTGGTGACCGACACCGCCGGTCCGCTCTCGCTGGCGGGCATCATGGGCGGCGAAGAGAGTGAAGTGGAACCCCACACGCGCAACGTGCTGCTGGAAGGCGCCTCGTGGAACTTCATCAATGTGCGCCGCACCACCACCGCCCACCACATTGCCTCCGAAGCCGGCTACCGTTTCGCGCGCGGCATTCATCCCGCCGTGGCGCCCGACGGCGTGCGCCTGTGCCTGCTGCGCATGGCTGCCTGGAGCGGCGGAACCATCTCGCGCGACCTGGTGGACGCCTACCCCGCCCCGGTCAAAGACCCCAGTGTGGTGATCACCACCGGCTATGTGCGCGATCACCTGGGCATTGACCTCAGCGCCGCCCAGATTGCCGACCTGTTGCAGCGCATTGAGTTCGTGTGCAGCGTGCAGGGTGACTCGGTGACCGTGCAGACGCCCCCCCACCGCCTGGACATTGGCGAAGGCGTGATCGGCGAAGCCGACGTGCTGGAAGAGATTGCGCGCCTGTACGGCTACGACAACATCCCCGCCACCCGCCTCGCCGACGAACTGCCGCGCCAGCGCCCCAACCCGGCAGTCGAGCGCGAAGAACGCCTGCGCGACATCCTCACCGGTCTGGGCATGCAGGAGGTGATCAACTACCGCCTGACCCATCCCGAGCGCGAGGCGCGCCTGTACCCCGCCGGTGAAGCCCCCGCCGACCTGATCTACACCGCCCTGCAGAACCCCATCGCCGTTGACCGCGCCGTGATGCGCCGCAGCCTGCTGCCCGGCATCATGGAAAACCTGGAACGCAGCATCCGCCTGCGCCCCCGCCTGGCGTTCTACGAAATTGGACCGGTTTTTCTGCAGCAAGCCGGCGAATTGCTCCCCGCCGAACCCCGCCACCTGGCAATTGCCCTCACCGGTCTGCGCCGCCCGCCCACCTGGGACACGCGCGACACCCAGACGCTGGATTTCTACGACCTGAAGGGAGTGATGGAAGGCATTTTGGGCGAGCTGCACATCAGCGGCGCAGTCTTCGCGCCCGACCGTCACCCCAGCTTCCACCCCGGTCGCTGCGCCAGACTCGCCCTCGGCGAAACCGTCATCGGTCACCTGGGCGAGCTGCACCCGCTGGTGAAGGAGCACTACGACCTGGGCGCCGCCCCCGTGCTGGCGGCTGAACTGGACCTGGACGCCCTGCTGGGCGCCGTGACCGCCCGCTACGAAGTGAGCGGCGTGCCGGTCTTCCCGCCCGTGCTGGAGGACATTGCCGTGGTGGTCGATGAGAGCACCCCCGCCGACCAGGTGGTGGCTGCCATCCGCGAAGGCGGCGGCAAGCTGCTGACCGGCGTGCAGTTGTTCGACATCTACCGAGGCGCGCAGCTCGGCGCGGGCAAGAAGAGCCTGGCGTACAGCCTCACCTACCAGGCGCCCGACCGCACCCTCACCGACGAAGAAGCCACCAAAATCCGCCAGCGCATCATCCGCCGATTGGAAGAAGCCCTGGGCGCAAAGCTGAGAAGTTAGCAGGTTGGTTGGTTAAACACAGCCCGGCATGGGAGTTCGCTCTCATGCCGGGTTTTTATTTGTTCACCGCCAAGGCGCAAAGGTCGCAAAGAAAGATCTATTAGTTCTCATGTAGGGTGGGTGCAGGGGCGGCAAAAACACTTCGCTGGGAATTACCTTTGCGCCGCCCCGCAACCCACCGAAACCAGAGTCAGCTACTCTTGCCGGACAATCAAATCATCCACATCCACCTTTAAAATCCTGGCAATGGCAGTCAATACCTTTATAGATGCTTCGCGCTTTCCGGTTTCAAGCTGGGATAGATAGGGAGTGCTGATATCGGCTGCATCAGCCAACTGTTGTTGTGTCATTCCTCGAAATTCCCGCCAGACCTTGATTGGATTCTCACAATCCAATAAGGCATTCACCACCCCGGCAGGAATTAGTTCTTCTTCACCGCTTACCAGTGCTTTTTTCACCCGGTCGTAATCCTGGATGTCTTCCAACATCTCCGCCTGCTCAACCAGCAGCAGGTATTCATCATAAGGCAAGACCGCCCATTCCGGCTGTCCATTTCGCTCAATAAGCTGCACACTCATCGGTACACTTCCTTCCGCAAACCTATCTTTAATACCAAAACGATTATCTTTTCCTGTTGAACCTCGTAAATAATCCGCCAGTCGCCCACCCGTAAGCGATACCCCTCCCGATTTTGAAGTTTGGTAACACTTGAATGAGATTCAAAAGGATTTTGCGAAATTATTTCCATTTTTTGATAAATTGTCTTTGCAATACTGGCAGGCATTCTTTGCAGAGTTTTTACAGCCTGTTTGGTGAAGACAAGTTTGTAAACCATATAAATATATTAGCATAAAGCAAATATATAGTCAATAATAAATAGCTATTAGCTATCTGAGCAGTTGGTATAAGAGCGAGTCGTCTTCCAAACCGCATCATTGATGTCCATGCACGAAAACGAAAAGTAGGGCGGGTGCAGGGCGGCAAAAACACTTCGCTGGGAATTATCTTTGCGTCGCCCCGCAACCCACCAAAGCCAGAATCACAAAAAGATTTTTCGTAGTTGCGGCTTTAGCCGCGTTTTTCCCGAGCTAAAACCCTTCTCGACCTTGGCAAACGGCTGAAGCCGTCACTACAACCAGCATTCGATGTTGTAGGGTGGGTGCAGGGGCGGAAAAAACTTTGCGTTGGGAGTTTCCTTTGCGCCGCCCCGCAACCCACCGACACCAGTATTACAAAAAGATTTTTTGTAGTTGCGGCTTTAGCCGCGTTTTTCCTGAGATGGAAACCCTTCTCGTCCATGATAAACGGCTGAAGCCGTCACTACAACCAGCATTCGATGTTGTAGGGTGGGTGCAGGGGCGGCAAAAACTTTACGTGGGGATTTTCCTTTACGTCGCCTCGAAACCCACCGAAACCCGAATCACAAAAAGATTTTTCGTAGTTGCGGCTTTAGCCGCGTTTTTCCTGAGATGGAAACCCTTCTCGTCCATGATAAACGGCTGAAGCCGTCACTACAACCCCCATTCAATATTGTAGGGTGGGTGCAGGGGCAGTATAAACACTATTTCGGGAATTTTCTTTGCGCCGCCCCGGAACCGATCGAAACCGGAGCCAGGTGGGTTGCGTGGCGAACAACGGACTGTAATAACAAAGCTTTTTTCGCCCCTCCACCCACCCTACAGCTTCGCACTTCGCGCCCTTCGCGCCTTGGCGGTAAATCAAAACTCCCCCGAAACCAAACCCCCTCCTGTGTGTTTGTATAGGTATGCAACCAGACAAGCAGCACAGGAGTAGAATATGACCTCAACCCAGGCAATTGCCATTGTCGGCATGGGCGCCATTTTGCCCGATGCAACCGATGCCCCCACCTTCTGGCAGAACATTCTCGAGCGGCGCTATTCGATTCACGAGGTGCCGCACGCCCGCTGGAACCCATCCCTGTATTTTGACCCCGATCCCGCCGCCCCCGATAAGACCTACACCAAGATCGGCGGCTGGGTGAACAACTTCCAATTCGATCCCTTCAAGCTCAAATTAGCCATCCCGCCCAAATTGTTGACCAGCATGGACGAAGCCCAGCAGTGGGGTTTAGCCGCCGCCCACCAGGCATTAACTGACTACGGCTACCCGCAGCGCCCGTTGGACAACAGCCGCGTGGCGGTGATTCTGGGTAACGCCCTGGCGGGCGAAGGGCACTACAACTCCAGCATGCGCATCCGCCTGCCGGAATACCTGCAGGCGCTCTCCAACCTGCCGGACTTCCAATCGCTGCCGCGCGAGCTGCAAGCCCGCCTGCTGGACGGTATGAGCGACGGCATTCGCGGGCGGGTGGCGGCTATCAGTGAAGACACCATGCCCGGCGAACTGGCGAACATCATTGCCGGGCGCATTGCCAACCTGTTCAACTTTGCCGGTCCCAACTTCGTCACCGATGCGGCTTGTGCCTCGTCGCTGGCGGCGGTGGAAAGCGCTGTGCAAGGTTTGCTGGCGCACCGCTTCGACGCCGCCCTGGCGGGCGGCGTGGACCGCAGCATGGGTCCCGAAAGCTTCGTCAAGTTCTGCAAGATCGGCGCGCTCAGCCCCGACGGTTCGCGCCCCTATGCCGAAGGCGCCAACGGTTTTGTAATGGGCGAAGGCGCCGCCCTGTTCCTGCTCAAACGCCTGGAAGACGCCGAGAAAGACGGCGATACCATCTACGCGGTCATCCGCGCGCTGGGCAGCAGCTCCGACGGCAAGGGCAAGGGCATCACCGCCCCCAACCCGCTCGGTCAGCAGCGCGCCGTGGAGCGCGCCTGGCAAAATGCCGGGTTGTCGCTTGCCGACGCCGGACTGATCGAAGGTCACGGCACCTCGACCCGCGTGGGCGACCTGGCTGAAGTGAGCACGCTGATCAGCCTGTTCAGCAGCCTGGGACTGCCGGAGGGCAGCATCGGGTTGGGTTCGGTCAAATCCAACATCGGTCACCTGAAGAGCGCCGCCGGTGCAGCCGGCATCCTCAAAGCCGCCCTGGCGCTGCATCACAAAATCCTGCCGCCCACCGCCAATTTTGAGCGCCCCAACCCCGGCATCGATTTTGCCCATTCGCCCTTCACCATCCTCACCGCTGCGCGCCCCTGGGATGTGAAAGAGGGGCAGGTGCGCCGCGCCGGCGTCAGCGCCTTTGGCTTCGGCGGCACCAACTTTCACGCCGTGCTGGAAGAATACCGCCCTGGAGTCTTGATGCAAGAAAACAAATCCTATCCCGCGGTGACGCTGCAGCCGGCTGCAGCAGAAATCCCCGCGCCTGCCCAACCGGCAGTGGAAAACGCCGCGGCTCCCGCTGTGTCCGTCGACCGCGCCGCCATCCAGCAAACCGTGCTGGGCATGGTCAGCGAAAAGACCGGCTACCCGGTGGAAATGCTCGATCTCGAATTGGATCTGGAAGCCGACCTGGGCATCGACACGGTCAAACAGGCTGAATTGTTTGCAGCCATCCGTGAGCAATACGGCATCCCGCGCCGCGAAGACCTGCGCCTGGCGGATTACAACTCTCTCAACAAGGTCATTCAATTTGTGGAAGAAGGGCTTGCACAGTCTATCACCTTGCCTCGACCCGTAGGGGTCGACCCGCGTGTCGACCCTGTTGCCCCGATTGCCTCACCGGTCGAATCCGATGCTGCCCCCGCCCCCTACCACGGCTTGCTGTTCCTGGGCGCCGCCAGCGAAAGCGAACTGGCAACCCGGCTCAACGCCGTGCTGGAGGACGCCCGCCGGGGCGTGCTGCCCGCCAACCGCCTGCCCGACGCAACTCAACTGGCGCAGCCCGAACGCCTCGCCATCGACTACGGCGACGCCGCCGATTTAATCAAACGCGGCGAAAAAGCCCTCAAAGCCCTGCAGGAGGGCGGCGCCAACTGGCAAATGCTCACCTCGCAAAGCATCTACCGCGGCAGCGGAACACCCGGAAAAGTGGCTTTCATGTTCCCCGGTCAGGGATCGCAATACCTCAACATGCTGCGCGACCTGGGTGAGGTGGAGCCGCTGGTAGCCGAAACCTTCCGCGAAGCCGATGCGGTGATGACCCCCATCCTGGGCAAACCGCTCACCGGCTACATCTTTGTGGACGGCGACGAAGCCGCCCAGGCTCAGGCTGAAAAAGAACTGCGCAACACCGCCATTACCCAGCCCGCCATGCTGACCGTCAACGTGGCGCTGATGCGCGTGCTCAACAAGTTCGGCTTCCAGCCCGACATGGTCATCGGTCACAGCCTGGGCGAATATGCCGCCCTGGTGGCTGCCGGAGTGCTGACCTTTGCCGAAGCGTTGCAGGTAGTCAGTGCGCGCGGGCGCGAAATGACGCGCATCAACCTGGACGATAACGGCTGCATGGCAGCCGTCTCAGCGCGCCTGGAAGCCGTGCAGGAGATTTTAAAAACCATCGAAGGCTATGTGGTCATCGCCAACCTGAACAGCCCGCTGCAATGCGTCATCGGCGGGTCAACCCCGGCGGTCGATGCCGCCCTGCAGGCTTTTGCCGCCGCCAACATCCAGGCTACCAAGATTCCGGTGTCGCATGCCTTCCACACCCAGATCGTCGCCCCCGCCAGCGTGCCGTTGCGCGGCGTGATCGACCGCATGAATGTGCAGGCTCCCCGCCTGCCCATCATGGCAAACGTCACCGGCGAACTCTACCCCACCCAACGCGAAGAGATACTCGACATCCTGGCGGCGCAGGTCGCCTCCCCGGTGCAGTTCATCAAGGGCATCGAAGCGCTGTATGCGCAGGGTGCGCGCGTGTTCGTGGAAGTGGGTCCCAAACGCGTGTTGTGCGCTCTCGCCACCGACATCCTCAAAGGCCGCGAAGATGCCGCCATGCTCTCCACCAATCACCCGCGCAAGGGCGGGTTGGTGAGCTTCAATGAAGCCCTGTGCGCCCTGCTGGCAGCCGGTTTGCCTGCCGCAGCGGTTGAAGTGCCGCCCCAGGCGCCCTGTTTGATTTCACCGGAAATGATCCCGGTCATGGTGCAGTCTTCGCCCACTGCCTCCCCAACCATCAGCGACGGACGTCTGCCGCTGACCGGCTCGGTGGTAATCAGCGGCGCCGGACTGGGTTTGCCCGGGCGCGACAGGCATGTATTTCGTGATGACAATATTCAAAGCCTGCTGCGCGGCGATAACCGCATCGAGCCGTTTGACGAAAGCGTGCGCCAGGTGATGCTGCACAAGCGCGTCACACGCCTGGTAAAAAGCGACGCTGGCGCCGTGATGCAGGTGATTGATGATCCCGAACTGACCGTCAAACTGGCGGGGCAGACCGGCGCATTCGACCCGGCTGAAGAATTCGGCATCCCGGCTGACCGCCTGGAAGCCACCGATATTGCCACCCAGCTGGCTATCGCCGCCGGCATCGAAGCCCTGCGCGACGCGGGCATCCCGCTGGTGATGGCTTACAAAAAGACTTCCACCGGCAGCCTGCTGCCCGACCGCTGGCGCCTGCCCGCCGCCCTGGCGGATGAAACCGGCGTGATCTTTGCCTCGGCTTTCCCGGGGCTCGACCGCATGGCGAATGAAGCCGAGAGCTATTCGCAATACCTTTCGCTGAGCAAGCAGTTGGAACAGCTTCAATCACTGCGCGCGCTGGTTCCGGCAGATCAATCCAACCTGTCAGGTGAACTGAAGGAACGGATTACAGCGCTGCAAGATCAACTGGCTGAACTCAATTACAACTTCGACCGGCGCTTTGTCTTTCGCGTGCTGGCTATGGGACATTCGCAGTTTGCCGAGCACATCGGCGCGCGCGGTCCCAACACGCACGTCAACGCCGCCTGCGCCTCCACCACGCACGCCGTAGCCGTCGCTGAAGACTGGATCCGCGCCGGACGCGCCCGCCGGGTGGTGATTGTCTCCGGCGACGACATCACCGGCGGCAGCCTGTCGCACTGGATTCCCCTGGGTATGCTCGCCAGCGGCGCCGCCACCACCGAAGGCGACCCGCGCCAGGCTATTTTGCCCTTCGACCGCCGCCGCAACGGCATGATCATGGGCATGGGCGCGGCGGCGCTGGTGGTCGAATCGGAAGACGCGCTACGCGAACGCGGCATGCGCGCCATTTGCGAGGTGCTGTCGACGCAGATCGCCAACAGCGCCTTCCACGGCACCCGGTTGGATGTGAACCATGTCAGCCAGGTGATGGAACGCCTGGTGCAAACCGCCGAGCAGCGCTTCTGCCTGCAACGCAGCCAGATTGCCGGGAAGACCGTGTTCATCTCACACGAAACCTACACCCCGGCGCGCGGCGGCAGCGCAGCCGCCGAGATTCACGCCCTGCGCAATGTGTTTGGCGAACAGGCTAACCGCGTGATCATTGCCAACACCAAGGGTTACACCGGTCACACCATGGGGGTGGGCGTCGAAGATGTGCTGGCGGTCAAGGCGCTGCAATTCGGCGTGGTGCCGCCCATCGCCAACATCCAGGACGGTTTTGAACCCGACCCCGAACTGGGCGACCTGAACCTGTCGCAAGGCGGCGAATACAACCCGGATTATGCCCTGCGCCTGGGCGCCGGTTTCGGTTCGCAGGTTGCCATGACCCTGCTGCGCCGCATCCCCGGCGCCGGCGAGCGCGTCCAACAGCCGGTGTACAACCACTGGCTGGGTCAAATTGCCGGTTACACCCAGGCTGACCTGGAAGTGACACAGCGCACCCTGCGCATCCGTCACACCGGCGCGCCGGTGAACGCCCCCGCCCCTTCCAACTGGCAGTACGGTCAGGGTCCTACCATGTGGGCGAATGTGCCGCAGGCAGCTACACCCAAAGCAACCCCCCTGTCGAAAGTTGAACCTCAAAAAATTGAAGCGGCTGAGCCTGTGGCTGCCGCAGAACCCGTCAGCACCCCGGCGCCGGTGATGCAGGCTGCCGGCGAAGACGTGCAAGCCTATGTGCTGCAAGCCGTCAGCGAAAAGACCGGCTACCCGGTGGAAATGCTGGATCTGGAGTTGGACCTGGAAGCCGACCTGGGCGTCGACACGGTCAAACAGGCTGAACTATTCGCCACCCTGCGCGAGCATTTCGGCATCCCGCGCCGCGAGGATTTGCGCCTGTCCGACTACAACACACTGGCGAAAGTGATTGACTTCATGAAACAAGCCGTCCAACCGCAGTCAGCGGTTGCACAAACCCCGGTTGCCGTGCAAGCGGTTGTTGAAACCGTTGCCGCCCCGGCTGCTCAACCAGTCGCTGTAACCACTGTGGTAACAGCCGATGAAGATGTGCAAGCCTACGTGCTCAACGCCGTCAGCGAAAAAACCGGCTACCCGGTGGAGATGCTGGACCTGGAGCTCGATTTGGAAGCCGACCTGGGTGTCGACACGGTCAAGCAGGCCGAATTGTTCGCCGCCCTGCGCGAGCATTTCGGCATCCCGCGCCGTGAAGACCTGCGCCTGTCCGACTACAACACCCTTTCCAAAGTGATCGCCTTCATGCAGCAAGCCGTCCAACCGCAGGCAGTGGTCGCAGAAACACCGGCTGTATTGGAAACGATTGTTGAAACCGTTGCCGCTCCGACGGTTCAACCGGTTGCTGAAACAACCGTGGCAGCCTCCGATGAAGACGTGCAAGCCTATGTTTTGCAAGCCGTCAGCGAAAAGACCGGCTACCCGGTGGAGATGTTGGACCTGGAACTCGACCTGGAAGCCGACCTGGGTGTCGACACGGTCAAGCAGGCCGAATTGTTCGCCGCCCTGCGCGAGCATTTTGGCATCCCGCGCCGTGAAGACCTGCGCCTGTCGGACTACAACACGTTGGCGAAAGTGATCGACTTTATGCAGCAAGCCGTCCAACCGCAAGAAGCATTCGTTGAACAACCAACAGAGGACGAAGCAACCCCTGCCTCGCCGGTTTCACAGGCAGCGATGCCCGAAACCAAAACCATTTACATTCCGCGGCGCGTGCCGGTACCCAGCCTGCGCATGCGCCTGGCATTGAGCCAGCCTACCGGTGTACAACTTGACAAAAACAGCCGTGTGCTGATCATCACCGGTCAGGATGACGCCGGCATAAGCCTGGCGGATCAATTGAAATCCAGAAAGGTGCAGGTTAGCACTCTATCGGTAGATACCCCTGACCTGGTGGAAAAAGTACAGGCGTTCGTCAATGATGCCCCCCTTCAGGGCGTCTATTTCCTGCCTGCCCTGACCCCGGTTGAGGATCTGCTCAACCTGACGCCCGAGCAGTGGCAAACAGTCTTTGAAACCCGGCTGCACGCCCTGGTATCTGTGGTTCGCGTTTTACCCGGGCAGTCTTTTGTGGTGGGCGCCACCCGCATGGGCGGCTTGCACGGTTACGGCGGTCAACCCGCCGTCGCGCCCGAAGGCGGCGCGGTCAGCGGCTTCCTCAAAGCCCTGGCGCGCGAACGTTCCGATGCATTGATTAAAGTGGTCGATTTTGCATCCGCTGAATCAGCGGCTGTCATTGCCGAAGCTCTGATTGATGAAACACTTGCCGACCCCGCCGTGGTGGAAGTCGGCTGGCAAGATGGTCTGCGCTTCGGCATCACGCTGGCAGAACAGCCCATTGACACCGCACAGGAAAAAAGCACCATCCAACCCGGCACCGTTTACCTGGTGACCGGCGGCACGGCTGGCATTTTGCCGCCCATCCTGCTCAATTTGGCGCAAACCGCTCCGGCGACTTTCTATCTCCTGAGCCGCACAGCCTTGCCAGCCGTCAACGACCCAGACCTGGTGCTGCTCAAAACCGACCGCGATGCGCTCAAACGTATGTTGATGCAGCGCCTGACCGACCAGGGTGAAAAAGCCACCCCCGCTCTCATCGAACAGCGCATCGCTGTCCTGGAACGTTCTGCCGCCACCCTTGCCGCCATCGACCGACTGACCAGCCTGGGCAGCCAGGTACACTACCTGGAATGTGACGTCACCCAGCCTGAAGCGGTGCGTAATGCCGCTGCGCAGGTGGTACAGCAGGCTGGCAAAGTGGATGTTCTCATTCACGCCGCCGGGCAGGAACGCAGCCGCAAGTTGGACAGCAAACCCGAAGCCGAGTTCCGCCAGGTGTTCTCCGTCAAAGCCGACGGATTCTTCCATACCTTTAAAGCCCTGGAAGGACTGAAAGCGTTACCGCACAGCATGGTGCTGTTCTCTTCGGTGGCGGGGCGCTTTGGCAACAGCGGTCAAACCGACTATGCCGCTGCCAACGACTTGCTGTGCAAACTGTCGTCCGCGCTGCGCAGTCAATATCCTGCCATGCGTACCATCACCATCGACTGGGGCGCCTGGGGCGAAGTGGGCATGGCCAGCCGCGGGCACATCCCCGCGCTGATGGAACGCGCCGGCATTGAAATGATGCCGCCCGCCCAGGCAGCCGCGCTGCTGCGCGCCGAGTTGGAAAACCCCACCTCGAATGGTGAAGTGTTACTTGCCGGTTCGCTGGGCTTGATGGAAGCTGCCCAACACGCTGACGGCGGGCTGGATGCCGAACGCGCCAACGCCGAACTGCGTGCAGGCAATCCCATCCATCAAATGTTCAGCCAGGTCACGCGCTACGATCTGCAGGACGGCATCATCCTGGAAGCCGACGTGGATCCCACCATCGAGCCTTTCCTGCGCGACCACGCCCTCAACGGCATCCCGGTGCTGCCCGGCGTGATCGGCATCGAAGGCTTCTCGGTGGCTGCCCGTCACATTGCCTCGGTGCTCGCCTCTGATAAACAGGGCTTCATCGTCTCGCAACTGGAAGATGTACAGTTCAAATTGCCCTTCAAGTTCTACCGCAATGAGCCGCGCCGCATCACCTGGAAAGCACGCGTCATTGCCGAACAGCGCGGGTTGGTGGTCTATGCTTCCCTTGAATCGACCCTCAAACGTCCCGATCAACACCTGGATGTACTGGAACATTTCACCGGCAGGGTGATCCTGGAACATGCCGGCGCCGAACCGCAGGCACATGTGGCTGCTGCGCCGCATTGGAATGGTCATGCCACCGTAGGTTCAGACGATATCTACCGCCTGTACTTCCACGGACCTGCCTTCCAGGTACTGGACGGTGTGCAGTGCTCAGGCGATACGGTGCTGGGGCGCCTGAACCAGAACCTGCCGCCTGCCACATCCGATGGACGCCATTTGTCCACCCCCACGCTGGTGGAGCTGTGTTTCCAGACCGCCGGCATCTGGGAAGCCGGTGTGACCGGTGTGCTGGCGCTGCCACAATCCATTGGCAGCCTGCACATCTACCGCGATGATATCCGCGATACATCCATCTTTGCCGAGGTTACCCCGTTGCACGCAAAGGATGGCAGCCTGAGCTTCAATGCACGGGTGCTTGATGAAAACGGCAACATCTACCTGGAGATCAAGAACTATCACACTTCTCCGCTGCCCTACGCCGCCGAGCCGGAGTTGATCGCACCGCTCAAAGTGCTGTTAACATAGTCTCCTTATGAATTCTTTGTAGGGGCACACGGTGTGTGCCCCTACAGGATTTTTAATTTTGGAAATCAATTTTGAACACACCTGTTTATTGGTCGCTTACACAAATTTCTCCCGAATGGGTAGAGAAATCTCTCCAGGGAATCCCTGCATTTCTATCACCGTCTGAACTTCAAAAGTTGGCCGGATTGCTGGTTGCCAAACGCCGTACCGAATGGCTGCACGGACGCCGGATTGCCAAGCAATTGCTTTGCAACTGTTATCCTCAACTGGCGGGTAGTGATCTTACAATGATCAGTGTACTCAACGCACCCTCCGGCGCTCCCTATTATGCGGATGCCAACGGAATGGCATTACCCATCGCCCTGTCGCTCAGCCACCGCGCCGGTTGGGCTGCCTGCGCCGTTGCCGATCATCCTGACCTGTCGCTCGGTATCGACCTGGAGTGCATCGAACCGCGCGCTGACAGCTTTGTGGAAACCTTTTTCACCGAAGCGGAAATTGCTTTCGCCAGGTCATTGAACGAAAAACAGCGCGACCTGTGGATCACGCTGGTGTGGAGTCTGAAAGAAGCTGCACTCAAAGCCCTGGGGCAGGGCTTGCGGCTCGACACACGCACGGTGCAGGTGCAGCCGCCGACAAGCTTTTCTACGATTGAGGCAGGCTGGCAGCCGGTCGGTGTGACCTGCCTGCAAGCCGCTGCATCTCACTGGTCTGCCTGGTTCATGCGCCGGGATGATTTGCTGATTACGCTGGCAATTCGGGAAGAAAGCGAAAAATCCGATTTGTCAATTATTCAATCCACATTGTAGGTGGGTGCAGGGGTGGCAATAATTCTACGCTGGAAAATTATCTCCGCGCCGCCCTGCAACCCACCGACACCAGAATCTTTATAAGGATTTCTCGTAGTTGCGGCTTTAGCCGCGTTTTTCCTGAGTTGGAAACCCTTCTCGCCCGTGGCAAACGGCTGAAGTCGTCACTACAAACCCCATCTGAAGTTGTAGTTTTCTATAACGCTTCCGGTCGATACCTGCGCAACTCAGCCGGCAGGTTGATGCCCTGCGTCTCCAACTGTCGCACCCGCGCCAGGTAGGCTGCGCCGGTGAGAATTTGCAGGGCGGCATCGGCTACATGCCGGTTTTCCATCTGCTCCAAATAAGTTCCGCGCGTCCAGTCGTTAAAAGCACCCATCGCCGGTCCACACCAGATCTGATAATCCATCTCGCGTCCCTTCACCCCCTGCGCCGACCAGCGTGACGATAGTCCCAGGTACCAGCGGAACACCAGCGCCATGCGGTCACGTGGATTCTTTTCAGCCCGTTCCAGCACTTTGGGGTCGCGCTGGTTGAAAAACGTCACGCAGTCTGCCCAGATATCGTCGAAGGTGCGCTGGAAAACGGTGGTTTCCAACTTCTGCCGTTCGGGCTCGGGAATCTGCTCCCAGGCTTCATAGCGTGAATACAATTCATAAAGCTTTTGCGCGCGCATCGAGAACATGGTGCCGCGTTTGAGCACCTGCACGCGTGCGCCCGATTCAAACATGTCGCCCGCAGGCGCCATAGCCACATCGGTCATCTCCACCTGCGCCAGCAATTTTCGGGTGTGCTCCGAGGCGCCGGCTTCCATGCATGCCTGGTTGATCGAGCCGGTGACCACATACGCCGCACCCATTTGAAAAGCTGCCAGGGCTGCCTCGGGGGTGGCAATGCCGCCCGCCGCACCAATGCGAATTTCTTCAGGATAGTTGCGCTGGCTTTGAATTTCGTCGCGCAGCGCCAGCATGGATGGCAGCAAGCACACCAGCGGTCGGTTGTCGGTGTGCCCGCCCGAATCGGCTTCCACCGTGATGTCGTCTGCCAGCGGAACGCGGGCAGCCAGGTTGGCTTGCTCTTGCGTGATCAATCCCTCGTTGACCAACCCGCGCAGCACTTCTTCAGAAGCGGGAGCCATGAACTTGCGCGCCACCTCTTTGCGCGACAGTTTGGCAATCACCCTGTTGCCAATCTTCACACCGCCGTCCGGCAGCGCCGACAGACCCGCCGCCCGGTAATACACCAGGCTTTTGGATGGGATTAAATAAGCTGACGCTTCCACCACATGCACACCGTGCTGCACATACAGCTCCGCTGTGCGCTGCTCAATGGCTGGTTCAAACGGGTTGGAGAGTAAATTAAAGGTATACGGCTGCCCTGGCAAGGCTGCCTGAATCTTGCGAATGGCTTCTTCCACGCGCTGCGGGCTCATCCCGCCTGCGCCGTAAGATCCCATCATGCCCGCTTTGCCCAGGGCAATCACCATGTCTTCCGATGAAATACCGTTCGCCATGGCGCCGCCGTAGCAAGCGTATTGCAGGCCGTAGGCGCGTCGGAAGCTCTCCTCTCCCAGGTCGGCGAGTGGGAGCGCTTGAGCCGCGGCCACCACTTCGGGCATGCGGTCATTTGTTCGTTGAACTGCCTGCCCCTCTGTGGCAAATTTGATTCCATCCTGTGTGCGCACCACCCAGATGGTCTGTTTCAAATCCAGTAATATTTTTCGGATATCGGGTATCGAACCGGCCAGTTGGCTTTCATCACCCTGCCAGCCAAGTTTGAATGGAAAATGATTGCGCGTTGAATTGAAAGAAATCGTCATGAATTGCTCCGTCATTGGAGGATGGGTTTACCGGGTTTAACCCTGGCATTAATCAAAGGTTGCGCCGTGCTCCAATTGAAATAATTGCACCCCGATGTAAAATAAAAGAAAAGGTACGATTCGGTTTCAGAGAAGGAGGGTGTACCATGAGCACTTCTCTATCGCAGACCGCGTATCAGCACCTGGTTTATCTGGCGCAAACCATCGGCGCGCGCCCCATCGGTTCAGCCAACAACCGCAAAGCAGGCAGTTATATACAGCAGTGTTTCAATTTGTGGGGCTTGCAGGTCAGGCTGCAGAAATATGCCTGCGCCGACTGGAAATCACACCTCATTCATCTAAACCTGGACGGTGCAGCCCTGCGCGCCGCGGTCAACCCGTTTTCGCCCTCCTGCGACGTGCAGGCGCCGCTGGCAGCCGTGGGCAACCTGGACGAATTTCAGCAAACCGACCTGAGCGGTAAAATCGCGGTGCTGTACGGCGCGCTGGTCGGGCTGGATCAGACACCGCCGGCTGAAGTGATCATTACCGAAGCTGATTCACCTACAGCAGATGGACAAGCGCCCTCGGTCACCATTCACATCGTGCAGCCCGCCTCCTTTGCCCAGGTGCTGCAAGACAAAGCCCCGGTGGCGGTCATCCTGGTGCATCCTCATCCGCGCACCTGCCAGCCGTTGATTGAAAACTGGGAATTTCCCATCCCCTCAGCCACCGTCCCGGCTGAAAGCGGGCGCGCCCTGTTACAGGCCAACGGCCAGACCGTCCGCCTGCACATCACCTCGCGCACCGAACCCAGCGCCACCTGCAACGTGATCGGCCGCCTGCCCGGTGAGAGATCTGAGCGCTTTGTGTTGTGCGCCCACTACGATACCAAGCACAACACCCCCGGCGCCTATGACAACGCCAGCGGTACGGCTGTGCTGCTGACCCTGGCAGAGCTGTTCGCCGGCCTGCCGCACCGTTACATATTGGAATTTGCGGCTTTCAGCGGCGAAGAATCCGGCGGCACCGATGTGGCTGCCTACCTGGACGACTCACCCGACCTGGAACATATCCTGGTGCTGATCAACATCGACGGCGTAGGGCAAATCACCGCCAGCAACAACGCCACTGCCGTTTCCGGCTCCGAAAATTTTAGTGCATTGGTGCGCCAGGTGGTCAATCAATTTCCCGGCGTTGTGTGGACGGAACCCTGGGAATCGGGCGACCATTACGCCTTTGCCATGCAGGGCGTGCCCTGCATTCCGGTCAGCACGTGCAGCCCGGCGGAGATCAAGCACACTCCGCATGACACGGTAGACTGGATCAGCCCCGACGGGCTGGGCGAAGCCGCACGCCTGGTGCAAAGCCTGGTGCAGGCGTTGGACGAGCAGTCGTTGGAATGGTGCAGGGAGTGAGATTACTTTCCGGAAGTATTCGGATTGTAATCAGCAGGTTCTTCAGCCATTGACTGTACAAGGGGTATAACTTCAAATTTCAATCGGCCGCCCAGGGCATCGCAGTTTCTGCCGTGATGCCGCGCCTGCCGTGCACGATTTCATTGATTTTCTGCGGCGCTACGCGCATCGAAAGCGCAAGTTGATGCTGACTCAAGCCCATCGGTTTGAGAAATTCTTCCAGCAGCACTTCGCCGGGATGCAGAGGGGACAGTACCATTTCTTCCATGCAGATATTTTCTCGAATTTTTTAATGTTGAATCAAGGATTTAGTGCAACGGATGAGGAGATAAAATCATTCGTATGCCAAAAAATAGATACAAAAGGTTAACGAACAAAGAACGAGAAAGTATTAGTCGAGGGCTGGCACAAAAGAGA
>Ga0228536_1000342_pt1 | contig 98487 bp, 70 predicted proteins | sample SJ1Smetagenome_FD_168611 | JGI IMG/M metagenome (GOLD analysis project Ga0228536, IMG submission 168611) | Enriched culture of PCE-dechlorinating microbial communities from Ithaca, New York, USA - SJ1.S | ecosystem: Engineered > Modeled > Simulated communities (microbial... > Unclassified...
GGATGAGTTGGACAGTGTCACCTGTTACAACCTGGCGGAACCAGGGATGTATGAGGGGCAGCTCGGTTTCGAATTAGTCGAGACTTTCACCTCGTATTCGACCCTGGGTGACTGGGAATTCAATGACCAATTCGCGGAAGAGGCTTTCTCGGTTTACGACCATCCAAAAGTGATGATCTTCCGCAAGACGGAGGATTTTGACTCGCAAAAACTGGCTGCTTTCCTCGATGGGGTGGATATCAGCCAGGCGATCTCACTTACACCCAGGCAGGCTTCGCAATATAAAACAGGCAAGCCGACCCTGATGCTTTCCGAGCAGGACCGACAAATTCAACAGCAAAACGGAACCTGGTCGGAGTTATTCGACAGAAACGGACTTCTAAATCGTCAGCCCGCATTGGCAGTGCTGGCTTTTTATGGATTTTCGCTGCTGCTGGGTTTGCTGGTTTTTCCGATCCTACGGTTGGCGCTGCCCGGATTGAAAGACAAAGGATACGGTTTTTCGAAGATCATCGGTTTCCTGTTGTTTGCTTACATTGCCTTCGTGTTGGGTTCAGCAGGAATCGCTGTCAGCCGGGGCTTGCTTTGGGCTGTGCTGGGATTGATCGCACTGGCGGGGATGGTGACCGGCTGGGTGACAAGACACAGTCTGGTCCGGGATTGGAAACGGATCTGGAAGCAGATCATCGTGGAAGAGGTGATCACGATCGTGATGTTTGGGTTCTTCCTGCTGATCCGCTGGCTGAACCCGGACCTGTGGCACCCGTGGCGGGGCGGCGAGAAACCGATGGACTTCTCGTACCTGAACGCGGTGATCAAAAGCACGGTATTTCCGGCTTATGACCCATGGTATGCAGGTGGGTACATCAATTACTACTACTATGGGCAGGTCCTGATCGGATTGCCGATGAAACTGCTCGGCGTCATCCCTGCGACCGCCTACAATATCCTGCTGTCACTATGGTACGGGATGCTCTCGGTGGGGGTTTTCAGCCTGGCATGGAACATCACCAAAGCGATTTTTGGCAGGGAGTCCGCTGAAGGAAAGAGTAAGGTATTTGACCTTGCCTTCTGGGCAGGATTGACTGCAATGCTGGTGCTGGGCTTTCTCGGCAACCTGGGCGAGGTAAAACTTTTGTCGGATGCGATCAAGACGCTGGGTTCAGGGGGGCAGGCAATCGCAGACGGGACCTTGGCGCAGCGGTTGCTGTGGTTGTTTGGAGGCTTACGGAAACTTTTCAGTGGAGAGATCCTGCCTATCAGCGCCGGGAGTTGGTATTGGAATCCGAGCCGAGCCATTCCGGGTGAATCCATCACGGAGTTTCCATTCTTCACATTCCTTTATGGCGATTTTCACGCCCACCTGATTGCGATGCCTGTGGTGCTGGCGGCGATGGGTTGGGGACTTTCGGTACTGATGGGCAAGGGTCAGTGGCACGAAAAAACAAAGAAAAATATCACCGGTATGATCCTGGGATTTTTGCTTGGGGGGTTGATTGTCGGGGCGCTTAAACCGATTAATACCTGGGATTTCTACACCTTTTTAATCCTCAACCTGGTTATCCTGGGATACGTGGGCTGGTGCTACATGCCTGCGATACGAAACCGCTGGTTATCGCCGAACCTGACGAAAGTTTTCCAAATTGCGTTGAGCGTCATGATCCTCTATTTATTCTCCAGCCTGCTCTACAAGCCCTTCAACCGCTGGTTCTACCCCGGGTACGGGCAGATCGGCATGTGGGATGGCGATAAGACACCCCTGGCTTCCTACTTTACCCACTGGGGGTTGCTCGTTTTCCTGATCGTGACCTGGTTTGCCTGGGAAAGCTATCAATGGATGGCTGCAACCAAGGTTTCGAGCTTGAAACGTTGGGAAGGGGCAAAAAGCTGGATCGTAGGCGGATTGTTGATGGCTGGAGTGATCCTGGTTGGACTGCTGATGATGAAGGTGAAGATTGCCATTGTCGCGCTGCCGCTGTGCGTGTGGGCATTGGCGCTCCTGCTTGCGCCAGGACAGCCTGATGGCAAAAAACTGCTATTCTTTATGGCGGGCACAGGCTTTTTGCTGACCATCGTGGTGGAACTGGTGCACCTTGTGGGGGATATCGGCAGGATGAACGTGGTCTTCAAGCTGTACCTGCAGGCGTGGATGCTGCTGGCGCTGGTGGCTGGGATAGGGCTGGCGATCACCTGGAGGGATCAGAGTCGGTGGCGGGGCAGATACCAGGTTTTGTTCCAGGTGCCTTTGATCCTGCTTTTGACTGGGGCGTTGATGTTCCCCATCTTTGCCACGCGAGACAAGGTGACCGACCGGATGAATCCGGAAGCCCCGCATACCCTGGATGGGATGAAGTACATGGAATCTTCCCGCTTCCAGGTCAATGGGGTGGATATGGACCTCGGGCAGGATTACCGGGCGATCCAGTGGATGCAGGACCATGTTGAAGGATCGCCAGTGATCCTGGAAGCACAGGCATATGAATACTACTGGGGGAACCGGTACACTATTTATACTGGTCTGCCGGGGGTGGTTGGCTGGAATTACCATCAACGACAACAGCGGGCTGTGACTGGATCGGATAAAGTGCAAGCAAGAGTGGATGAGGTCAATGCCTTTTTCATGAGCATGGATGAGGATTTTGTGACGGATTACCTGGAAAAATACCAGGTCCAGTACATCATCGTTGGTCAGCAGGAGAGCGCCTTCTATCCCCAGGAAGCTTTGATGAAATTCCCTGCTTATAATGGAGTCTTGTGGGACGAGGTGTACCGCGAGGGTAATACCGTGATTTATCGGGTCAGGTGACTATGTTCGGAGTGCTAAGTTGGTATTTGTTCAGCCTGGTGTTGGCGGTAATCAATCTTCCGCTGGCATTCGCAGCGATGAAAAAACTGCCATCCAAGGGCATCTTTTTGCTGCGACCATTGGGGCTGCTGCTGTGGGGAACCATTTTTTGGTGGTTAACCTCCATCCAACTCCTGCGCAATGACCTGGCTTCGCAAGTAACGGCATTGATCATTCTCGTTGCCATCAACCTGTTTGTTTTTTCTAAAATTGACCGCGAAGATTTCCTTCACTGGATCAAAGCCAACAAAAACCTGATCCTTCGCGGTGAAATACTCTTCGTAACTGCATTCGGATTGATGGCAGTTGTCAGAGCGACTAATCCGGAAATTATTAACACCGAAAAATTTATGGAAATGGCGTTCATCAATGCCATTCTGAAGTCGCCGGGCTTTCCACCGCTGGATCCCTGGCTCTCTGGTTACAGTATCTCCTATTACTACTTTGGCTACCTGTTGGCTGCGATGCTGATCCGTGTGACTGGGGTCAGCTCTTCTGTTGGGTATAACCTGGTGGCGGCGATGTGGTTTGGCATGACGGCTGTCGGAGCGTATGGGATCCTCTGGGATCTGCTTGGCTTGCGCCAGGGAGGTGCCAAGTCCAGGCAGGCTGCCGGATTCCTTGGGAAGCATAAGGCGGCGCTGGCTTTATTGGCACCGTTGATGATGCTGGTGATGGGAAACTGGTTCAGCGGGTTGGATATGCTGCACGCCAGGGGTGTGCTGCCAGAGACCGCCTGGACGCAGCTTGACATCCCGGAGTTGACCCGGGAACCATTCGCCATGACCATCAAGCCGCAGCGCGGTGGATGGTCGTGGTGGCAGGCAAGCCGGGTGGTGCAGGACCGAACCTTGGATGGCAGAGCCGTGGAAGTGATCGATGAGTTTCCGGCTTTTACCTACTTGTTATCGGATATCCATCCCCATATGCTTTCGATGCCTTTGGTGCTGCTGGCGATCGCTGAAGCCCTCAACGCTTTCCTGGGAGGGTGGGAAGGCAGCCTTCGGTTGGGCAAGATAGTCATTCCTGCGTCGGGATTGACCATTGCGCTTGGGGTGGTCACCTTAGGCGGGATCGGTTTCATGAACACCTGGGATTTCCCGTTCTATTTGCTGCTGATGGGGGTTGCGTTTATGCTCTACCGCGCGAGAACGGCGGGTTGGTCGGGCGGGCGGTTCTGGGAATTGGTGGGGTTTGGTGCTGTTGGTGGCGTGCTGAGCATCGCTGCTTATCTGCCTTTTTATCTCAGTTTTTCCTCACAAGCCGGCGGGATCATTCCCAGCCTGGCTTTCTTTACCAAAGGTAAATACTTCTGGATCATGTTCGGACCTTTATTATTGCCCATTTTTGGTTTCCTGGTCACTAAATTCAGGCATATCTCGAAGGCTTCCTGGAAGAATGGGTTGTGGGTCACCACAGCGGTATTCCTGGCTTTGTTCGTGTTTGGCTGGGCTCTTGGATTGCTGGGTACCCGGATGGAGCTAACGAAAGGACTGCTGTTAGGCTTGCAGGGAGCAACCTCAGCAGGCGAACTGCTGAAGGACAGCGTGCTGAACCGGCTGATCGCGCCGGGAACCTGGATCACTTTGTTCCTTTTGATCTCGACTACACTGAGCCTGCTCTTCGAAAAGGTGCGCGCACCCCGTTTGGAAGCTTTGGAAATGAATGGGGAGCAAGCCGCGGAACCGAAATCTGCCAAACCGATGACATTCGTGCTGTTGATGGTGCTGCTTGGCGCAGTACTCACCCTGGTACCGGAATTTCTCTACTTGCGCGACCAGTTCGGCTGGCGCATGAATACCATTTTCAAGTTCTACTACCAGGCCTGGATCCTTTGGTCACTGGCGGGGGCTTTCGGGTTGGTGATGCTGTTTGAGCCTAAAGCAGAGAGCGAGAAACGGGATCGTTGGTGGTTGGCAGCATTAGTTTCAGCAAGTATCCTGGCTGGAACAGTGGTTCTGAGCGAATTGGGAAGCCAACCACTGGGGAAATATGGGACCTCCTTGTTGGACTACCTGATGCTGCTGCCAGCCTTGATCGCGCTGGCGTGGATGATCGTGAATGCCCTTAAAAAAGATTGGAAGAAGGTCGTTGGGGTGGTGGGAGTCTTTGGCGTGTTGGCAGGGATGGCGTTCCCGCTGATAGAGGGCTGGAACAAGACCAATGGGTTTGTTCCAACGCGGGGTTATTCGCTGGATGGAAAACAGGATTTCTACCTGACAGAAGCCGATGAAATGAAAGCGGCAGAATGGCTGGCAGAAGCTCCAACCGGAGTAATGACGGAGGCAATCTCCGATACGGGCGGGAGTTACACCACCTATAACATCATCTCAACATTCTCGGGGATGCCGACCGTGTTGGGATGGGTGGGGCACGAAGCCCAATGGCGCGGTGGCTACGACGAAATTGGCAGCCGGCAGGCTGATGTGCGGGAGCTTTACAGCACGAGCATGTGGGAACGGGCACAAGCCATCATCAACATGTATAATATCCGCTACATCGTGGTCGGAAACAGCGAACTGAGTACCTACCAGGTCGATCAAAATAAGTTTGACGAGCACCTGGAAAAGGTTTTCGACAGCAATACGGTAGACATCTACGAGGTCAAACCATAACATGCAAGTGGACGAGAGAGTCTTAACAGGCGAGAAGAAGCAATCCCAGTTCACCTGGTTCCTGCTGGCATTCCTGCTCGGCTTGGGACTGAGATTGTGGAAATTAGGGGAGATGCGTTTCACCCTTGCTGAAGCGCAGATTGCCCAAAACGCCTGGATGATGGCTTTGGGTAAAGCCGCTGAACTGCCTGGCAACATGAGCTACGCGGGCTTGAGCGCGCTTTTATTTCATCTTTTTGAACCCAGTTTCTTTTTTGCCAGGTTGATGCCTGTCTTGTTTGGGAGTTCCCTTGTTCTGATCCCCTGGTTTTGGCAGGAACGACTTGGGATCAAAAGCGCCTTGATATTGGCGGCTGGATTAGCGCTTGATCCCATCCTGCTCAGCTATTCCCGCCAGGCTGTGACGCCGATCTTTGTGCTGGCTGGATTAGCCTGGTGCGCTACGGCGCTAAGACATCAGCGTCCTGTGTTAGCGGGTAGTATGCTTGGCGTAGCATTCTTGGGTGGGTACAGTTTTTGGGTGTTAACGTTGGTTGGAACAGCCGCTTACCTGGTTTGGCGGAAAAGGGGAGAAAGGGAATTTGACCTCGCACCTTACTCAGCTAAAGCCTTTCTTTTGCCGTTTCTAACAAGCTTTGCGATTAGCCTGGCGCTGATCAGCAGCGCTTTTCTGTTGTGCACCGACGGCTTGGGGGGAATTGGGGCTGGACTCGTCGAACTTGTCAACCTTTTTTCGAAGCCTTACGAATTAGAAGCTTACCAGCCTGTATTAGTGGCTGTTGCGTATAGTATATTGCCTTTGCTGTTCTCAATTTGGTCCTTGGTGGAGGATTTACGCGCAAAACAATCCCTGAATAACCTGCCATTCCTGATTGGCTGGGTATTGAGCGTGGTACTGAGCTTGCTGCTTGGCAGGCTGGATTTGGGGATGGTGGCTTTTGCTACCGTATTTGCATGGTTGGGGGCTGCGGGGAAGTTAGCCAGGATTATTGATCAAGCCTCCGAACGGCGAGAGATCGTCCTGATCATCACCTTGTTCCAGATCGTGATCATGGGTTACATCCAGATGGTCAGCGGGCGATTGATGAGCTCGGCGGCCAACTCACCAGACTTCAGAGTGTCGGTATTGGCTGTTGTGGCTGGATTTTTACTGCTGGCGATTTCCACCATCCTGGTGAGCATGGGTTGGTCGCGCCAGGTCAGCGGGCAGGCTCTGCAAAACAGCCTGTTGGTGATGCTGTTTCTGCTGACTCTTGGGGTCAGTTTGCGATCGATCAGCTCACAACAAGAGACGACTTCTCTTAGCTTATTGGCAGGTCCGATCCTGATGCCAAATAACGATGTTGAAGTCGTTGTGGATGAAATCGACCGGAACGGAAAAGCGGACAAAACGGAGATCACTTACGATCTGGGCAACCTCGAGCAGCAATTCTCCTGGTATTTCAGAAACCAGGAAGACTGGAAGAGTTCTCAGAACGTCTTGCAAGCCGATTTGATGCTCTCTCAAAGTGAGGGGGATTTCTCCGCGGCGGATTCATATCGCGGGAGAAACGTGGTGCTTTTTAGACAGATCGACCAACAAGTGGCAAAACCAGGTGATTTCCTGAAGATGCTGCTTGGAGAACCTTTGCCATTATTCTCACAAAACGGCATCTTGTGGGTGCGACTAAATCTCTTTACAGGAGCAAATTGACCATGTGCCAGACGAAACTTCAGAACCTGCCGAGAAACATCACGATCGATGGACCTGCGGCGTCAGGGAAATCCACCATTGGTACGCTCGTGGCAAACAAGATTGGATACATGTGCCTTGATACGGGCATCATGTATCGGGCGGTAGCGCTTCAGGCTTTGAAGGAAGGGATTGAGATCGCTGATGAGCAAGAAGTGACCAGGCTGGCGGATCGAATTGAGATTGACATCTTGCCAGCGAGCAACCAGGATGGACGCCAGTTTGACGTCATCATCAATGGAGAGGACCACACCTGGGATATCCGGATGCCAAATGTGAATTCGGTCGTTTCTGAAGTCTCGGCTTACCCGGGTGTACGCCGGGCAATGACGATCCAGCAGCGCAGGATCGCTGAAAAGGGGAAAATCGTGATGATTGGGCGGGATATAGGCACGGTGGTGCTGCCAAACGCAGAAATGAAGATCTACCTGGACGCGTCAGTGGAGGTGAGGGCGCAGCGTCGGTACATCGAGGACCTCAGCCATGGGAAGGACGCATGCTTGGAGGACGTAATTAGCTCCCTGCGGCATCGCGACGAGCTCGATTCGGGCAGGGCAGTCGCGCCGCTGAAGGCAGCCGACGACGCGATCATCATCGATTCGGACAAGATGACGGTGTATGAAGTGGTCGAGTTCGTGATGGATCTCTTGGAGAAGCGGGGATAAGATTTGGTTGTTGTCAGAAGAGAAAAAAAGATATAAAGCGTTTGTTTGATAACACTTGCCATGTCTTGTCTATTGGCGAGAAATTCAGAAATGTACAGCAGCAGGTCTAATGTCAGGTTCAACTACGGATACTCTTCGAGCACGATGACCTGACCTGCCAAGTTTTTTCTCAAAATTCCGTCGAGCAGGATTGGAGGCATGCTATAATTTATCCGATATGTTTCTACCAGCAATTTCCCTCCTCAGTTCTTTCGGTCGACTACCTGCTGCTGAAATGCGTGGGATAATTTGGATCTTGCCTGTACTCTTGACGATCTGCGCTGGTTTTGCCATCTGGAAGTTACAGCGATGGGATGTACACTACACGCTGACCGAGATCAAGTGGTTCATTTTCCTCGCTCTGCTGGTTTTTCCGCTCAGTTTTTTGACTTTCAAACCCTTTGACGGACAACTTCTCACTCTCAGCGGAGAGAGTGCTCAGCCTGTCGTCATGGTCCTGAGCGCTTTGCCAATTCTTCTGGCAGTTGGTTTGGTGGGTCCAATGCCGGCAATGATCCTCGGCGTTGGTACGGGTTTGGTGCAATTCCTGCGGCTGGGCCAGGATCCGATGGCGATATTCTTCTATGCCAGCCTTGGGCTTGCTTTCGCATGGATGCTGGCGCGAAAGAAATCCATGTGGCACAGCGACTGGAAGCAGCATACTGCCATGCTGGTTGTTTGGTCCTATCTGCTGAGTGTGGCAGTCCTTATCGTCACCCAGTTCACTCATGCGCTCATTTATAGCGAACGAAGCGTATTGGTGATCCTGGAACAGATTTTGGTCCTGGCGGTGAGCCATTTGCCGGAAGTTTTGCTTAGTTCAATGATTGTCTGGGCGTTTGTGTACTGGTTGAATTCCGACTGGCATCCCGCGGATTTCATCAAGTCGTTGCCGTCGTCCAACCCGTTTGACAGAGTGATGGAACGCATCCAGGAGCTGACCAACGGGGATTACGAGGAGCAGATCGCCCCCGCGGTGCTCTCAGGCAATGAAAAGGCGCTTTTTATGGCTCTGGAAAAGCTGCGGGCGAATTTGCAGACACGCAATGACGCCCAGGCAAGACTGCTCTCGCTGGATCCTTCGCACTATTCGCGGGAAGGATACGATCTGGTACTTTCCTCCATCCTGAGGGCGGCACTCACCCGGGATGCGTCTTCCGCGAGACTGATCCTGTTGGAAAAAACTGCTGAGAGCCGGCGCGGCGAAATGCGCCTGCGCCTGGGGCAAGGCGAGAATACCAGGCTTTACGCCTACCTGGATACACTCATTATCGAGAAAATCGGCGAGCAGGACCAACTGATCTTGAGCGATCTGAAGGTGGATCAGTATTTTGGACTGACCTCAGGCACGCCCCATCCACAGTCGATTGCCGCTTTGCAGCTGCGCGACAACGGAAACGCACAGGGGGTGCTTTGGGTAGGGTTTGACCAAAATCACTGGTTTGACCAGGAAGATATCCAGTTCTACCAGCAGTTGGCGTATCGCGCTTCGGCTGCTCTGAGCACGAAAGAACAATTCTCCAAGGTCCAGGATGAAAAGGGGTGGCTGAGCCTGGCATTTAATGCCTTCCCGGATCCTGTATTGTTGGTAGATCGGGACGGATTGGTGCAGTTCAGTAACCTGGCGGCTAACGGAGCAAGCGAAAAGGGCGAAGCGTTACTCAGCCGCAAAGGAAAAGACGTGCGAATCGTCAATGAGAAATTAAACATCTTCCTCAGCAAGGACAAGAAAAGCACGGAGATCAAGACTCTGCAGTTGGACGGAAACAAGACCTACGAAGTGCTGCGATTTCCATTCCAGGGAGACCAGGAAAAGCAGGGTGAAGTGGTATTGCTGCGGGACACCAGCTGGCTGCAGAAATTGAACAACCAAAAGAATGAATTTGTCAGCAACATCAGCCATGACCTGCGCGCGCCGCTTTGGTTGATGAAAGGTCATACCAAATTACTTTCGAACATCGGTAAATTAAGCCCGGAGCAGCAAAAGTATGTCGAAAAGATCGATGCCGGGATCGATACGATGACACGCCTGGTTGACAAGGTGTTGAACCTTGAACGGTTGGATGGCGATGGGCTGCTGGTCTACACGAGGTTCAATATTCAAGACACCATCGACGAAACCATCAAGATGCTGGGCGTGCAGGCGCAGCAGAAGAAGATCAGCCTGAACGTGGACTATGGCGGGCTGAAAACGCCCTACATTTCAGCGGATCAGGTGATGGTCCAGCAAGCACTTTACAACCTGATCGAGAACGCGATCAAGTTCAGTCCCCGCGGGGAGAGCGTGTTGGTCAGCGCGGAACGCGATTCGAGTTGGATGCATATTGCAGTCCGGGACAATGGTAAGGGCATCGCCCCATTGGATCAGCCCAAGATCTTCACACGCTTTTTCCATGTGGACGATGATCTGACTTACGAAAATAGGGGACAGGGATTGGGGCTGGCGATTGTGAAGTCGGTGGCGGAAAAACATGGAGGAAATGTGAGTGTGAAGAGTACGTTGGGAGAGGGCAGCACTTTTTATCTGGACCTGCCGCTGCATAAAATCGAACCCAAAAAACTTGACAAATAGGCATGTTTGTCATTATAATAATCATTTGCGTGAATTATATCGGAACGACAAACTAAGAAACACTGGGAGACTTATTCCCGGCGGTTTTTTGCGTCTTAAAGCCCTCGTCTACTTCAGGAGGTATGAGTGGAAACAACTAGTATGAAAGCCCTTCGGATCAATCTTGCATCGCCAGAGGTAATTAAAAGCTGGTCTTATGGGGAAGTCCTCAAACCTGAAACAATTAACTATCGGCGTTTGCGACCGGAAAAAGATGGCTTGTTTTGTGAAGCGATCTTTGGCCCGACCCGGGACTGGCAGTGCTACTGCGGTAAGTATAAGAACCCGCGGTACAAAGGAATTGTCTGCGACAAGTGTGGTGTGGAAGTTACCCGTTCTTCCGTCCGCCGCGAACGCATGGGGCACATTGAATTAGCTGCCCCCGTGGCACATATTTGGTACACCCGGCGAATTCCTTCTTATCTTGGTTTACTTTTGGATATTTCCCGTCGGAACCTGGATCGTGTCTTGTATTTTGCCCAGTACATCATCACTTATGTTGATGATGATGGTCGCCAGAAAGCTCTGAAGCGCCTGGAAGACGAGATCAGCCTTTCAGAACGGGAACTGATCGCCAAAGTGAACGGCGAAATCGCTGAGACCAAGAAACAGCGCGATCGCGAACTGAAAGAACTCGACGCTCAGATCGAACAGATCAACAAAGAGTACGATGAGAAAGTTGCCAGCCTGTTCGAGCCTGTGATTGAACAGGGTCAGAACCTGGAACGCGAACTACGCGAAAAGACAGGAAAAACCGTGCGCAAGGCAATCAGCTTTGAACTGGATGGTGGCAATCAGACCATCGTGGAGGTTGGTGAAGAAGTAACAGCCAAACACATCTCCCGCGTGCAAAAGGTCGTCAAAGAACGGATGGAAATCCTGGAAACCGATCTGAAGAAAGAGCGTGCTGAGAAAGCCGAGCAGTTAAAGATCCAGAAGGACGAAATCCGAGCCAAAGCTGAATTGGTGATGGAAGATCTGCGCGGTCAGTTGGATGATCCGGACGCGGTTGCCAAGACACAGAACGCTCAGCACCGGGACGAGTTATATGAACTCCAGCCTTTCACCTTCCTCAGCGAAGCCCGTTACCGCGAACTGAAATCCCGTTGGGGTAATATCTTTAAAGCCGACATGGGCGCGGAAGCGTTCTATGACATCCTGCGCCGCCTTGACCTTGATTCGCTCTCCGAGCGTCTCTGGCAGGAAGCCCGCACGACCAAGAGCAAACAAAAACGCAAGAAAGCTACCAGCCGCTTGAAGGTTGTGGAAGCATTCCGCCGTTCGACCAACAAACCGGAATGGATGATCCTGACGGTTCTGCCGGTTATCCCCCCTGATCTGCGCCCGATGGTGCAGCTGGATGGCGGTCGGTTTGCAACTTCTGACCTGAACGATCTGTATCGCCGTGTTATTAACCGCAACAATCGCCTGAAGCGCCTGCTTGAGCTTGGTGCTCCGGATGTGATCGTCCGTAACGAAAAGCGCATGCTCCAGGAAGCTGTCGATTCCTTAATCGATAACTCACAGCGGGGTCGAATGCTCTCACGCCGCGGTCGGCGCGAATTACGCTCACTTTCTGACATGCTGAAGGGTAAGAAAGGACGCTTCCGCCGCAACCTTTTGGGTAAGCGAGTGGATTACTCCGGTCGTTCCGTTATCGTGGTTGGACCTCATCTGAAGTTGAATCAGTGCGGTCTGCCAAAATCGATGGCGCTGGAACTTTTCCGCCCGTTCGTTATTGCCGGGTTGGACAAACATGGTTACACCTCCAACATCAAGGGCGCAAAACGCTACATCGAGCGCAACCGTCCTGAGGTTTGGGAAGTGCTGGAAGAAGTGATCAAAGAACGACCAGTGCTGCTGAACCGTGCTCCTACGCTGCACCGCCTTGGCATCCAGGCTTTCGAGCCTGTGCTGATCGAGGGCAGTGCCATTCAACTGCACCCGTTGGTGACCACCGCGTTCAACGCCGACTTTGACGGCGATCAGATGGCTGTGCATGTGCCGCTTTCAAGCAAGGCAGTCGCGGAAGCGCGTGAGCTTATGCTTGCAAGCAAGAACCTGCTCAAACCAGCCAGCGGCGAGCCTATCATCAGCCCAGGAAAGGACATGGTTCTGGGTGTTTTCTACCTGACCATGAATCAGAATCTCCCGCAAAAAGGAGATGGACGCGTTTTTGGTGATATCAACGAAGTCTTGCTGGCATACCAACTGAAGCAGGTCCAGGTCCACACCAAGATCAAGCTGCGCGTTGAAACAATTTTCAATGACGAAAATGAAAGACTCCAAAAGCCTGAAGTTCGGATCATCGACACGACGGTCGGTCGGGCCATCTTTAACGATATCCTGCCAGCCTCCATGCGGTTCACGAACGTTCCGCTGGATAAGGGCGGCATCCGTGATTTGATTGCGGACATTTACGATCTGGACGGACAGGAAATTACCACCCAGGTGGCTGACAGCATCAAGGATATCGGTTTCCGCTATGCCTCACAGTCCGGCTCAACCCTGGCTGTGGCAGATATTACCGTTCCGCCAGAAAAAGCTGAAATGATCTCGGAAGCGCTGATTGAGGTGGAACGCGTTCAGAAAGAATTCCGACGCGGTCTGCTGACCGAACAGGAACAGAATGACCTGATCATCGAAGTCTGGCAGGGAACAACCAAGAAGGTCGGAGATGCAGTCAAGAAGCATCTTGATCCCAACGGCAACCTGTCGACCATGGCAGCCTCCGGCGCGACGAAGGGCGGTTTCAGCCCGATCTCGCAGATGGCGGGTATGCGCGGTTTGATGGCTGACCCTTCAGGTCGGATTATCCCCATGCCTATTCGATCCAACTTCCGTGAGGGACTTTCGGCACTCGAGTACTTCATCTCAACCCATGGTACCCGTAAGGGTCTGGCAGACACCGCCATCCGTACTGCGGATGCAGGTTACCTGACCCGGCGGTTGGTTGATGTGGCGCAGGATGTGATCATCAACAACGAAGACTGTGGAACACAAGAAGGTATTTGGGTTTCGGCGGAAGATGATGTTGCCGGACAGCCCTTCAACGAGCGTATTTACGGGCGCTTGCTGGCAGAGCGCGTGATTGACCCTGTGACTGGTGAAGTCATCGGCGAGCCAAACGACATGATCAACAAAGCGCTAAGCCTGAGGATCACCAAGCTGGTTGAAAAGGGCATCAAGAAGGTAAAAGTGCGCTCTCCATTGACCTGTGAGCTTATTCACGGCATTTGCGCACGTTGTTACGGCATGGATCTCGGTCGGGGCAAGATGGTAAATCTTGGCTCGGCAGTCGGTGTGGTTGCGGCTCAATCCATTGGTGAGCCTGGTACTCAGCTGACCCTGCGAACGTTCCACACTGGTGGTGTGGCTGGTGGTGGCGACATCACGACCGGTCTACCGCGTGTTGAGGAGCTTTTTGAAGCCCGCCGTATGCCGCGCGGCGAAGCTGTGATCACCCAGATCAACGGTAAGGTGCACATCATGGTTTCGGAGAAGAATCCAGATATCCGCACCGTGCGTGTTGAAAGCAGCGAGATGGTTGGACAGCGCTACGCGATTCCATCCGGTTGGGAGATCAAGGTAAAGGATGAGGACGAAGTCAGCAAAGACGCCGTTCTCGCAACCCATGAAGAGACCAGTATCACCGCTGAACATGCCGGTAAGATCCGGATTGAGGATGGCGAGGTTGTAGTTTCGTACGAGGATCGCCTGAGCGAGGATTATGAGATCCCCTCAACCTCCCGCCTGTTGATCAGCGAAGGACAGATGGTGCAAGCTGGCGAGCAATTGACTGAAGGCTCGCTCAATCCCCACACCATCCTGAGGATCAACGGCACAGATGCGACCGAGCTCTATCTGTTGAAAGAAATCCAGCAGGTTTACCGCACCCAGGGTCAGAATATCAATGACAAGCATTTCGAAGTCATCATCCGCAAGATGCTGAACAAGGTCCAGATCACCCGACCGGGTGACTCTGAGTTCCTGCCGCAGGATCTGGTGGACCGGCTTGAGATCCGCAAGGTCAATGAGGACCTGGTAGCGCGTGGTCTACGACCTGCCCGGTATATCAATATTTTGCTCGGCGTCTCGAAGGCGTCACTGAGCACGGATTCGTTCCTCTCAGCCTCCTCCTTCCAGCACACCATCAAGGTGCTGGCTGGGGCAGCGATCTCCTCCAAGGAAGACCCATTGTACGGTCTGAAGGAAAACGTCATCATCGGCAAGCTCATCCCGGCTGGAACCGGTTTTGTTCCTGGTCGGTTTGATGACCAGGTGGTGGATGCCGAACCCGGCAACCCGGATATCGCAGTGGAAAAACTGGATATATTTGGCGATGAGATGGATCAGGCAGAAGGTCTCTATGACGATTTAGAGGACAGCGAAAGTGGTGGTTTTGATCTCTACGACGATGAGAACTTCGAAGACGATGAAGATCTGATGGACGACGAAGAATAGTCCGACGCGGAGAAAATGAGATTAAAGACCCGGAGTGGACAGTCACTCCGGGTCTTTTTATGCTATAGTTGGTGAAAATTGAAGAGAACAACGACTGAGCCAGAGAAAGAGCGGATCATGAGCACAACCGTCTCCCATAAGATCAATATCAACGCCGAGATGCAGCAATCCTACCTGGATTACGCGATGAGCGTGATTGTGTCGCGGGCATTGCCCGACGCCAGGGATGGACTGAAGCCAGTTCAGCGAAGAATCCTGTATGCCATGTACGACATGGGCATCCGGGATGATACGCCGCATAAGAAGTCTGCCCGTATCGTTGGCGAGGTTTTGGGCAAGTACCATCCCCATGGCGACACCGCGGTCTATGACGCGATGGCAAGAATGGCGCAGGATTTTTCGGAACGCTATCTGTTGGTGGACGGGCAGGGGAACTTTGGCAGCGTGGATGGCGACCCGCCGGCTGCAATGCGCTATACGGAAGCGAGGCTCTCTTCGCCCGCGATCGAGATTTTGCGCCAGTTGGATATGGATACAGTCGATTACATCGACAATTTTGACGGCACGCTCAAAGAACCGGAAGTGTTGCCTTCGTCCATCCCCAATATGCTTGTGAATGGCGCGTCGGGCATCGCGGTGGGAATGGCAACCAACATTCCACCCCACAACCTCGGGGAGGTGGTGGACGCCCTGGTGATGATGCTTGAGAACTGGGACGGGATCGAGGAAATCACGGTTGAAGACATCATGCGCTACATCAAAGGACCGGACTTCCCAACGGGCGGTTTGGTTTTGCAGGACGAGGGTTCTATTCCGCTGACGACCATTTATGGCTCAGGCAATGGCACCATCAAGGTCCGGGCACGCACCCGCATCGAGGAAATGTCCCGCGGGCGTATGCGCATCATCGTGACCGAGCTGCCGTACATGGTAAACAAATCCGCTCTGATCGAGAGGATCGCAGAAATTTCACGCGAAGGCGGGCTGGAAGGACTGGCAGACCTGCGGGATGAATCCGACCGGCAGGGAATGCGGATCGTGATCGACCTGAACAAAAATGCTGATCCGGAAGAGATCCTATCGACTCTTTACAAACGCACCCAGATGCACAACACCTTTGGCATCAACATCCTGGCTCTGGTGGATGGCAGCCCACACCGCCTGACACTGAAGCAGGCTCTGCGCGTTTTTACGGAACATCGGCTGGTGGTCATCCGCAGGCGCAGCGAATTCCTGTTGAAGAAGAATGAAGACCGCCTGCATATCCTGGAGGCTCTGAAGATCGCCATCGATCACATCGATGAAGTCATCCGGATCATTCGCAAATCCGCATCGGTGGATGAGGCACGCACCAACCTGATGACGAAGTACAAACTGGACGAGATCCAGGCGAATGCCATCCTGGAAATGCCCTTACGCCGCCTGGCATCCCTGGAACGGCTAAAAATTGAAGATGAGTACAAGGAAGTCAGCAAAACCATCGCCGATCTGAAGGCGCTGCTGAAATCGCCGAAACTGATGCGGAATGTGGCGATCGAAGAACTCAAGGCGGTCAAACAAAAATATGGTGATGCCCGACGAACACAGATCATCCAACTTGGCGAGGGTGAAAAAGCCTCGGACATGTACACGATGACGGACGTCATGCCGGTGGAGAATTTCTGGATTGAAGTCAGTGAGAACGGTCTGCTTTCGCGAACTGAAGGAGATAAGCCCAACCGGCTGGGCGGAGATGGCGCGCCCTGGAGCATAATCCGCACGAACACCCATCAGACCGTGTTCCTGGTGACGACCGAAGGAAAAGCGGCAGCTATTTCTTCCTATTCAGTTCCGGTGCAGCGGGCTGAAGAAGAAGGCGTGCCAGCTTCCAAGGTGGCACCACTGCACAAAAACGACATCCTGCAAGGCATATTTGCTGTTCCGATCAACGGTGATGCTGATAAAGAACGGTATGTTGTGACTGTCACTCGGCAGGGCATGATCAAGCGTTCCGCGGTGGCTGATCTGCCTGGCGCGTCCGCCAGCGCCTTTACCCTGACCAAAGTTAACGAAAACGACGAATTATTTGAGGTCCTGCTGACGAGGGGTGACCAGGATCTGCTGCTGGTGACAGCAACCGGCATGGCGATTCGGTTCAACGAAAACGAAGTGCGCTCGATGGGTCTGGTTGCCGCAGGTGTAAACGCGATCAAATTGAAACCCGGCGATTACGTGGTTGGAGCCGCGGCGATCGATGACCGGGATGAGGTCGCGCTGATCACACAGAAGGGGCTGGCAAAACGCGCCCCGGGTTCGGAGTATCCGCTGCAGGGACGCTATGGGCAGGGTGTGATCGCGTGGAAGCTGGAGAAGGACGACCAGGTGAGCGCAGCCATAGTCGGCAAACTAACCGACAGGGGCATTTGCCACTTCCGAAAGAGCGCCAGCAAGGTCTTCACGATCACCAATGCCATCAGCCGCAAGCGGGCTTCGGGCGGACAGGCGATGTTCACGCTGAAGGCAAGCGATGAAATGATCGGGTTCACCAATCTGGACGATTACGTTCAGTTCTGGGAAAAAGCTTAGCTATCAGCTTCCTCGGGGCTGATACTACCCTCAAGATCCAGATCTTTGGCTATTTTGCGCATAGCTTTGATAGAGAAATCGATATGCTGCCAGAGCTCAACGCTGAATTCCTGGGCTCCCTGGATCATGACATCCCGGTCCGCGCCAGCGGCAAAGGCTTTATCTTTCCATTTCTTGCGAACGGAAGATGCTTCGAGATCGTAGAGCGAACGGGAAGGTCGGACGAGTGCGACAGCAGTGATCAAGCCTGTAATTTCGTCGCAGGCAAACAAGGCTTTCGCCAGGCGGGTTTCGCGGGGAATGCCGGTGTGATCGGAATGACCGGCGATGGCATCCAGGATGATCTCAGGAACACCCGCTTCACGCAGGATGGGTAAACCTGCCAGGGGATGCTTGTGATCAGTCGGGTGGATTTCCCAATCGAAGTCATGCAGCAAGCCAGTCAGCCCCCATAACTCCACATCCTCACCAAGAACCTCCGCATAAGCACGCATGACTGCTTCTACGCTGAGCATGTGCCTGACAAGGGCTTCATTTTTGACATAAGTTCTGACGATTTCAAGTGCCTGCTGACGCTGCATGATTACCTCTCAGGGAGTGAATATTGGTTCGGGGGAGCCCAGGATGGGTTCGGGTTTCAGGAAATAGACGTCAAGATAAGCCGCAAATGTGGCAAGCACTTCGCGGACATTCCAGAGTACATAGCGATTGAGCAGGTAATCGGACTGCTGAACCGGGACCCCTGCGGTTTCAAGACCGAATTGTTCGCAGAGGAAAATCATACGGGGAAGATGATACTTCTGGGTAGTGATAATAACCGACTCCAGCCCGAAGATTTCCCTGGCGCGGTAGCAAGTGTCGTAAGTACGGCGTCCGGCGTAGTCCAGGACAATATCGGACTCGGGGATACCCTGGCTGATGGCGTAACCCGCCATTACCCCAGGCTCGTTGTAGTAGATCGAGCTGTTATCACCCGACATCAGGATCTTCTGGACTTTTCCGGCGCGGTAGAGTTCAATGGCGCCATCGATTCGGTCGCGCAACGCCAGCGTAGGGCGATCATCGGCGGTGATGCCGGCGCCAGGGACAAGCGCGACCTGGGCAGGAGGGACTGTAGCGAGATCGAAGGTTTTATCCCTGGAACGGATAATCATTGCTGCCCGGGAGAGTCCGAGCAGCACCAATGCAGCACAAACACAAATGAAGATGAACTTCGCAAATTTCTTCATGGGGATCAGTTTGTCAGCAAATCAGCCAATCGCACCCCACTGGCAGCCAGGAGATCGCGCAGGGAGGTGTAGGCGCTATCGGGCAGCGGTTCAAGCGCCGCAACTTCGTAATCCAGTGCCGAACTGAGCTGAGCTTTGCCGGCATCCGAACGGGCATAATCGCGCAGATAGTCCGAAACGCGCGACTGCAATCCCAGATCTATTTGGGGAGTGAACGAGAGGTTCAGGTTCGGGATGACCGGCGGAGACATCCAGAGGATTGGCAATTTTTCAATCGCTTCCGGCAGGTCGGTAATGACTTCGGAGGAAGTACGCGGGTCAGCCGAAATGGCATAGGTGGCGGCGTAACTGCAGATGCCTTTTATGTAGAGAGCACGGATGCTTGCGCTAAATGAAAAGGTTTGCACCGGTTTCAGGGTTGGGATATTGTGTAGATTGAAATACCCCAGTGGCACCCAATACCCGGCAAGGGAATTATCTTCCGTCAGGCACCCGCGCAACCCGGAAAGTTGTGCAAGGGCAACATTGGCCGCTGCTGTTGAACTGTGAGTACCTATGTCAAAGTAGGACACAAATTTGCTGTCGCTGTGACCCAGGAATTGCACGCCGTAACCGGTGACACCCAGGTGGTTGCTGACGAGCAGCGCGGTTGCGAGCCCTTTTTGGGATGCAAGCAGGTATTCGACCGGCTGCAGCCAGGCAAAGTGTACCTGTTGCTGCTGCATGGCGAATTCAAGTTCCTGGTAACTATTGAAAAAACGGCTGACGACCATCATTTGGAGATGCCCACCGAGCAGAGAAGCGAGCTCGCTAAAGGCAGCTTGCTGCTCAACTGAGGGAGATGGCTTAACGATCGCGATAACAAGAGGATTTTCGAGGGAACCGAGTGCTGCCGGAGTAGGCGTGAAGGTGGGCATGGCAGTCGGGTAACCGGCATCCGGAGTGGCGGTGGTTAAGTCGTGCGAGAGGGTTGGGACTGGCTTGAACGTCCCACCACAGGCATTGACCGCCAATAATCCCACCAGAACCATTACCAGAAATGATTTGCGCAAGTCAGGCATTTCTGAATTTTACCTTATTTCATGGTTAGGGTCATTGAGGGGTATGTTAAAATCGAAAAAAAGATCTGGAGGCTGTGATGGAAATTTCCCTTGTAAAGATTGAAAAGCCTGAAGCGATCAATTTTGTGCTCGGGCAGTCGCATTTTATCAAGACGGTTGAGGATGTCCACGAGGCATTGGTGAGCACCGTACCTGGGATCAAGTTTGGGCTGGCTTTTTGCGAGGCTTCAGGCGCCTGCCTGGTACGCTGGACCGGTACGGATGAGGAGATGATCCGGCTGGCAAAGGAAAACGCGCTGGCGATAGGCGCCGGGCACAGTTTTATCCTCTTTTTGGACGAAGGGTATTACCCGATCAATATTCTCAAGACCCTGCAAAATGTGCCCGAAATCTGCGGATTCTACTGCGCCACAGCCAACCCGACCGAGGTGATCGTGATGGAAACGGAATTGGGGCGCGGGATCCTGGGCGTCGTGGATGGATACAAGCCGAAAGGTGTGGAAGATGAGGATGGGATCGCCTGGCGGAAAGGATTCCTGCGAATGATCGGGTATAAGGCTTAGCTCAGACCAGGACGCAAGGGGAGGTTTAGCTGGGTGATCATGCCCAGAACAGCTTTACCCCGGTGGCTGAGGATATTCTTGGAGTCGGGTTCAAGTTCCGCCATAGTTTGGTTAGTACCATCGACCAAAAAGATGGGATCATAGCCAAAACCATTCTCACCGCGAAACTCAGGGACGATCTGACCTTTGCAAACCCCATGACTGGTGAGAACCTCACCCTGGCTGGTGAGCAGCACCACTTCGCAATGGAATGCGGCTAACCACGGACGTGGAAAGTCCTGCAAGCGTTCCAGGAGAACCAGGCAGCGGTCGTAGCTGGTGGCGTTCGGATCTGGCAGGAAGCGGTGTGAATGGATCCCGGGGGCACCGTTCAGGGCATCAACTTCGAGACCGGAATCATCAGACAGAACGGGAATCTGCCCCTCTTTCCAGTAGGCACATGCCTTTAGGCGCGCGTTTTCAAAGTACGTGCTGCCGCTTTCCTCCACGTCATTGAACAAACCAAGATCGGCAGGGGTCCGGAGGATAACATCGTAAGGTTGGAAGATCGAGCGGAACTCTTCGACTTTATGGGGGTTATTGGTGGCGAGCAGGATTTGAGCGGTCATAGGTTATGCCAAAGCTTTTCTGAGCAAGTAATTCCCGGGATGTTATAATCAAAGGTAGATTTGTGAATTGTAACTTACTATGGAAAAAAACCATCATCCCCTGCGCACTAATATTGGATACTTTTTCAACAAACCGATTGGTTTTTCACGCGATTTTGAGGTGGAAAACCCGGAAATCTTTATTGAACCCGACCTGCAGCTTTACAACCTGAGCGGGCGTTACGCCTTTTCGCGCACACGCGAGGGATTGCTCTTGCAGGCGGCTTTTGAGGCTGAGATCGACGGGCAATGCAATCGCTGCCTGGATAATTTCCGGGCGAAACTTTCGACAGAATTTGAAGAACTCTATGTTTTTGAAAGCCGCACCCAAGAGGAATTTGACGAGGAAGTTGTCCCTGAGGATGGCTATATTGACCTCGGGAAACCGATCCGGGATTACCTGCTGCTGGATCTACCGATCAACCTGGTGTGTAAACCGGACTGCAAGGGAATTTGCGTGGAGTGTGGAATCAACCTGAACCGGGATACCTGCGAGCATACGGACAGCCGGATCATTTTCGATTAATTTCTTCCAACCTTTAAACTACAGCGATGGATGATAAAATACTCCATCGATTTTTTGTGAGGAGTTTTGCCATGACTGAGAATATTCTTATCGCCATCGCCTGGCCTTATGCCAATTCGGACATCCATGCGGGGAATATCACCGGCTCACATCTGCCAGGGGATATCGTTGCCCGATACCATCGCCTGCGCGGACGAAAGGTGTTGATGGTCAGCGGATCAGACTCGCACGGCACAGCCATCACCATCAAGGCAGACCAGCTGGGAAAAACTCCGGAAGAAATCTACAAATACTACCATCCGCGTTTCATAGAGCTCTTTAAAAAACTTGGCATCAGCTACGATATCTTTACCTCCACTCACACGGAAAATCACTTTGACGTGGCGCAAAAAGTGTTTTTAAGCTTGCTTGAAAATGGGTATTTGAAAACCAGCGTGTCGAAGCAATGGTACAGCCCGACCCTCGGCAGGTTTTTGCCGGACCGCTACGTGGAGGGGACCTGCTATATCTGCGGCAATCCGGATGCCCGCAGCGATCAATGCGAAAAATGCGGTAATGAGCTGGAAGCAGAGAAATTGATCAATCCGCGCTCAAAGGTAGACGGCTCCACGCCGGAGCTCAGGGAGACCGAGCATTTCTTCCTGGACCTATCCTCGTTGGAACCGCAGATTGAGGCATTTTTGAAGGCGCGCGAAAGCTATTGGCGCCCGAATGTGCTCAGGCAGTCCCTCGGTACGATCCAGTCGGTGGGGCTCAAGCCGACTTCGATTACAAGAGACCTTGATTGGGGTATTCCAGTGCCGCTTGCGGACTGGAAGGGCAAGAGCCTCTACGTGTGGTTCGAAGCGGTGATGGGTTACCTTTCATCCGCGATCGAGTGGTCCAACCTGAATGGGGATCAGGATGCCTGGCGGGATTGGTGGATTAACCAAAGCGCAAAAGCCTTTTACTTTATCGGGAAAGATAATATCACCTTCCACGCTGTCACCTGGCCGGCTGAGTTGCTGGGGATGGGCGATGGGTTTGACCGCCGGATGGGCACGGAAGATCCTCAGCCGCTGGTGCTGCCTTACAACGTGCCGGCGAATGAGTTCATGAACCTGGAAGGCAGGAAGATCAGCGGCAGCCACAACTGGGCGGTATGGGGGCTGGACGCATTGGAAAGGTACGACGCGGACGCGATTCGCTATTACCTGACGACAGCGATGCCAGAGCAGCGCGATACCGACTGGGACTGGGAGGAATTCTTCCAGCGCAATAATAACGAGTTGGTAGCCACCTGGGGTAACCTGGTGAACCGGGTTTTGGCGTTTACCTATAAGAATTTTGACGGTAGGATTCCCAACCCCGGGCAGTTGCGCGAGTCAGACGAGGCACTCCTGCAGGTGATAAAGGGTGGTTTTGAGAGCGTGGCTGCAAAACTGGAACAGGTGGAGCTAAAAGCTGCCCTGGCAGAAGTGATGGCGCTGGCTGGTGAAGTCAATAAGTATTTGGATGTGCATGCGCCCTGGTTTGAGATCAAAACCGATCAGAATGAGGCGGCGAAATCGCTTTATACCGCGATCCAGGCGATCGAGTGGATCAAGCTTATGAGCGCGCCTTTCCTGCCCCATACCTGTGAGACCCTGCACCAGCTGCTGGCGCACGGGGAGCCGCTTTTTGGGGCACAATTCTCGCGCTTCGAACAGGACGCGCTGGGAGAACATGAGATCCTGGGGTTGGAAGCGAGCGGCACAGAAGGACAGGATGTTTGGATGCCGGTAGAGTTGAAGGCGGGCAAGCAGTTCAATCAGCCTGTACCGTTGATCAAGAAGCTGGATCACAAGATCGTGGAAGAAGAACGCGCGAGGCTGGGAAAGCCAAGCGAATAATTTGCGGAATGGTTGGATATCACAGCAACAAACCAAAGGATGTGTTGCGAGAGCGTATTTGCTAGTTCACATATCTTCCGCTGCGCTAATGACGAAGCATTCTTCATAAGAGTGATGGGAGCCATAGATGAATGTGTTAGGTTTCTTCGCCCCTATGATGAGATCAATTTGCTAGTGAAAAGAATTAAGTTAAATTTGCTAATGTTCGTTTCAATGCATCAGAAACATGGAATAAACTGATGGCAGAATAATTCATTGGCAGAGAAAAAGAATGAACACCTTGATGGACTCAGAGATAAACCAAATCTGGTCAATCTGTGACTGGTCGTATCAATCAAGTTTGGTTCAGGGGTGTGTGGATGTCACAACATCTGCACCTTAAAGTAAAAAAGCGCAATGGTAGTAATCGCACCAAACCTCCCCATGGTAACACCAATACCAACTATCATCCCAACTCTGAAATAGCGCTATGTGTGGATGCATGAACGCAATACTTCACCACGCCAAAGGACGCGATTCAACTGTTAGTAAAAGAGGATAGGTTCTATTAATAACGAATTTCTTTTCTTTTGTGATACTTTCTCTGAATTGATCAATATATTTACGAGATGAAAAACACTGCTGCAGTTCTATTATCACTTCGAGGTATGACTGAACAAATCGAATGGGATTCTGTTTTTGATACGGAACACAAGAGAATCTATAACTATTTCCTTTATAAGATTGGTGATAGAGAATTGGCTCAAGATCTGACTGCAACAACATTCGAACGCGCCTGGAAATGTAGGTCAAGATATCTGAAGAGTATTGCTTCGGTTCCCACTTGGCTATTTGGTATTGCCAGAAATATATACAGAGAACATTTACGATATAGCAAATACGATCAAAAGTTAGAAAAAGTACTAAAGATCGAGGTATTACCATCAAGCAATGACATCGAAAAAGATTATCAGCAACAACAGGAAAAGGAACAATTGCGAAAAATCCTCCTTGAACTACCAGAACGTGAACGAGATTTGCTTGCATTGAAGTATGGGGCTGAATTAACCAACCGCGAGATTGCCAATGTAACCAACCTATCCGAAAGTAATGTGGGGAGTATTTTGCATCGTACAGTGAAAAACATTTACGCCAGATTGGAGGAACACCATGAACGATAATTTTTTATATCAACTGCAAGAAGAACCCGATACTGAGTTTGTCATTAACTTGCACAAAAAAATAGGCAAGAATTGCTCCGAGCCAGAAAAGCGAAGAGTAGAGAATATATACGATTTGTTTAAAAACAGAAGGCTCGTTCAGGTTACAACCTTGTTTGTGATCAGTTTGATAGCCTTAATAGTAATCTCACCTGCGAGAGCGTTGGTTTCGTCTTTTATCTCTGACATTGGTGGTCACTTGTTCGAGGTCACTGGGAACTATCCAGATTTTCCTGGTGATGAAGAGGTCATCGAACCACAATTGATGTCTCTTGATGACGCGCTCGCAATATTTCCACATGAAATCCAATTGCCGACATATATTCCATCCGGGTGCACACTTGAAGAGAATAATATTCGAGTTTATGTTGGCGACGATGCTGGTCCATTTAAGAACACTATCGAGTTTCAATGGCGCTCAAATGATCGCCTCTGCTTTGATCTTCGAGTAAATGATATGAACGCAACTGAAATAGTAGGGCCTGATTCTGTAGAAGAGATCTCGCTTGACACAGATCATATTGCAGCGTTATTGCATGGTGGGTGGGACTATGATAATAAGGTCTGGACAAATGAATTTGGAATATTAAGATTACTGTGGTCGGTGAATAATTTGGAATATGAAGTAAGTGGGGTGGACCGCGAAGAACTTATCGAGATAGCATTTTCCACACTTAATTAACTAAACAGTTTTTAAGATTGGAAGTATGCTAGCTACACATAAGTTAATGATCTCTACATTATTCACATTCCTTCAAGATCACCCCCTCAGTTGAGCGGGGTGATCTTCTTTTTCCTTCCTTTTCTTCCGACCAAGAAGGAATGAAAGCGACTTTTTGTTTTATTAGGCCTTGCGGCATTTTTTTGTTTTCAGGCACACATTGATCTCTGGTTTTAATTAGGCGGTAGATGTACAGTCGCCTAAATGAATCTCATTGCTGGACTGAACTTTTTCCGCTGTGCTTACCGGGGTGAAGCATGTTAAATCGGCGTAGGTCGGGTATTACGATTAAATTCTCTGAAATAAAAAGGCAGGGTGGGGAGGATCTGGCGCATGAGGAACCGTTGTTTGGGGCACAATTCTCGCGCTTCGAACAGGACGCGCTGGGAGAACACGAGATCCTGGGGTTGGAAGCGAGCGGCACAGAAGGACAGGATGTTTGGGTTCCGGTAGAGTTGAAGGCGGGCAAGCAGTTCAATCAGCCTGTGCCGTTGATCAAGAAGCTGGATCACAAGATCGTGGAAGAAGAACGAGGGCGGTTGGGGCAGAGTTCATAGGTTGCAGAGGATAGTCATAGGTCAGGTTGTGGTTTTCAACCTGACATCAGAAGCGTTGACCTACAACGTTATTTCCACGTTTTCCCAATAAAGCCTTTGCGTAGGTCAGGTTGCGGTTTTCAACCTGACGTCAAAAGCGCTGCCCTACAACCCTTTTTCTCCATTTTATTAACAAACCTCCGCGTCGGTCAGGATGCGGTTTTCAACCTGGTATCACATCCTAAAAATGCCTCCATTTTTGATCATGGCTCCTCGCCATCCTATCGACTTTCACTCCCCAAATGAATACAAGTCCTGCTTGAATCTTTTCGGATCAATTTCAGGTGCGATATCCTCCATTTTGCCGTAATACTGCAAATAACTAGACCACTCCCAATCATAGGTGTCCGAAAGCCCATGCTTGACGGGGTTGTAATGGATGTAATCAAAGCAAAGTTGGTAGTCATCCTGATCTCCGATCGTGTGCTCCCAGAAACGCCCCTGCCAAACACCTACACCTGGATTACTCAAAATTTCTCGAATCGTGGCTGTGGTTCTTTTCTTGATCTCTTTGATTCTTGAAGAGAAATCGTTATCAGCGAGGTCCAGGGTGATCAGGAGATGGATATGGTCGGGGAGAATGCAATACGCAATCAGATCAAAGTGGTGATAACCTTGCACGGCTGCAAGAGAAGATAGAAAAGCTTCGACACACCTTTTGTCGCCAAAAAAAGGTGTTCTTTTGTGAGTAACAAGGGTGAAGAAATAGGTGCCCCCGGCGACGTAATTGCGGATGAAGTTGGGCATATAGGAAGTGTAAATGGGCAGAATGAAAAACGCAATAACCAAGCGGCTATAAATAAAAACCAGATGAACTTGTACAGATGCTTGTGATATTAGGTTCACCAAGGTGAGATATCAATTCAAAAGAAAAAAGGGGGATTTGTGTAAGTAGACATTTGTGACGTCAGATTCAAAGGCGGAACCTGACCTACGAGGAGAGGTCACAAATTCAAAAGCGAAAAGATTGGGTTTGAGAGAGCAGGCGTTTGTGAGTCAGGTTGAACTGCGCAACCTGACCTACGAGGAGAGGTCATAAATTCAAAAGCGAAAAGATTGGGTTTGAGAGAGCAGGCGTTTGTGATGTCAGGTTGAACTGCGCAACCTGACCTACGAGGAAGGGTCATAAATTCAAAAGCGAAAAGATTGGGTTTGAGAGAGCAGGCGTTTGTGATGTCAGGTTGAACTGCGCAACCTGACCTACGAGGAGAGGTCACAAATTCAAAAGCGAAAAGATTGGGTTTGAGAGAGCAGGCGTTTGTGATGTCAGGTTGAACTGGGCAACCTGACCTACCGTGAGATAATGCGATCAAATTCTATGAAATAAAAAGACAGGGTGGGGAGTATCTGGCGCATGAGGAGCTCAAGGCGGGAGCGCCACAGGTCAACGCCGTTATCAGTTTCTGAGCCGTGGGGAGAGACGAGGTCTGACACCCCTCTGAGGGCGAGCCAGGGGATCTGATTTTGCGCTGCAACCCAGGCGAAAGCACCTGTTTCCCAATCCGCGGCATCGGCTTGGTGTGTTTTTGTCAGAAGGTCAAAAGAGGCGTAGTCAATATCCTGGTCTGCAGAAACAATCCGGGCTTTGCGTGTGCCTGCTGGCAAGGGATGGGCTATCCAGCTGGTATCATTTTTGGTTCGGTAATAGTTTAGAGCGGCAGCGGGGTCATCCATGCGCTCAACAATATCGTAGAGCATTGTTTCGGTTACCAACAAAATATCGCCAACGTTACACGACCCGGAAAATCCGCCACAGGTGCCGATATTGATGATCAGCTCGGGGCGGTATTGATCAATAACGTACTGTGTTGAGGCTGCCGTGGCGACTTTGCCCCAGCCAGAGTGAAAAAAGAGACATGGTTGACCGTCTATTTCGGTTTGGAAGTACGCTCCGGGCAGACTCTGTTGAATTAAGGTAGGCTGTAAAATAGATACGACAGCCCTCCACTCACTGTTAGCACTAACCAAAACAGGAACGATTTTAAGAGGCATGATCAGACTGCGGGCAGTTTTTTGCCGACAGACGCCATGTAGGCAGTGAAGCGCTCTTTACCATCCAGTTCAAAGACATTATTGGAGAGTTCATCATCAAACGCGGCGATGGCACAAACGCCATAATCAATCGATTCGGCGGCCAGGTAGAGATTCTGGCAAACATGACCCGCGTCGAGGTAGATATAGCGATAGGCACGCATGCCGTAACGCCAGGAGGTGCGGTAAACCTCTGCAACCCAGAAAAATGTAACTGCCGAGTTAATGACCTGCTTCTGGTTGTATGTGGCAGCATGCGCGGATTGGAGAGCTTCCGAACCCGGTTTCCACAATTCGAGGGCATGCTGCATGGGGAGGTAGTGATAGATCCCAGGTTCAAGCCCTTCCACCCGCTGGATGGCGAGGTAGGTTTCAAAGGGGTGGCGTGAGCCTGCCGAGGGCACATAACGGCGCGTGAGCTTTTGCGCTTGGGGTGCATCCCTAAGCCCCTGTGTCATTTGAAGCAAGTAACCCAACTCAGCGAGGGAGAGGACCGCGTCGGTATTGTAGCGGCGGTGGCTGCGGCGGTGGCGTACCAGTTGCTGGAAGTCATTCTGAGAAGGTGTGAAATTTGCCGGATCGGGCAAGGCTACCTGCGGCAAGGCCGGATTTGGCTCAGGCAGATAGGTTGGAAAAGGTTCGCCAAGCTCTTCCGCCGTGTTTTTCAGGTTGGCACTACTGCTGGCTTGCTGGAAAGCGTCGCCGACAGGCTCATATCTGGGCATGGTTCCTCCTAAAAGCGGATCATCGAAAGGATCATGGCGAGGACGATGATGATAGCCAGAACAGCCATCAATATGTTGTAAGTCCGACCAGTTTTATTCGTGTTTTTTGCCATTATTACTCCAATTGTGCCTTGATTGCCTGGGCCATTTCGGCGGAAACGCCCTTGATTTGCGAGATTTCCTCCATTGAAGCAGCCAGAATGCCATCGATGGATCCGAAGCGATTAATCAGTTCTCTTCTGCGCGCAGGACCGACACCAGGGATTGCATCCAGGCGTGACACCAGACCGATTTTACCACGCTGGTTGCGATGTGCGGTGATTGCGAAGCGATGCGCTTCGTCGCGGATGCGCTGGATCAGGTAGAAACCCTGGGAATGGTCATCCAGGCGGACGGAGTCTGATCTGCCTGGTAAAAAGAGTTCTTCTTCCTGTTTTGCCAGACCCGCAATCGTGAACTGACCTTCCAACCCCAATTCCTCGATGATCTCGATTGCCTGGCGGAGCTGACCCTTTCCTCCGTCCACGATCAGGAGGTCAGGCAGCAAAGAAAAGGCGAGGTCAGGTTTGTAGCCAGGCTTCTCTTTTTCCTGTTGTTCTGTAATGTAGCGCGTCAGGCGGCGTTTGAGCACTTCGCGCATCGAGGCAAAATCATCCGGCTGGTTGACCGTTTTGATGTTGAAGCGGCGGTAATTCTTCTTTGCCGGGACGCCTTGTTCGAAAACGACCATGCTGCCCACGCTGGCAGTCCCCTGGGTGTTGGAGATGTCGTAACATTCGATTCGGTTTGGAACCTCAGCCATACCCAGAACAGACTGAATCTCGCCAAGGGCTTGATGCTGGCGGTCTTTGTCGGCTTTCCAGCGGATTTCGAGCGATTTGAGCGTCTCACGGGCGTTTTCGGTGGCCATCTGGATCAATTCCTTGCCTTGACCGCGCTTGGGGACCGTGAGCTGGACCTTCTCGCCGCCGCGGCGCGTGTTGAGCCATTCTTTGATGATGCGGGCTTCTTCAACTTCCTGGGGGAGCATAACTTTGTTGGGGATGTATGCTGCCTGGGAATAGAACTGCTTGACGAATTCCTCGAGGATCTCCGAGTTTTCTTCGGCTTCAGTGCCTTCGAGAATGAAGTATTCCCGCCCGATCAGCTTACCCGAACGGATGAAAAAGACCTGCACGCAGGCTTCACCCTTGGAGCGTGCCATGGCGATCACATCCGAGTCTTTGCGTTCATCCGAGATGATCTTCTGGCGTTCCACCACCCGGTCGATCGCCTGGATCTGGTCCCGATAAACAGCCGCTTTTTCATAATCCAGCTTGTCCGAAGCTTCCGCCATGGCTTCTTTGAGACGACTCATAATCGGATCTGTACGCCCTTCGAGGAATTTGCACAGGTCGTCGATCATCTGGCGGTACTCCTCCTGGTTGACCGCGCCGATACAGGGGGCGGAGCAGAGTTTGATGTCGTAATAGAGGCAGGCGCGTTCGTCTTTGCCGGTGATCTCGCGCGCGCAGGTAAGATAGGGGAAGATTTTTCGCAGGATATCGAGGGTTTGATGCACCGCCCAAACGGAAGTGTACGGTCCGAAGTAGCGCGAGCCGTCGTTGACCATGTTGCGGGTGACAGAAAGCTTGGGGAAGGGGTCCGCCCAATGCACTTTGATGTAGGGGTAGCGCTTGTCATCCTTCAACCTGACGTTGTAGAAGGGACGATGCTGTTTGATGAGATTCATCTCAAGGATCAGCGCTTCAAGTTCGGAAGCGACTACGATCCATTCGATATCTTCAATTTTCCGAACCATCTGGCGCGTTTTGTAGGTGTGGTCAGTGGATTGCTGAAAGTATGAGCGCACGCGATTTTTAAGGTTGATAGCTTTACCAACGTAAATGATGGTGCCATCCGCGTCCTTCATCAGGTAACAGCCGGGTTTATCCGGCAGGGTTGCCAGGATGCCCGTAATTTTTTCTGAATTTGCCATGAGCACATTTTAGCAGATAAAGATAAGCAAAGAATAGGAGATTGGGTAGCGCGTTGGTATAATCCTGAGGAGAGGACCTATGACAATCCGAATCCTGCCTGAAACGATCGCATCTCAAATTGCTGCCGGTGAGGTGGTGGACAGACCTGCCTCAGTGGTGAAAGAGTTGCTGGAAAACGCGATCGATGCTGGCGCGACCCAAATTGAGATCGAAGTCCAACAAGCCGGCAGAAGGTTGATCCGGGTAACGGATGATGGCTGCGGCATTCCCACAGACGAGTTGCCGCTGGCGGTGAGCCGGCATGCCACCAGCAAGCTGAGCACTGCAGAAGATTTGTTCCGCATCCGAACACTTGGATTCAGAGGCGAGGCGCTGGCTTCGATTGGATCGGTGTCCCGGTTGACTCTGATCACCACTACGCATGAGAATCCTGTCGGGGCAAAGTTGATTGTGGAAGGCGGAGAGGCGGCTCAGGCTGTGAGTATGGCAGCCGCTGCCGGAACGAGGGTGAGCGTGGAGGATCTGTTCTACAACCTGCCAGCCAGGCTCAAGTTCCTGAAATCCGATACCACTGAAAATCGCCACATCACCGGCTTGGTGACCCGCTACGCGCTGGCATATCCGCATATACGATGGTCCGTCAGCCAGGATGGAAAACCCATTTTCCAGACAACGGGAAGCGGAGAGCGGTTTGAGATCCTGCAGGCGCTCTTTGGTCCGACAGAAGCCGGAAAACTGATGCCTATAAATTTTGAAGAACGCCATCTGAAAGTGGAAGGCTATATCAGCAGCCTGTCGTTGACCCGCTCCAACCGGAAAGATATTACCGTTTTTGTGAACGGGCGATGGGTGCAAGACCCGATGTTGACCTCGGCCGTCATCAGGGCTTATAACACCATGCTGATGGTGGGACGCTACCCGGTGGCGGTCCTGTTCATCCACCTCCCTCCGGAACTGGTGGACGTGAATGTGCACCCTGCCAAGGCGGAAGTGCGCTTTAGAGACCAGGACGCGGTTTTCAGCGGTCTGCAAAGGGCAATCAGGCGGGGTTTGCTGGCTTTTACACCGATTCCCGACCTGAACGCGACCCGGCTTTGGGGAAGAAGCATCCCGGAAACGGGGGGACCAAACTGGCAGCAAAGCAGTTTGAGTGTGACGGATGAGATGGGTGAAGAGGTCAGGGGGGAAGAGCCTGTAGCTGGGGTATCGTTTGCCTCGCAGCAGACGCAGCCAGCTTTGCCTGGCAGCCATTTGCCGTTGCTGCGCCTGGTGGGGCAGGTGGCATCCACCTATTTAATCGCGGAAGGTCCGGACGGGCTCTATCTGATCGATCAACATGCCGCGCATGAACGCGTGCTGTTTGACCAGTTGATGGCGCAGTTCAATGCAAAGAGTGTCCCCTCCCAGGCGCTGCTCGAACCCGTCGTGCTGGAATTGACGCCGGAGAAAGCAGGCATCCTGGAACAGCAGCTTGAGATTCTGACAAACTTAGGCTTTGAGATTGAGCCCTTTGGACCCAACAGCTTTGTGATCCGCTCCGTCCCGATTGTGGTGGAAAGAACCGATCCGCGGCTCGCGATTGAGGCGGTGGTGAATGCGTTTGAAGAGGACGAAACTCCGCTGATGGCGGAGGTGGAAGCACGGGTAGCAGCGCGGGTGTGCAAGCGCATGGCAGTGAAAGCCGGGCAGATCCTCTCGGATGCGGAACAGCGCAACCTGCTGCTGAACCTGGAAGCCAGCCAATCGCCGCGGACCTGTCCGCACGGCAGACCGACTATGATCCACCTGAGCGTCAATTTGCTTGAGAGGCAATTTGGCAGACAAGGGGCGTTTTGATGGAAGGACTGATGAGAGGTTTGTGGCTCGAAAATAGAAAACTCTCTTTACGGAAGGACTTACCACTTCCAACATTGGAGGATGGCGAGGTACTGATAAAGGTGTTGTTGGCTGGGGTGTGCTCAACGGACCTCGAGATGCTAAAGGGGTATTACGCCTTCACGGGCATTCCAGGGCATGAGTTTGTCGGGCAGGTGGGAAATGATAATGGGCACCCGGAATTACTGGGCAAGCGGGTGATTGGCGATATCAACATCAGCTGCGGGGAATGTGAGCGCTGTTTGCGGCAGGAACCGAGCCAGTGCATACGGCGGAGGACGCTGGGTATTTTTGACTATGACGGCGTTTTCGCGGAGTATTGTAAACTACCGGCTAAGAACCTGACTGTTGTTCCGGATGCTGTTTCGGACGTCCTGGCAGTTTTCAGCGAGCCGACTGCGGCAGCGATGAGGATTCTGGACCAGGTTCAGGTGAGACCCAGCGACAGGGTAATCGTGGTTGGGGCTGGAAGGTTGGGCTTGCTGATCGCGCAAGTCCTTAAAAATACTGGCTGTGATCTAAAAGTGGTGGTGCGAAGGGCAGAACCTGCCGCAATTTTGGCAGGCTGGGGCATCCGGGCGGCTTTTGCGGATGAGATCAGAAGGGAACTGGCAGACATCGTCGTGGAAGTGACCGGCTCACCGGAAGGTTTTGAACTCTCCCGATCCCTGACACGGGCAAGAGGAACACTGGTGCTCAAATCGACCTTTGCGGGTGATGTGGGCGTGAACCTGTCGAAGATGGTCGTGGACGAGATTACCCTGGTGGGTTCGCGCTGCGGCAATTATCCGGCAGGGTTGCGGGCACTTGCTTCAGGGCTGGTCCAGATCGGGGAGATGGTTGATTCGATCTATTCTCTCGACCAGGGATTAGAAGCAATATCCCGCGCCAGCCAGCCGGGAGTGTTGAAAGTGCTTATAAGACCTTGAAATCTGTGACCTTGAAATCTGAGCGCAAGGAATCTTGATTGTGCTATAATGGTCATCCGCGGGGCGTGGCTCAGCCCGGATAGAGCGCACGGTTCGGGACCGTGAGGTCGGCAGTTCAAATCTGCTCGCCCCGACAAGAGCCTCTGGATCACAGGTTGATCCAGAGGCTTTGTTTTGCTAAGACGTTAGATTAGTTATCTGGTTATTAGCGGCAAAGCATTTAACCAGATGGGTGGAGCCTCAAACTCAAGATTCACCCCACAAAGGTTTTGATCTACTTTTCCTATCCATGCTAATACATAGGCATATATGAAATTATTTACAATGTTATTTGCCACAGTGCTGGTATGGGTAGTATGGTGTCCTATACCAATCGCACTCCCATTCACGTGGAGAATATCATTGTAGGTACCGGAGTAACTGTACCGCCTCAAATAGATCGTTGAATCGACCGGATCGGTTATTTCATTGCTATAGTTGAACCACATTGAAGTGATTGTGGATCCATTCGGGAGGTTCACCATTCCTCGCCACATATCACTGTTGGCGCTGGTGTCCACGCATCCTTCCCCTCCATAATTGTAAGTGATGGTACTTGAAGCCGGCACAAATGTGGTACCACTGGATGACCACCAGGTGGTCACGGCGTTAATATTATTATCTCCGCCAACCATTGGGATCTCAAGACGCTCAGCGATAGCATACTCTACTTCGGCAAGCTTTGAAGGGAATTCGCCATTCTCAAGGATCTCAGGTGGATCGGGTGACTGTGCGAAGGTTGGATGGACATTGGGGAGTGTGAATATGGCTATTAACAACACCAATACAAGCAACTTGCTGAAAATGGATTTCATGTTTTCTCCTTATATCGTTCTAATCGGGTTATACATAAAAGAGGTCGTCTGAATCCGCTCCTTTTGGACAACGCGAACGGTAACTCCAGAATTACCACTGATTTTGGAAGAATGTTGATATTAACATTCTAAGAAAAATAGTTGCGTTTGTCAACAATTTTTAAGGTTTATTATTCAGAGGTTGTAAGTGCCAAAAAATGGTCATATGAAGCGTTGAATCGTCCAATTGCTTCAGGCATTAACTTTGTTACAATACTGCCAGCACAATGCGAGGTGAGAAATGCCGTCAGACACACAGGTTATTTATTCAATGATGCGGGTGGGGAAGATCTACCCCCCCAATAAGCAGGTACTGCGGGATATCTCGCTGGGATTCTATTATGGCGCGAAAATCGGCGTTCTGGGCTTAAATGGCTCAGGTAAATCGAGCCTGCTGCGCATCATGGCTGGGGTTGACCAGGATTATGTGGGCGAGATTGCTATGTCCAAAGGCTACTCCGTTGGATTGCTTGAACAGGAACCCAAGTTGGATGAAACAAAAACAGTCATTGAGGTGATTCAGGAAGGCGTGCAGCCTATTGTTGACCTGTTGGCAGAGTTCGACAAGGTCAACGAAGGCTTTTCTGACCCGGACGCGGATTTTGACAAGTTGATCGAGAAGCAAGCCCGTCTGCAGGAGGAGCTTGACAGGCTGGACGCCTGGAACCTGGACAGCAACCTGAAGCTGGCTATGGGCGCGCTCAATTGCCCTCCGGCTGATACGCCGATTGCTGTGCTTTCGGGAGGGGAGCGGCGGCGCGTGGCGTTGACTCGATTGCTCCTAACCGAACCGGACATTCTGCTTTTGGATGAGCCCACCAACCACCTGGATGCGGAGTCGGTTGCCTGGCTGGAGCATCACCTGCAGAACTACCAGGGCACGGTTATCGCGGTGACGCACGACCGCTATTTTCTGGATAACGTTGCCGGCTGGATTCTGGAACTGGACCGGGGGTTTGGCATCCCCTGGAAGGGGAATTATTCCTCGTGGCTGGAACAGAAGCAGGAAAGACTGCGCGTAGAAGAGAAAACTGAGAGTAAACGTCAACGGACCTTGCAGCATGAGTTGGATTGGATCCATATGTCGCCGAAAGCTCGCCAGTCAAAGGGGCAGGCACGTGTGACGGCGTACGAGAAACTGCTGTCGCAGGAACATGAAAAGGTGCGCAAGGACCTCGAGATCTACATTCCCTCCGGGCCGCGCCTGGGGGATATCGTGATCGAACTCAACGGCGTTTCGAAAGGATTCGGCGAACGGAGGTTGATTGAGAACCTTGATCTATCTGTTCCTCCGGGCTCGATCGTCGGTGTGATTGGTCCGAATGGTGCCGGGAAGTCGACGTTGATCAAGATGATCGCAGGACTGGTGCAGCCGGATGAAGGCAGCGTCAGGCTGGGTGAGACGGTCAAGCTGGGCTATGCCGACCAGTCGCGTACGCTGGATCCGAAGGCAACCGTTTTTGAGGCGATTACCGGAGGGGCGGACAACCTGCAGTTGGGGGATATGACGGTGAACGGCAGGGCGTATTGCGCTTCGTTCAACTTCACGGGCTCGGATCAACAGAAAACAGTCGATACGCTCTCCGGTGGGGAACGAAATCGCGTTTTCCTGGCAAAGACTCTCACAGTGGGTGCTAATTTGCTCCTGCTGGATGAGCCTACCAACGATCTGGACGTCAACACACTGCGGTCGCTTGAATCTGCATTGGAGGAGTTCGCCGGGTGTGCAGTGGTAGTGAGCCACGATAGGTGGTTTTTGGACCGGATTGCCACGCACATCCTGCCGCTCGGGCACGATGAGAAGCCGCGCTTATATCTGGGTAATTGGTCAGATTACGAAGAAGGTCAAATCAGCAGGGGTAAGAATGTGGGTGTGAGCCGCAAGGACGCTCACCGGGAATTAAAGCGCGATTAGGGTTTACGTATACGTTCTCACAGGTTTACGGGGCAGAGGTAGCCTGGTTGGAAGAGGGTTAAGATCCTTCGTCCCTCAGGAAGACAGACGGATGTCATTCTGAGCATCATTTGCAAAGAATCTCAGACTCGGGAAAAACAAGATCCTTCGTTCCTCAGGATGACAGCGCTGGGTGTTGGCGGATTGAAAGCACGGCAAGGATTCACTCGGATTAAAGTCGGAGTGCTTTCAATCTCGCCCTACGAGTAAAATGTCTTCCCTACACACCAACAGTGATGTCCTACAACTTTATGGAAAAAGAAACAGGCTGAGCATGCTCAGCCTGTTTTGAAATTGTTCCGGTACGATTTACTCGAGAACGCGAACGTCCTGAGCTTGGGGGCCTTTGGCTCCGTCTACAACACTAAACTCGACAGCCTGGTCTTCTTTCAGACTTTTGAAACCGTCGCCGATGATGGCGCTATAGTGGACGAAGACATCCTTCTCACCACTCTTGCGGGCAATAAACCCATAACCTTTTTCGCCATTGAACCACTTAACGGTTCCGACTTCTCTTGTTGACATGCTTGTATTCTCCTCTGAAATAACTAATAAAATTTTTGTTCTGGGGGTTTACTATCGAGAAAGTGTTGACTTTTCCTACTGCAAACTACCATATATGGCAAATATATTACACCTAATCCCGACAGTTGTCAATGTTTAACCGGTGGACCTGTGTGCCGGCGGGAGCAAAAAATTCCACATGTAAGTCCAATTCAATGCACACCCTTAGTCCGAATTCTTGTTTTTACCGCCTTCCAGCAGTTCAACCAAACCGAGCAGCATCAGGGTGTAGGCAAGACCTTCATCCAGGTTGCCAATCAGGGGAAGATTATCCGGATTGAGCACATACACCAAGCCAACCAAGCCCAGACCCAAGACCAACCAACGCGGCCAGCCTTTGGAGGAGAGGGGTTCGGTCATCCCGCGTGTAAAAGCAGAATGAAGGTCTTCCGCGTTGCGAGGTGCATCGCCAATATCGATAATTTTTGGATCTTTCATGAGTTTCCTTTAGTTGAAAAATGGGGGGAGAAAACGACTGGAACTGGTCAGAATGCTTTCAAGAACGCGTTCCGCCTGGTCCAGGTCGGTGATGGTCGGGTCAAGCAGCAGACTCTGCAGAGCCAGAGTGCGGTCGCCATTGACGACAGAGTCGATACATAACTGGCTGGTAACCACTTCGCGCTGCAACAACGCGGTAATCCCTTGCGGCATGGGTCCAACCTGCTGCCCGTGAATGCCGTGTCGGTTAATGATCGCTGGCACCTCCACGATGGCGTCTGCAGGTAATCCATCGATCAGACCGGCATTGGGGATGTTGACGGCTTCCCAATAGAGATTGGCATCCGTGAGGATGGCTTCGATCACTTCAATCGCACCTTCCGAATGCACGCAGGTATAACTCTCCGAGGGTTCTACAGCGAGCATATCCTGCTTGAGTTGCTGCCACATCTGGTCGCGATGATTGGCGAAGTAAGCCCAGTCGTAGAGGGAGAGGTCATACTTTTGCCACGGCTTTTCCGCAGGATCGGACATCCAGGGCAGGTATTCGCAGAGGTGTTCATCGCCCGGGATCGGGAAAAGACCAAAGGCGTCAAAGATTCGGTGAGTGAGGGGCTCAAAATTCTCCGGGAGCTCCCGCCATGCCTGGCGGAAACGGGGATAGAGGTCCTCACCGGTTTTGCGGTCTTTGACCTCGAGCATCCAGGTGAAATGGTTCAGCCCGGCAGCTCTAATGGCAAATTTCTGGATGCCCTGAAGAGCCATCGTCGCCATAGGCAGGTCGTTGCATGGATCAGCGTGGGTACTGAGGAAGTCGCCGGCTCCGGAAAGCTGATAATGCGGCGCGAGCGCTTTGGCAACCATCGCGTAACCCGCGGCAAGCTGGTGGCAGAGCCCCACCACTTTGATTTTGGAGTACTTGTGGATCAGGTAGCAGATGCGGTGCATGGGATTGGTGAAATTGATGAACCAGGCATCCGGGCACTGCCGTTCCATGTCGTGAACGATATCCAAAATGGTGTTGACGTTGCGTGCCGCATGTGCAAAACCCCCGGGTCCGCCGTTTTCAGCGTAGGGCTGGCGGATGCCGAGCGGAAGGGTACGCTCAAAATCCTCGCGCCATAGCTGCTCGCGGGGCTGCACTTCGACCGCGGATATGACAAAATCCGCCCCTTTGAGGGCGGTTTTATGTGAAATGTGGCTTGTTATAGTTTTCTGGCAGTTCCAGGCGGAATTCAGCCAATTTGCGAAATCAGTAATAATAGCGAGTGAATCAGGGTTGGTATCGACCAAAGCAAGCTCAGCATAATTGAGCACGTCGCTACGCAGGAGGGTGATGAGCGTGCTCTGCCCAAAGGAAGAGCTGCCGGCGCCCAGGCAGACGATGCGGGTCATGCCTGCACCGCCAGTCCGAGTTGGCGCAGGATGCTGGCTGCTGCTTTGCGGCCGGCACCCATTGCCTTGATGACTGTGGCACCGCCAGTGACGATGTCCCCTCCCGCAAAAACGCCAGGGATGGAGGTCTGCAAGGTTTCAGGATCCACCAGGATGTGCCCCCATTTGTCCACGTCCAGCCCGGGAGTGGTACGATGGATGATGGGATTGGAACCGTTTCCGATCGCAACGATAGCGGCGTCGATATCAAGCTTGTATTCGGACCCTTCAAGCGGCACAGGGCGACGCCGACCAGAGGAGTCGGGTTCGCCGAGTTCCATTTTTTGCAGGCGGACGCCGGTAAGGCGGCCGTCCTGGTTGCCCAGGAACTCGAGGGGTGCGCTCAGATAGGCGAAATTGACACCTTCAGCGATGGCGTGCTCGATCTCTTCCTTACGACCAGGCATCTCGATTTGGGTGCGGCGATAGATGATGTAGACCTTTGCTGCCCCAAGCCGTAAACCGACGCGGGCAGAGTCGAGGGCAGTGTTGCCGCCCCCGAAGACACCAACGGTTTTGTTGAGCAAGTTGAGGATCGGCGTATCCACGTAAGGATACTCGTATGCCTTCATGAGGTTGACGCGGGTCAGAAATTCATTGGCGGAATAGACGCCGACCAGCGATTCTCCCTCAATCCCCAGGAAATTGGGCAAGCCGGCACCGGTGCCAATGAAAATCGCGTCGAACTTTTCATCCTGAAGCAATTCATCGATGGTGAAAGTGGCACCGATGAGGGTGTTGGGCACGAATTTGACGCCTGCCTGCGAGAGGGCATCGACTTCCTGCCCTACGATGGACTTGGGGAGACGAAATTCCGGGATGCCATAGCGCAGCACACCGCCAAAGTCGTGGAAGGCTTCGAAAACAGTCACCTGAACACCAGCGCGGACAAGATCGCCAGCGCAGCTGAGGCTGGCAGGTCCAGAACCAATCATGGCAGCTTTGTAGTCTGATTTTATGGGAGTTGGTTGAGTCTCGGGCTCCGCGGCGGCAAGCGCGTCTGAAACATAACGTTCGAGTGCGCCGACGGCGATGGGTTTACCTTTACGGTTGAGAATGCAAGCGCCTTCACATTGATCTTCTTGCGGGCAGACGCGACCGCAGACACGCGGCAAGGCGTTATCCATCTTGATCAACCTTCCTGCACCCACAGGATCACCGGCTTTGATGAGCTGGATGAATTGAGGGATTTTGACTGAGACCGGGCAGCCATCCACGCAAAGGGGTTTGCGGCACTGCAGGCATCTTTCCGCTTCGATGAGGGCTTGTTCGGGCGTAAAACCGAGGGCAACCTCCTGGAAGTTGCGGACGCGGTCAAGCGCAGGCAGCTCTGGCATGAGCTGGCGGTCTTTGGCGGATTGAGGCGTTTGCTCCTCGAGGAGTTCAAGCTCGATGTCAGCGACCTGCGTGTCCAGGCGGCAGTCTTCAGAGTGATCGTAAGTGCGGTTGCGGTGAATGACCATATCGAAATCCACCAGATGCCCATTAAATTCCGGGCCATCGACGCAGGTAAACCTGACCTTATCGCCCACCTGCACACGGCAGCCGCCGCACATGCCGGTGCCATCCACCATGATGGTGTTCAGACTGACGGTGGTAGGGATGCCATACGGCTTGGTAAGGTCCGCGACTGCACGCATCATGAAGAGCGGACCGATGGCGAGTACGTAATCAAAGTGCTCCCCAGCCTCGAGCAGCATGCGCAGCTGGTCGGTGACGAAACCGTGCAAACCGTAGGAGCCATCGTCTGTGGTGAGCAGCAGTCGGTCACTGACCTGTTCAAGCTCAGGTTTGAGGATGATCAGGTCTTTATTGCGGGCACCCACGATGGATGTGACGTGGTTGCCAGCCAGTTTGAGCGCTTTGGCGACCGGGAAGGCAACTGCCGCTCCGACGCCGCCGCCAATCACAGCGACCCGACCAAAGTTTTCGATCTCGGAAGGATTCCCCAGGGGACCCAAAACGTCATGAATAATATCGCCAGGCTGGAGAGCGTCGAGCATCATGGTGCTTTTGCCGACGGTCTGAACGATCAGGGTGATGGTGCCCGCTTCGGAATCGTGATCAACAATGGTCAAAGGCACACGCTCGCCCCCTTCGCCGAGCCGCAGGATGACGAACTGACCGGCTTTGACTTTGTGGGCAATGTAGGGGGAGTAGATCTCGTACTGATTGATCTTTTCTGCAAGCAGCGTTTTTTGGAGAATTGTATTCAATTCATGCATAGGGATCGCCTGTGGGGATGTGGTTTTGACTGGCATCAGGTGAGAATTAATCGATCACTTTCAGACACCAGTAAAGTGCTTCGGTTTTTTCCGGGTTGAATTTTAGAACAAGGCAGTATCGCCCAGGCAAGACTTCTTGCGCAGGTTCCAGTACCTGCATATTGTTTTCAACTGGACTCGCTGAGTAGGGGATGGACTCGCCCGCTTCGTTGATCAACTGAAGTTTATCCAACGTGACCATCAATTCATTGATCACCACGGTGGGTTTTCTGTTTGTTAGCTGTGGGATGCCATCTTCAGTCTCAGGAATCGCGTAAAAGAGATCCATTTTGGCATACTGCCCTTCATTGAGTGCGAAGATACCTTCAGAGGGCGGTTGCGCTTCAAGCACTAAAGTGGGGCGTGCCAGGAAGGGAATTTCAACGTTCAGGAGCGTGGTGCCGATCAGGATGCCGATAATGATGAAGACCGTCAGGGTCAGACCGTAGAGCAAAATGTCCAGCCAGGGGCGGCGTGCGGCAGGTGTAGGGGCGGGCTGCGGAACGGCGACAGGCTGGGGGATGGCAGCAACAGGCTGTGGTTGTTGCGCAGGGCGATCTGCCTGGGCAGAGGCAGCCACATTCGCTGCAGCCTGGGATGGAGTCTTAAAGACGCCGATCGGCTTGGTGTAGTCGGAGAGCTTCTCTCCCGGTTTGGGAGGGATATACTTTTTTCGTTCGATGAAAGCCAGCCCACGTTGGGCAGGGCGGTTGGAGGGATCGATCTCGAGCGCTTTCTTCAGGAAAATCGTCTGTTTTTCTTCATCTTCGATGATGGCAGAGAGCCAGACCCAGACATTGGCATTTTCAGGCTCCTCAACAATCGCATCTTTAAGATGGACAAGGGCTTTTTCCATCATGCCTGATTTTGCTGCGTCGATACCTTGTTGAAGTGATGAAGTCATGTCGGGTTCTCCAGTCAGACTTAAAGATTGCAAATTTTATACCAGATTAAGTTTACCACAGGGGGCAATCCGTTGAGATTATAATAGCTGCTCAGAAAGCGAGCAGCTTATGTTGATTGGACTGATGAGCGATAGTCACAATAACCGACCTGATGTGCGATACGCGCTCGATATTTTTACCACATTGGGCGTCAAGGTTATCCTGCACGCGGGCGATTTGATCTCGCCTGAACTTCTGGAAGAATTCAAAGCTTTTTCGCTATATTTATCCTTTGGAAATGGTGATGATCCGTTGATGATCACTTCAAAAGCTAACAGGGTATCGGCTCGGATCACTTGCGAGGAGGCAACCGACCTGAGCCTGGCTGGCAAGCGCATCTTCATGATCCACGGCGACCGTAGGACGGAACTGGAAAAGAGGATTGTGAGTGGGCGTTATGATTATGTTATTCGCGGGCACACACATCGTTTCCAAGATGAATGGGTTGGCTCAACGCGGGTGATCAATCCGGGCGCATTAGGTGGAAAGTTCATGGGGGAGCGGTCGTTTGCGACGTTGGATCTTGAGATGGATGATTTGCAGCGGTATCTTGTACCTTAAGGTAGTAGTAATAATCTGTTGTAAATTCAAACGATTTTGAGCATAATTGGTTGAGGTTTTTTCCGCTGGTGGAATATCAAACCCTGGTAATTCAAACCCTTGCGAAAAGCGGGGGGTACATGTATAATGCTTGTTCGCGGGGCGTGGCGCAGTCCGGCTAGCGTGCTTGCATGGGGTGCAAGAGGTCCCGGGTTCGAATCCCGGCGCCCCGACCAGAAAGACCCTTGGAGTATTTTCCAGGGTCTTTTGATTCCCTGTTATTTTTTGGGTTTCGAGAATGTTAACCTGCGTTCTGATGGAAAAATACAAAGACCGTTTATGGATGTGGGGTTGTGGTAGAGGTAGGTTGGGTGGAGTGACAACAGGTGCGTTGTTTGCATGTAATTTAATGGAGCGCAACCCAACAGAATACGATTGGTGGACGTTGGCTGTGGGTAATTGGTGTTGGATTCCGCGATTTCATCGCCACGCGCCAACCAACAATTAGACGCGTGGTGATGTTGGGTTACGCTCCTTCGTCGCTTCACCCAACCTACAACAGATGCACTACAAAAAGATATGTACCTGATTGATCCACGCATTCCGGCATACGAAAGACGGTCAACCACGGGGGTTGACCCTACAAAAAAATGTGTTCCTGATCTTGAGACCGACGAGAACAAAGACCGTTTATGGATGTGCGATCGTGGTAGTAGTAGGTTGGGTGGAGTGACAACAGGTGCGTTGTTTGCATGTAATATTATGGAGCGCAACCCAACAGAATACGATTGGTGGACGTTGCCTGTGGGTAATTGGTATTGGATTCCGCGATATCATCGCCACGCGCTAACCAACAATTAGGCGCGTGGTGGTGTTGGGTTACGCTCCTTCGTCGCTTCACCCAACCTACAATAGATGCACTACAAAAAGATATGTACCTGATTGATCCGCGCATTCCGGCCTATAACAGTTATTCTCCAGTAAGGACCAAGGGGATGAAGATGTCATAAAAGACTGGTTCTTCGACCCTGGCGACAGCGCAGTTGGACAACCGTGAGAAGCAGACGGCACCAGTTTCTGCAGCTTCTACCTTATAAAAATAGAACTGCCCATATTCGATATCCAGGTCCTCGTAGCTATTAGTGGTTACCTGTGCAACCTTGGTGAAGGTACCCTCGCAGGTGGTGGTGCTGCGATAAATGTTGTAGATATCCGCGTCAACAATCTCGGGCCATGTCAGGAGAATGGAGTTCGACTGGGCTGTGGCAGTCACCTCCGGGTCGGCGACAAAGCATCGACCCAGCGGACCCGCAAGACTGGCTGTGGTGCCAATTCCTGCCTGGGAGATAGCCAGAGTGGCAGGCATGTACATATGAGAGATTGTGTCATTGGTGGTGTGGTAATACGGGTTTCTGTCGGGTCCGGAACAACCACCAGGTAAATTGTTGTTGTAATAGTTTTCAAGAATTTCAACTGCTCCAACACCCGCAGCCCAGAAAGAGGCATGATCAGAAGAACCAGTCGCCCCGGAAGTGAGATAGTCGAAGGTTAGATCTAGAGAATAGTTATTGTTTACGTCAGAAAAACAAGTGCCAACCTGGTTTGAACTAAGCATGTTACCAACATGCAGTTCGAAACATTTGTCTTCGTCGTTATCGTATCCAAACATATCCAGATTAACTACGCCAACAATAACATCCATCTCGGAAGGGTGATCTGCAACGTATGCTACGCTGCCGAGCAGCCATTGTTCCTCACCGGTGAAGAAGATGATCTTGATGGTGCGGTCGAATTTGTAAAAACGGAACAAACGGGCGGCTTCCATCAGGGCAGCGACACCGCTGGCATTATCCTCAGCACCAGGTGCGATAGTGCTGGATGTTTGGGAAGTATTATCCAAGTGAGCGGTCATCAAGACAATTTCATCAGCGTTGGGTCCATGACCGGGAATGGTGACAACTTTGTTTTTCCAGTTAGCGGTATCGGGAAGATCAACTACCTCTTGGTCTGGCGAGACAAGCGCTTCACGGTCTTTTCCAATCCAATCCAGAATGAGGTTGTGTTTGCTTTGAAAGGTTTTTGAGGGTGAATACATGTGATCTGTCAGGAAGGTGCCATTCTCGTAGCCAAAACTCTCAAGTTGTTCGCCAAGGTAAGGATAAGCCAGAGCGTTCACATTCATATTGAACAACTGGTACGAGTAACGGGTGAGAATTTTCCTCTGAGATATACCGATCGGGACAAAGTCTTCACCGCTGAAATCACGGATCCATTTGGTTACCGACCCCTCCGTGACCTGATTGATGATCTCCTGGACGGTCGGACTCGGAGGACAGGTGGGTGTCTGGCTTATGACAGAGGCTGTTGGGGCGGAAAAAAGCAGGACGAAAGTGAGGATAGTCAGAACTAATTTTGTCTTTCTCATGCGCTTCCTAAACGTAACGGGGATTTTTAGAGCATTTCAAACCATGCCATAGGCATAAAAAGTCGGGATAAAGACCGTAGCTTCGCCATCCAACCAGGATTTCAGGGCTCGTTCTTTCATGGCGATGATCTCGTCCACTGGAACCATACCGCCAAGGTCAAATGCGATAATATCCCATTCGTGATCAAAGTCATCTTTTTCAGGATAGCGCCATTGCCCGGCGAGCAAGCCAAGTCGGACATCCTTCAATCCGATGGTACGGAAGATATGCCCGAGTTTTCGCCCCATGCTGAGGTCGATGCCCTGGAAAGCGAGGGAGCGGTTTTGAATTATGCCAATGTCCTGAAATACCTGGGGATAATCGATGCGCGAGTGGTAATCGGGTTCAGCGAAAGCGATCACGTACCCACCTGGTTTGGTGACACGCGCCATCTCTGAAACCACCTGGGCAGGGTCATGCACCCAGAGCAGGACGTAATGCGTGGTTGAGAGGTCAAATTGATGCGCTTTAAAGGGCATGCGGTGAGCATCCGCATTGAAAATGGTCGACTTTGAGGGGTGAAGTTTGGCAAACTGGCAATTCTCGAGGTCAAGATCCAACCCTGTGACCTCCAGACCGCGGCCAGTGTATTCATCCAACAGGGCACCTGTGCCAACCCCAACGTCCAGCAAGGATTGACCTGGCTGGGCGTTTACTTTTCCAAAAATAAAGTTGCGCAGGTCACGCGTCCAGGAGGACTGGAGTTTGAAACGATCGTGCCAGTCGGAGATTTTCAAGCGTCACCCCCAGCCATAACGCGAGCCCAAAGCGCGGACCAGTCTTCGCGCAGCAAATTGCCGTAATTGCTTTCACTGCCGGCAAAATCAGCCAGGCTGCCATCCGGTTGGATGACAAAATGCTGTGCGGGCTGTGAGTCAGGGTCCCAGACGCTGAAGAGGATCTCCTGCGCATGAGGTTGGTATGTGAGGGGCATGTCATCTACGAAGGCGGTACCGCTTTCGCTGAGTTCCCGCTGCAGTTTGTGAGCGTAAACTTGTGATTTCGCATCTTCCGGCTGGAGATTGAAGGCATTCGCGCCAAGATCCTGCAGGTGGCGAATGAGATCGTGATAATCCCGGTCAGGGTGGACGGGCAAGCGCAGACAGGTGAAAAGATCCTGGTCGAGGATAGTAGACAAGCCGACTAATTCCTCTGGATTTGAGGGATCGAGGGAGAAGGTGAGGTGGTCCAGACCGGCTTCAATCAGGGGGAGCAAGACGGCTGGATCCTTGAGTGTGGGATCAGAGGAAACCAAACCGCTCACAAGACCGAGCTGCTCGGTGAAAGCCATGAGTTCGGTGAGATCCGCGCGAAGAGTTGGTTCCCCGCCAAAAAAGATCACGTGGGGGATGCCCGCACCGTAAAGGCGCGTGAGGAGTGTTTTCCAGTCCTGGGTGGTCAGCTCGTTTGCTGCAAGTTGATCGTTACTGTTTTCTGCGAAGGTGCGATACGTAAGGCAGCAATCCACGCGCAAGGGGGCTGTGAGGTTCTTATCGAATACATGCGACTCAAAGCCGATGGTCGCGGAAGGAGAAAGGTCGTTCTGGTGGGTGAGGAAGCGGATCTGGTCGATAAACAGTTGCACGTCCCGCATCAGGATTTCGCGCGTGACCTCGTATCGTTCGGACACCGCATCAACGATCTGGACGTTATCCTTGCCCTGGATCAGATGATACGCAAATTCGGTGGCAGTCTGGTTGAGGTGCAGCACAGTAGCGGCATTGACAACCAGGATGCCTTCACCATCCGGTTCTACGCGGAGGTGCAGGCGAAATTGATCCGGAGAGTCTGCCGCAGTATGATAGGTGTAGAAACCAGGCGGTAAAACTTCAACATTGACTTGCTTTGCGCGTAGGAATGATGCTCTTGCAGGCATGATTAGCTCCTTCTCAACACAAGATCGCGATAGATTGGCTGCGGGTTCTGATGGTCACGAGCCAGCGGGCAGCCGCCACCGCACTCCGTGAAAAAATCGCAGGTTTTGCATGCTTGCGGAACATCCTTGCGTTTCCGCAAAGAGAGCGCAAGCGGGTGTTCCCAGATGGTTGACCACGGAGCTGCCAGGAAATCCCCGAGAGCTTCGTAGTAAGACTGGCAGGGGATGACCTGACCATCCGGCTCGATGCACATGTTGTAATAAGCAGCGGTACAGCCTTTAATGCCCAGGTCGAGCTGAAGCGGGTCAAAGTGGCAGTATTGGGTGGGAGTGTACCAGATCAGGCGCTGTCCGCTCTTCTGGGTGAAGTCGGTCGCTATCTCAAGCAGATTTGGCAGATCCTGTTCCTGAAGACCGGTGTTGACCGTGGTGCCTTTGCCTGAGTAAATCAAGGCATTCAGACCAACAGTCGGAACGCCAAGATCGCGCAAGAACGTGAGCAGTTCGAGCAGGTAGGCTTTGTTGTTTTCCAGCAGGGTGGTGTTGGTCATCAGGTAGAGCTTGCTGCTGACCGCGTTTTTCACTCCCTGGACCGTCTGCTCCCAGGCTCCTTTGGCACGCACCATCTGGTCGTGCACTTCGGCGCGGTTTGATTCGAGCGTGATCTGGACATGGTCGAGACCAGCCTCAACCAGGCCGGCAATGTATGCAGGATCGGAGAGTTTTCGCCCATTGGTATTCAGCCCAGCCACAAGCCCGGTCTGTTGGGCATAAGCGACCAATTCCAGTAAGTCAGGGCGAAGAGTAGGCTCGCCGCCGGTGAAGACAACGTGGGGGATCTTCAGGCTCCAAATTTTATCCAGGATGGACTTCCAACTCCCGGTTGAGAGCTCGGGATAATTGCGAACGCGGGCGTTGTAGCAATGGGCACAGTCGTTGTTGCAATGGTAGGTCAGCGCCAGGTCCATGCGGTAAGGCGCGCTTAACTCCTTGCTGAAGGGCAGTTCCATTTCCAGCCCGAGGTCGCAGATCGGGCATAGTCCTGAGTTTTCGTCGATCAAGGCTTCCACGCGCGCACGCGTAGCAATATAGTCCTGTTTTAGCTGCTTTGACGGGGCATTGAAACGGGCTTGAAGCGCTTGCAAGGCGGTTTTCTCATCCGCTTTTTCGAGCGTCAGATACGCCATGTAGAGCGCGGTTGGGTTAAGGTGAACGACGCGGGAAGCATTGACCACCATCAAACCGCTCAGGTCAGGATCGACACGCAAGTGGATGCGCGACTTTGAGTCGGCATCCGCGATGTCATATTGGTACATGCCTTCACTGAGCGGTTTCATTCTCTAATAATCCTGGTGACTGAACTGCTAACGACCACCGCCGGCACAGGCGCAAGCACAGCCAGCGCAGGCACAGGCACAGGCACAGGAATGACCGCCGCCACTGCCGCGGAAGCCGCCACCGCCGCTATGGGTGGTGGTGACGGGGATGGGATTGGTGCGATTGGTCACGGAAGAGGTAAAGTCAGTCACATTCCCAATCACGCTGGCAGCCATGTTCGAAGCGCCGGTAACCATTGCGGCGGCAAAATCAGCACCCGGCAGGCTGGGCAGGTTGACTGATGGGCGACTGCCACCGGATCCGGTGCTGACCGGTGTTGGGGCTGCCATTCCACCGCCGCTGCCACCGCTGCTTACCACAGGACGGTACATCGGGTCGTAGCGCGGCCACCAGGTGGGCACGAAAACCGGCTGACCGGTGAAGGTGCGCTCGGTGCGATCATTGAATTCTTTATCGAGCATGGTCCACTCGAGGGTGTGATCATATTGAGCACTCTTGATTTCAGGGGTCTGAGCCGTCTCCACAGCTTGCCAGGCGCGGCGAATGATGTCCTGGTAGTAGGCTTTAGTTTCTTGCGAACTAAAACCCTTCATCTCGTCCGAGACAGATTTGACCAGGTCGATCATAAGCGATTTGATCCCTGCCCGGCGGGTTGCCTTGTTTTCATTCTTGAAAGCGTCAAGGAACTTCTGCTCGTAAGAGTATAAGCCTTCGGGGAGAGGGTCGGCAATGTCAATCTTGAGGGGATCACGATTGATCACAGTAAGTGCCCCTTTTTTCAGAAGTCCAAAGAGGATCATAGTGAGGATCTTATCGAGGGGTTCTTCCAACAGGATGCCTGCTTCGACCGCGGTCAGACCGCGTTTGATGCCCTTGCCTTCAATCGAAATCTTCGGAGGAAGGTATTGCATTTTGCGTTTGTCTTCTTGTTTCTTTGCCTGGATTATCATGAAGATAAAGAAACCGATAAAGAGAAGCGGAAAGAAAGCGCACCTGATGGTGTTCCAGAGCCCGGAGAAGAAATTGGTGGTTGGAGAAGGTGTGTATTCGGTGGTTCCACCATTTCCAGGAATGGGCTTTACGTTTGTTAACACTCCTGCAGGAATCGCGGAAGCCGGGAAGGCGGCACCAAAAAAATATTCGCTGTGAACATCGGCGTTGGTTGTGTACCAGGAATAATTGACACGACCATCCGTGGTCAGGGTGGCTTCAGGCTCGCTGGACCCTGGCCAGCCCGTGGGTTCGTACCAGACGCCCTGTTCTGCCCCGACTGCGGGAGGGAGGATGATGGTCATGCGGTAGGCGGTGTTTTGCGACAGATCGTACTGTGAGCCGAAGTAGTTCGGAACGAAGAAGAAGTTGGCATAATCCGTGCGATCGGTACCGTCATAAGGACTCAATATGCCCGTGATGCCGTAGACCCAGGCTGTCACAATGCCAGATTGACCTGGCTGGATGGCGTACTTGCCAAGCGCGAGTTCCGCGCCCTGGACGTAAGCCGAGTTGTTCACTTCGGGCATTTCAATGCCGTTAATATCTGCCTTGATGTTCGAGAGCTTGTATTGGGTGTTTGGCAGACCAAGGTCGACATATTCAATGGCGCCACCGGAAGGATCGTTTTGAAACTCCATGTAGTAATACAGGGTGAGTGAACCGTCCGCCTCGAGATACGCCTCAACTTCGTACGCCGAAAGGGTGAAGCGGTAATCCTGTGCCTGGGCTGATCCGAGTGGAATAAGCAGCAGCAGGATGCTTAACAATACAAAAATTCGTTTAAGTTTGTTCATAGGCTTACCATTTTGGTTCTTCAGTGATCTGGTAGGTCGTGCCGCAACTGTGACATTGCACTGTAACGGCGCCATTGACCAGTTTCATATCGTCGGGAGCCAGCGGCGCGCCACAGGATTGACACTTGATGGTGTCCATCTTGACATTGCCCGGGAGATCGACGTTAAGAGTAACGTTCTGAACCGTCTGCTTTGATGCAGCTGCCAAGCGTACGCCAGCAAAGATCAGCACGAATCCCAGGATGAGCCCAATGATCCCGTAGGCGATCCAAGAAGGGGAACCGCCTTCACCGCCTGAACCGAGCAGAAACAGAAAGGAAAAAATGATGAAGATTGCCGCGAGAATGTACGAAATAACGCTTCCAGCTTTCATAGGAACTCCTTAGTTCTATTATTCTGTCTTCAGCATAACATTATGCGATGGACAAAACCCTATATAATATGCTTACTTATGATGATAACATCAAACACGTTTCTCAATTTCTATTATAGTTAATTTTCGATAAGGGTCCTATGGAAAAGTCATCAATTCCCGAAGTTGTTGTAAAAAGACTGCCGGTCTACATCCAAAAACTCAACCAACTGGTCCGCGACGGACAGGAGACTGTTTCATCCCAGGAGATGGCTGAGACACTTGGCATTACGTCTGCTCAGTTTCGCAAGGATCTGTCCTTCTTTGGGGGATTTGGCAAACAAGGAACCGGCTATAACGTGATCAACCTGCTCGAATCTCTGCGCACCATCCTGAAGTTGAATCAGGTCTGGGAGGTTGTGTTGGTGGGGGTTGGGCACCTGGGGCAGGCGCTGCTGAGTTACCAGGGCTTTTCTCAAAAGGGATTCGAGATCGTGATGGCGTTTGATAATGATCCGAAAGTCATTGGCCGGACTTTTGCGGGGATAGAAGTGCAGGATGCCACGGATATGCGGAATTATATCTGTCCACGCGGCATCCCGATTGCCATCCTGACTGTTCCTTCCGGGAACGCGCAGGAGATGGCTGACCAACTGATCCGATGCGGAGTGAAGGCAATCCTGAACTACGCGCCGGTGACCCTGAAGGTCCCCGAAGGCGTCAGGCTGGCAAATATTGACCCTGTTTTGAGCCTGCAAACAATCACTTTTTACATGTAACGGAAAAGTTTAGCGACCCTGGTTGCGTAAAATAACTTCCAGGATTGAGAATCCTTTGGCAGCACCTTCGACAGTGCACGTGACGGGATTTTCAACCACGTAAGCGGGGATGCCCAGGGCGACTGTCAGGTATTTATCGAGACCCTTCAGGAGAGAAGTGCCGCCACAGAGCGCCACACCGCGATCGATGATGTCTGAGATCAACTCTGGCGGGGTTTTCTCAAGCACGCGGCGAACCACTGCGACAATTTCTTCCAAGGGGGACTGCAAGGCTTCGACGATTTCGTTGGTGGTAAGGCTGGCGGGCTTAGGCAGACCAGTGACCTGGTCCTGACCCTGGATCTCCATGGTTTTTTCTTCCTGGGTGGGAGTGGCCGCGCCGATGTTGAGTTTGAGTTGTTCGGCGGTTGGCTGCCCGATTATCAAGCCATATTTCTTGCGAATGTAGTTGATGATGGCTTCGTCCAGCTTTACACCAGCTGTTCGATTCGCTTCCGCGCTGACAATACCGGTCATAGAAACAACTGCCGCCTGCGTTGTGCCGGCACCGAGACAGATGATCATGTTGCCGGTGGGGGTGTTGATGGGAAGGTCGACGCCAATGGCAGCAGCAAGGGGTTGCGGGATGATGTTGACTTCGCGCCCGCCTGCGCCCAAGCCAGCTTCGACTACGGCGCGTTTTTCGACGCTGGTCACACCGTAAGGGGCGGTTATCAGCAGTCGGGGTTTGAAAAAGAGGGTCGGACCCGTAACTTTCTTGATCAGTTCCCGCAGAAAGATCTCAGTAAGTTCGTACTCAGCAATGACACCATGGCGAAGCGGGCGGATGACTTCGATCGATTCCGGGACACGTCCCATCATGCCCAGGGCTGTTGTGCCGTATTCAACCAGTTTCATTTCATCAACGACAATCGCAACAACCGTTGGTTCCTGCTGAAGGATCTGGTTGCCTTCCGCGATTTGCGTGTTGAATGTGCCGAGGTCGATGCCTAATTCCCGAGAGAGTCCCATGATTTATCCAACTTCATAAATGATTTCAAATGTTTATTTTACCATCTCTATCTGTGCAAAAAATCGCGTTTAGAAATGGTCAAAGTACTGCAGCGCGACACGGAGCTTTGACTCAACGTCATCAGGTGTGTCCTTGGGGATGGTTTGCAGCGCGGTTTGAGCCTCCACCACGCTGTAGCCAAGGCTGATCAGGGCATCGACCACGGCATCATCCACGTCGGTAATGCTGCGAACGCCCAAGCCTTCGCCTTCGGGCAGTTTCCCCTGCATCTGGATGATGATCTTCTGAGCAGTCTTTTTCCCAATGCCTGGAACGCGGCTGAAATAGTCCGGTTTTTCACTCAGGATGGCGGAGCGTATGTTGTCGAGCGAGAGGCTTGAAAGGATCGCCAGCGACAGTTTGGGTCCGATCCCGCCAACAGCCATGAATTGCAAGAAAAACTGTTTTTCTTCCAGGCTCGAAAACCCGTAGAGAGAAATATTGTCTTCACGAACGAGCATGTAGGTGTAGAGGTATAGCAGGTCACCCGCTTCCGTTTCGCCCAAAAGAGTTTTGGGGACAAAAACCTCAATGCCGAGACCGTTGATGTCAATGATGACAGACTCTTTGGTCAGCTGAATTACTTTTCCGGAGATTGAAGCGATCATGTTAACCTCAATTGTGTGTGGCGGTCTTGATAGATTTGATAAAGCATCACGCCTGCTGCCACGGAAATATTGAGCGAATCACAGGCGCCTTCCATGGGAATTCGCAGCATTTGAGAGCACAGAGAAATGTAATGGTCTGAGAGTCCCTGGCGTTCGCTGCCCAGAAGAAGAAGGATCGTGGAGGGAAAGGCGACTTCGAAAGCTGATGAAGCGGCTTTATCCGAGGTTCCAATCACCTTCAGGTTGGCGCTACGCCCCAAAAAAGCCGAGAATTCGCAGGAATCTGAGCGAAAATGAGGTACGGTGAAAATCGAACCCATGGAGGCTTTTACGGAGGCGGGATCATAGGGGTCCGTGGAGTCATCCAGCAAGATGAGGCCGCTGGCACCCACGGCATCACACGTGCGCAAGATGGTACCGAGATTGCCCGGGTTTTGGATCGATTCTAACGACACCCAAAAGGAATTAGGCTGGGCGGATGTTTTGTTTATATCTGACCAGTTTTGGGCGACGAGGGCTGCGATCCCCTGGGGCTTCTCTTTGCGGGCAAGCGTGGCAAAAACAGAGGAGCTGAGCTCCAGCACTGGTATATTGCGCCTGATAGCGAGCTCAACGAGGGAGCGACCATATTCGCTGACAAGCAGTTCCGGGGAAACCAGGAGTTCGTGGATTTTCGCGCCTGAATCAAAAGCCTGTCCGACAGCCTTAAGCCCTTCCGCAAGGAAATTACCGCTGGCACGGCGGTCTTTTGCCTGTTCCAGCTTGCGCAGGGCTTTGACGTGGTCGTTGGCTGAACTTGTGATCACAGATTACTCCATCAGGCTGCGAAGGTTGAGATGGCTGGCGTGACAAAGAGCCACCGCAAGGGCATCTGCCGCATCGTCTGGCTGGGGGATCTCACTCAAACCCAACAGCAATTGAACCATGCTTTGGACTTGTTTTTTATCTGCCCGGCCATTGCCGGAAACGGACTGCTTGACCTCGTTGGGGGTATATTCAGCAATCGGCAAGCCGCTACTGGCAAGGCAGAAAGTGGCAACGCCGCGGGCTTCACTGACCGACATGGCAGTGGTGATGTTGTGTTGGAAAAAAAGCTTTTCCATGGCAGATTCAGTCGGCTGATAGGCTTTGATCAAAGCGGTCAAGTGCTCATAGAGAAAAATCAAACGGCTGGAGGTTGAGCTCACAGCCGTTGAATCTATCACTTCGTAGTGAACCAATTCTGGTTCATTGCGCTGATTGAGGCGAATGAGACCGATACCGGTGCGAGTCAGGCCTGGATCGATACCCAAAATCAGCATTAAAGCCTATTCTTCCTCCAGCTTCTCAAGGTCCTCATTGGTGTACTTAAGGTTGGAGTAGACGTTCTGAACATCGTCGCTTTCCTCAAGCGCAGAAATGATCCTGAGGACAGAAAGGGTCTGGTCAGGGTCAAGTTCGATTTCCTGTTGGGCGATCATGCGCAGACCGGCATCTTCTGTTTTCAGACCGGCTGCCGCCAAGCTGTCGTGAATGGCTTTGAAGGCTTCGGCAGGTCCAACGATCTCGATGTAACCATCTTCTTCGCTGACATCATCAGCGCCGGCTTCAAGGGCGGCTTCGAAGGCTTTGTCGAAGTTCTTGCCGTCGGATTTGATCGTGTAGACAGCCTTGCGATCGAATTGCCAGCTTACGGAACCATTGCTTGCCAGGTCGCCCCCACTCCGTGAGAGGATGTGGCGCAGGTCGGCGACAGTGCGGTTGCGGTTTTCGGTGACGCATTCAATGATAGCGGAGGCGCCTTTGCCAAGGTAGCCTTCATAGGTGATCTCAAGTAATTCGGTGCCGTCTTTGTCATCACCAGTGCCGCGTTTGATAGCACGTTCTATGCTGTCTTTGGGCATGTTGCTGGATCTTGCACGTTCGATGGCAAGCTCCAACGCAACATTCATGGTGGGATCGCCGCCGCCATTACGTGCGGCAAGGGCGATTTCGCGGGCGTAGCGAGTGAAGATAGCGCCCTTCTTGGCGTCTGCAGCACCCTTTTTGCGTTTAATCGTGGACCAATGGGAATGTCCTGACATAAAAATTCTCCTTGAATATGAATGAAAAGCTAAGTAATTAAGTATAACATGAAGTTGATGGCTGCGGAGATAACGTGACAGATAACGTGACAGATAACGTGACAGGAGATAACGTGAAAATGTAACAAATGTAACAGATCACGAAACAGATTACGAAACAGATTATAACGAAACAGACAATAAAGAAAAAGGTGATAAAGAAACATGTTTAACGAAACATGCGCATATGTTTCTGTTTACTTCTTTTTCAGATCACAAGGCTATTCTATTACCAATTAATTCCGATGAGCCATTTCACAGAATGGATAATTATATGAAAACAGAAAGGAGCTTTGCTGAAGGCAAAGCTCCTTTGACTAATTACCTGATCGATTACCGAAGCAGTAAAGGCAGGAAAAGATTGAATACCGGGATCTCATCCACCACATGCAAGGTGACAGGAAGGGTGAGAGCGGCAGCAGGAGGATTCTTGATGCGTAAGGCAGCAAAGTAATCTCCAATAGCTAAACCGGTTGAGTCGTAGGTGATGGTGACATTCAAAGACTCGCCAGCAGGAACAACACCGGCAGTGGGATCTTCAGAGAACCACGGAACGTCGCCGCCAGCTTCCAACTGGAGTTCAACATCATCAAGGAAGAAGTTACCACTGCCCAGGGTTATTGACTCGAACATGATCTCGTGCGTGGAGCCATCGGCAAATTCCGACACGTCCAATTCGATCAAGCGATAGCCAATGGTACCGCAGGCAGAGTCGAGACCATCGGTGCGCCAGATTTCAGTTCCGTCGATGACGAGTGCCATGTAGTTACCTGCACCGGCGTCGCCACAAACAGCCTGTTCGACCCAGAAGGTCATCATGGCAGATCCTGGCATGATCAGCACGTCCTGATAGACGTAGCCGTAATCACCAGCAGATGCACCGCCAAACCAGGTCCAGGCTTCGCCAGCGTGAGCGCCGGATCCGCCGCCAAGACCACAGTCAATTTCGGTACAAAGTGGGGTTCCATAGGCTTCGGAATATTCTACCCAATAAGGGTTGGGAGTGTAGGCTTCAAAGCCGGGATCAAGGATCAGCTGATCGGCATGAGTGCCTGCGACGGGCAGTTCGAAGAGCTCAAAGGTGCCTTCTGCTGCGCCGATATTGGTCAGCCTGAGGACCTGGGAGCCTGTTGTGTCGGGGAGCAAGAATTTCTCAAGTTCCATCGGAACAGCTTGCAGACAGGGAGCCATCAGGCGCAGGGTGATATCCTGGACGGTTTCATCGCCGGCAACGATCACCACACCTTCAACAGTCTGGGTCTCATAGCCTTCGATTTCAACGACAATATCATATGTGCCTCCAGGAATGGCAGTGGTGAAGTAGCCATCACTGTTCGTGAGAATGGAGTATTTCAATTCACTACCCTGGAAGAACTGGACGGTTTCATTCGCTGCAGGGGCAGGATTCACGTTGCAGACTTCGAGTGTGAAGATGTTACCCTGGGCAAATCCGTAGTCCGCGGGTGCGAGCAGTCGCATTTGGACCGGGACGTTGCTGGTAGCTTCGTTCGGGCTGATAACGCGGAGCGTACCGAAGTAATCGCCCCAGGTCAGACCAGTAGAGTCAAAGGTCAGGGTCACATCAAGGCTTCCGCCATCGGGAGCAACAACACCGGCAGTAGGATCTTCCGTCAGCCAGATAATATCTGACGAACCGGCAGAGCCCAAGCCACGGATGGTCCAGTTGCCTGCAAAGCCGGCGTCATCAATCAACACCCAGGAGGCATCCGGAGGAAGGGTGGGTTCCGCAGGAACAGCACCAGACCACCAGCCAGCCCAGGAACGTCCCTGAGATGCGGTTTGGTCGATGGAGGCGGGGAAGTAGGAGGTTCCGGGAACTTTTAGGAAGATTGCGCCGATGAGGACATCGCCAGGACCTTCGAAGAAGACTGGTTCATCCAAAACGTAATTATTCCAGCCGGAAATGTTGGTTACAACAGCATCCTGCTGGTAGAGGAGTTCTGAACCTGGAGCTGGATCGTCGGAGCCTGTGGTGTTCTTGTAGATGACGATTCTGATCGCATCGCCAGCAACCACAGAGCCACTTGCTTCGAAGGAAATATCAACCTGTTCCAAGAGGAAGGGGAATTGATCTTCGGCAGGTGAGAAGCGGTTGACAACCATGAATTCAGCAGTACCGCCGATACCAATGGCATCTTCGGCTACGCCGTCATCCAGGACGAGTTCCACATCCCAGGCTTTACTATAAGGTACAGGGCCGGCACCAGGACGTTCGCTGATCTCAAACGGCGCTTCGAGGGCACCGGTGTTTATCAGGGTCAGTGTCTGGGTCGCGGTCTCATCGGGATTGAGTTCCTGGTAGAAGGATTCGGGATCAACCGTCAGACAGGAGGAATCGAGGCGGAGTTGGAAGTCCACCACGGTATCGGTGCTCATGCCGACGACGACACCAAATTGCATCTGGCTGACGTAACCATCCGCCATCACTTCGACATCATAGGTGCCGTTCTTGAGGGCGTAGCTGTAATAGCCGGTTTCGTCGGTGCCAGTGGAGAAGGCTAAGATGCCATTCTTGTAGAAGTTGATTGTGGCGTCCGCAAATGCAGCCGGATCAAGATCGCATTTGCCTGTGGCAGTGATATTACCTTTGATGTTGCCATAGTCGAAGGGGCGGACCACATGCAGGGTTACAGGAATGATGGGAACAGGATAGGGAGTGTCGGTGGAGATCTTCAATTCGGCAAAGTAATCGCCGGGTTGTTCGATCTCATCAACATTGAATTCGATCTGGACGGCTAAATTGCCATAGGCGGAAATATAACCTTCGGCGGGAACTTCATCAAGCCAGTGAACGCCGCCGCCGCTGCCACCAGCTGCGATTGCAAAGGCATCGACCTCACCCTGTGTAAAGGCACCAACTGCAACTGAGGCACCAGTGGTGATATCGATAATGCGCAGTTCAGGAGCACTGGTGTAAGCAGCCCAGTAGAGGACGTTGTTCTCTTCATCGTAATCCATGCCCTGGGCATAGTTGGGATCAGCGCCGAGGTCGCCAACGATCGTATCCACACCGGTTGCAGGATCGATGCGATGCAGTGAGTTGGAAACCAGGTCAACGCCGTAGAGCATACCGTCGTCAGGGACATATGCGATGTCGATGATACAAGTGGCATTTGGTAAAGTGCCAATCGCGGTTGTTGCACCGGTAGTGATATCAACTTCCATCAGGGTTGAGGAAGCGTTACAAGCAGTGGCCATGCCGTACATCACACCAGGCCCGCCTGCCAAACCACTGAAGGTGGCTCCTGAAGGTGGAGTAGTTAGGCCGATCAAAGTAGCTACTGCGGTTTCCGTGTCGACGGCATAGAGGTTATTGTTATCGTAACTAACAGCATACAGTGTGCTGAAGTCAGCGCCCATAAAGTCGCCAGCAAACAGCGAAGTTGCTGCAGGAGTGCCGACCAGGGTTGATGTACCGGGAACGGATGCGTCAGGCCAGTTGTAGAGTTTGTCATTGAGCAGGTCAATACCAAAAGCAGGAGGTGCGGCTGTGATGCCGTAGCGACCGCTAAGAGTGTTCAGTTCGAGCGCGCCAACCGTTGCAGCCGCATTGGGATCGCGGAAGATGGAGGCTGGTGCATCATTGAGAACAACCTTGCCGGTAAAAACAGGGATGCTGTAAGGTTGGAAGCCCTTATCTTCTTCACGCATGGTGAAGTTTGCACCGCCGGCACCTTCATTAATGAGGGTAAGGGTGGCGAATTCCGGATCATCGTACAGCCAAATGGTACGTTCGAGTTCGGTCGGATCTGTGCTAACCATACCAGCACCGAGTTCGAAGTCTTCTTGATTGACGACGTCCCGGGTAATCGCGCGGGATTCGACCTTGGTCTCATATTTGGGGAGAGAAATGGTGAATTCGACGTCTTCTGGATCAGTCTCGACAGCCTGGAACATGTAGTACAGACCAGCATGATCGGGATCTTCGGCATTCGCCATTGTCAACGCAGAGGTAGTTTGGGTCGCAACGTTGGCACCGATCAGTTTATTGGTGGGGAAGTTGGCGTCGTAGATGTAGCCAGCGACCAAACCGCCATCGATGGATCCGCAGGGGACAGCGATGGTATAGGGTTCAGAGACTGAAACCTGAACGTTATCGATATACCAACCTGCAAAGTTGAGTGAGGAATCAGAGCGCATGAAGAATCGGAATTGGAAGTTGGATACCGCATAAGAAGGATCCAATACTATACTCTTTGGCGACCAAGTAAGTACATCACCAAATTTCTCAAAGACGATTTGCCAGCTTACTCCGCCGTCCTTAGTCACTTCCACGGCGCCCCAGTCCCAGGAGTTGGACTCTGAATCCATCCAATGCATGAAGGAAAGGGTCGGTGAGAGACCTGGATAGGCAGACAGATCAATCGTTGGGGAGGTAAGGTAGGATTGCTCACTGGAGTTGTAATTGTCGGACAGGTTGGTTGCCCACACGTTTGGAGCAGAGAAAGGAGCTCCAGGGCCAGGGGTAGCTGCCGGAGCGCCCCAAGCCCAGGAGGGACTGGTGCCGCTGACGACGAAACCGCCGTTGGTGGTGTCGAAGTTTTCTGAATAAACCTGAATCGGAGCAGGCACGGGGGCAGCGGCAATGCCGATATCATCGACATACCAGCCTTCGTACTGGACTGAAGAATCGCTCTTGAACTTGAAGCGGATCTGGAAATTGGCAACATTGTAGCTGGGGTCCAGAGCTAAGGTGACCTTGTTGTAAGCGGTGTCGGTCATGCCGCCAACAGGACCGTAGAAGGCTGTCCAGGTGGTGCCGCCGTTCTTGCTAACTTCAACAGTAGCGTTGTCGTAGCTTGCACTTTCAATATGGCGCCACTGCCAAAATTCGATCACAGGGGTATCTGTGCCGAATCCGGTCAGGTCAATCAAGGGGGAGGTCATGTAGCTCAACTCGTTGGCATTATAGTTGCCGGTTGGGTTGGTAGCGATGACGTAACTACCGCTATGGGCCTCGCCGGGACCATTAGTAGGGATGCTGCGAGCCCAGGAGCTATTGGTGCCGCTGGTAACAAAACCTTGGTCGCCAGCTTCGAAGTCAAACATAAACTCATACTCCGGGCTATAACCAGCAGCAGAGCAGGCGACTTCATCAATATTCAGGAAGTAATCCTGCTCATAGACTGCTACGTCTTCGGGAGTGATGGTTGTCTCAAGGACCTGATAACCAGGGATCAGAGCCTGGACATTGACATCGTATTCCTGACCATTGTACAGCACGATTTCGTACTCGCCGGTAAGAGGATCAGTGTAGACGGTTTCAGAATAGCCTGTCATGGAGAAGGTCAGTTTGGCATAGAGCGTATAGCCATGAGCAGCGCCCTCCAGGATGCCATCATCATAAACAACGCCCGCAACAAGGGTGTTGGGAAGTTCTGTCAAAACAAAGTCCTGCAGAACGGACGCGCCATCTCCAACTACCACACCAGAAGCTGTGGCATTTTCAAAACCGAAGGCGGAGACAGCCATGTCGAAGGTGTCAGCGTTGACATTGGCTGTGTATTGTCCATCAGCGTTGGTGTAGACAGTGCGGTTATTAACAGGGTCCGTACCGGTAATTTCAACCTTTGCGCCGGAGATAGGTTCTGCAGAATCTGAGGTGACGGTGCCATAGAGCACGCTGTTGCCGCACATCCCCGAGGCTAACTGAACAGCTGCCAGGGCGTCAATTTCACCCCAACCAGTCGCAAAGTTCGGGAAGTCTGTGGGGGTAAGCGAAGAACCATCGTTGTAGGTCATATCGACAGCGGTGCTCTCGAGAAGTGTTTCAATGGTGGCATAGTCACCAACCAGGCAAGGGGCAGCCTGCATGATCATCGCGACCAAACCGGTCACATGGGGAGCAGACATGGACGTGCCTGACCAGCCACTTTGGTAAGCGGTGTCACTGCCAGGTGTTGAGGAGCGAATATTCACGCCTGGAGCAATGACCTGGGGCTTGAGCATCGCGAAGCCATCAACTGGATTGATGGTATCGAGATTGTCTGTAGGTCCCCAGTTGGAGTGGGTGGCATATTGACCAGTGTCGCGGGATGAAGAGCCAACACCGGTTACGTTTCCGTAACGGCCAGGGTTGCCGACTGTGTTCAGTCCGGGAGGAGCAGAATAACCGCAGTTGCTGTTATTGCCGTTGGAGAACACAGGGTAAACGCCAGCAGCCTGCCAGCCATCGACGACTTCGGCGTACCAGGGATCATAGGTCTGACCGCAGTCGCCCCAGGAATTATTTACAACATTGGGGCGCATATCCGGGTTTGCGTTTGCGCCGTTCAAATCTGTTGGTGCAGCAATGAATTCGCCACAGCCAAGCAGGGCGACATCCCAACAGGAGCCATCCGGGCAGCCAGCACAAGCCATCCACTGGGCACCAGGAGCAATACCGATCTGGTTTGCGCCGCCATCATCACCAACCATGGTTCCCATCGTGTGGGTGCCATGACCGTTGCCATCGCGTGGCACATTGTCGGAGGGTTGATAGGGGTTGTACCAGTTGTAATTATGGTCAAAAGTACCATCGCCGTTATTCCCGCGATATGAACCGACCAAGGCCTGGTGCGAGTAGCGGACGCCGGTGTCGACGTTGGCGACCACCAATCCGGTGCCATCATAGCCAAGCGCCCAAGCTTCAGGAGCCTTGACGTGAGAGATATTAGGTTCGATACCTTTGGATTCCCCTTCTAATTCTGCTTTTTCCGGCTCATACAGCATATATTGCTTTTGAGCAGAAATGGAGACTACGTTGGGGAGTTGTTGCAGGCTGGCTAAGACAGTCTTATCGGACTGTTCAACCAGGATGCGATTTGCGAGCCAGAAGGATTTATATGTGAGACCAGTGGTCTCGAGGTAAGCTATCGCCGCAGACTGCGTTTTCTCAGCTTGTGCCTTCAGGGTCTCATAGACATACCAGCCGCGTTCACTCCAATTCATGAAGTAAGCCTGGGTGAGGTCGGCTGTGTTCTTGAAATCGACCCAGTAGGTAGCGACGCCGTTCTTGTTGATTTCATCAAGGACGGCATTGTCAACAGTAACAGATTCTTGTGGGACGGCAGTCTTTGCAGTCACATTGACCGGGATATAACTGATGAGCATACCCAAAGCCAGAACAACTGCGAGGACTTTCATAATTGCATTACGCTTCATGTCACTTCCTTTTCTAAGATGGTTTGATGTGTGCTTAACTACACAATGACCTTTACTGCAATGTTCCGGTTCACCTCCGTATCTCAAGTTGATTTTCGAAGCTGCTAACAAAATTTACGTTTTGCGTAAATTGTTGATGGATTAAGAAAAAGAAATTCGTAGTTTTGATCATTTTTGCCTACACCAAAAAGGTTCAATTCAACGAAATGAGACGATTCGTGCCATTTTAATTATGAGGACATAAAAGAGTCAAGGTAAAATTACAAAAACCCGGTTTAATGTCACAGAAAGCCACCTCAAAGGCATTTGACAATAAAGTCAGGCAAGTGTTGGAGAATTTCGAAATGATAGTTGTAGAATTCGAACAATAGGAGCTGGTAATTCAGATAGTAGAATTTACTATTAATGCCTGACAGCGCGTAGTTATTTGCTGAAAACGAAGAATATTCAATCTCATTTTATAGAGATTTAAGATCCTTTGGAGTTTTGTTTGAGGGACTTGGCTTCCAAACGGGATTTGCGATGGAGAAGCAGGTTGGCGAGGGATGGGTCCGCGCACTGGCTTAATGCCTTTTCGGTATATTGGTATGCCGCGTCATAATCGCATAATTGATGTTCAAAATACTTTGCCAGCTCGATCATCGCCTCGAGCGAGCCGCTTGAGGCAGCGTCCCGCCACAAAGCGCTCGCTTCTTCGAGGTTTCCCTTCCGTTTTTGGAGTCTCGCACGCAGAAGAAGGCTTTTTTGGCGATCTGTCTCGGGAAGTTGCTGGAGGCGATCTGAGGCATAAACCTGTTCGGCCAGGTGTTCACGCTCCAGAACCTCCAAGACTCGTCCTACCGAAATCAAATCACCCGGGTCGGTAAAACGCTCGTCAGAGGGATCTTCAAGAATAGCTGCCAGCCAACTAAAGAGAGCAGAAAGACTGAGTACATCGATCTCATTGTGGTAAAAAATGCCTGGCATGTGGGTGGCATCGCCAGTGAAGAGATATTCGCGATAGAAGTCCGGAACGAGGTAGCCAGGAATATCCTCCTGTTCGCGTTCAAAACCGAGCACATGTCGCTCAATGTTGCCGAGGTTACACTGCCCCAGGCGGGATTTCCAAATGCGACGGGTATACGGCAGCAGGTCAAAATGCGTGGCAGAAGTGAAGGGATTCAAAAGACGCTGCATGATGTAGCGAGTGTTGATGATGGGCAGGTCGAAAGCTTTGCCGTTGTACGTGACGATGCCTTCCACGCCCTCCACAAACTCAGATAAGGCTGCCAGTTGCGCTGTTTCTTCGGCGGGATTGCGAACAAAGAACTGTTCGACCACAAATTGATTGTCGATGAAGCGCCCTGCGCCGATCATGAACGGCATGGTTCCGGTTCCGCCAGAGAGACCTGTGGTTTCAGTATCGAGAAACACCAGGGACTGCAGGTCGGGCGTGGCCGGGGCTTTGGCCCACTGCGCAAGCCAATGGTAATTAGTGAGCGGTTTGAGCGGCAAGTGACCGTGCTGACGATCCCCGGGATAAGTGTGGTTGAGCGAAAACACTTCGCCGAAGATGGTGTTGAGATTGCGACCAGGCACAAGTTCTTCCAGGGATTGCGCTTTGCCAGGATTTGGCTGGAGTGGCTGCGAGATGCCCAACTGAACACCAAGACGCTTCAATCGTTCGGAGAGGTTATTCCAATCACTCATTGAGCAACCCTCTCAGTAAAGCCAGCGATTCGCGCTTGCTGCCGTATCCGTCTTCTCCAAAAGGACCGACGCAAGCAGGGCAACCATCTTCGCAAGGGCAATCGCCGATCATTTCAGCAGCTCTCTCAAGCCAGAAGCGATGATCCTCGAATAACTGGTTCGAGAGTCCAACCCCACCAGGAATAGTGTCGTAAACCAGGATTGCCGGTTGACCGTTATTAAGGATCGATTTTGGTTCAGAAAGCATCGCGATGTCCTCATCGTCGCACATGATCAATAGAGGAGCAATGTTGCGCAAAGCGTGGCGTGCGCCTGCCATGCCCGAAATAACCCGCACGCGGGTTTCAACAACTGCATGGCACTTGTGGCATAGGGTCACGAGGTTCGAAGGCGCGTTGGCTTGCAGTGGATCGACGAAGGTTTTAAAGGGCTGGATATGGTGGACATGCAGTTCGGAAGGAACAAAGGATTGATGGCAGACCGAACACTTATATTGATCCCGGGCGAGGATCTTTTGCCTGAGGGCAAGCCAGCCCGGACCATAATTATTTGGATCGGAATTCCATAAAGCCAGATCCTTGAGGTGGTTGACAAGATTCGCGCCAATCGAAAACCAGGCACCCTCGGTTTCCAGTCCACGTGCTGGCATATCCAGGGGCAGGCGTTCGAGCGTCTCGTTGGTCTGCCAGCGGATCTTGCGAAAGCCTTCAACCCGGATGGAGAGTGAAAGTGGTCCACAGCTGATGCTGGAGGATCCAACTGGTTGGGTAGCGCGTTCGTGGAAGGTTTCGATCGTGGTCTTGATCGTTGGCAGCGTGTAGTAGTCGGGTTGCGCAGGTTTAAGCTTGCAGACGCCTTGCTCCAGGTCGAGTTCCTCAACCAGGTAGGACTCCGCTTCGTGCAGATAGACCGCCTGTGGATGAACCAGCCATTCGGCGCTGTGGGCATCCATCTGACCAATCAGGGTGGGTTTGTCAGATCCGTCCGCAAAAAGGGAAACCACGTTCGGCGTGGATGATCGCAGCGAGATGCTGGCTGATGGGTAAGCGTCCGCAACCCAATAATGAGAGTTGTTGCGGGTCAGGACTTCACCAGCGGCAGTCAGCGCCTGGAAAATTTCGCTCAATTGCGAAGAATCGATGGGTCCAAAGCCCTCATCGGGTGAGAAGGGCAACTCAAAGGTGGCGCAGCGCAGGTGCTGGTAGAGCACGAGCAGGTTGTTTGGATCTACGAGAGCTTTTTCAGGTGAGTTTGCAAGATATTCCGGATGATTGGCAAGGTACTGATCCATGGCGTCATTGGTGGCAATCAACACAGCAAGGGAATCCTGCTGCTTCCTGCCGGCACGTCCTGATCGTTGGAGGGTGGTGGCAATGGAACCAGGATAACCTACGAGGATGACCGACTCGAGTTCACCGATATCAATTCCCAGCTCCAGGGCAGATGTGGCAACCACAAGACGAATGCTGCCATTCTTGAAACCCTGTTCGATCTCACGCCGATCGCTTTTGAGGTATCCGCTGCGATACCCACGCACCTTCGACCGCAGTTGAAATGGCAGTTTTTCCAGCAGATAGGTGAGCAGCATTTCAACCGTGCGGCGGGTGCGGGCGAATAGCAGCGATTGATGATCCGCCTGGAGCAGCGAAAGCCCGAGATTCACGCTGGTTTGCACGCTCGACTTGCGCAATCCCAATTTTGGATCGATCAGGGGCGGATTGTACAGGAGGAAGTGCTTCTCACCCTGTGGTGCGCCATTTTGATCGATCAGGCTTACCTTGTCGTCGATCAGGTCTTCAGCCAGTTCAACCGGGTTGGCGATCGTGGCAGAGGTGAGGATGAACTTAGGAAAGGCGCCAAAAAAAGCCGCAATACGCTTCAGGCGGCGTAGAAGATTGGCAAAATGTGAGCCAAAAATGCCGCGGTAGGTGTGCATTTCGTCGATGACCACCAGGCTGAGCCCCTGGAAGAAAGGTTGCCAGATAGCATGGTGGGGCAGGATGCCCTGGTGGAGCATATCCGGGTTTGTCAGCAGGAATACGGACTGTTTGCGCATAGCCGAGCGCATATGCTGCGGGGTGTCGCCATCAAAGATGTTGGCTATCAGTGGTTTTTGAGGGGAGATGGCTTTCAGCAATTCGCCCAGGCTAGTCAGTTGATCCTGCGCGAGGGCTTTCGTCGGGAACAGGTAGAGGATTCGGGCATTGGGATTGGAAAGCGCTTGCTGAACTGCCGGCAGGTTGTAGCACAGGGTTTTGCCGCTGGCGGTACCGGTGGCGATGACAAGGTTTTCACCGTTGTGTGCCCGTTCAACTGCTTCAGCCTGGTGTGAATAGAGCTGCGTTATCCCGAGGGAGTTGAGGGCATGCTGCAGGCGGGAATCCAACAAGGGCGGCATTGGAGCGCTGAGAGCATCCCGCGCAGGGGTCGTCTGGGTGTAGGCAACATTCTCACGAAATTCGGGATCCTGCTGCCACTTATCGATTAACGAACGGATGCCAGCGTTTGTTGATGACTGGAGAAAATCATTTACCAAGTCGGGCTTTCTTTTTAGACGCTTTTGAAACCAGGAAGTCAAGAATCGGGTTAAGCCAATTGCCCAGACGTCCGGCAGCAAAATAGATCAGTTTTGCCTCAAAACTGGGGACTACTTTGTATCGACCCCGGGCAACCGCTTTCAAAGTCTCTTCAGCAACCAGCGATGGTGGGATGGGTTTATCGGAACCTGCCAATTCGCGAGTTTCAAAAGGCTTGCATTGATTTTCCCAGGCAAGTTGAGGGGTGTCGGTATCTGGAGGGTAGACAATGCTGACCTTGATGCCTTTGGGTTTGAGTTCTGAGCGAAGCGCATCGGTGAAACCCTTGACGGCAAATTTTGCGCCTGAATAAGCGGTATATCCAAATAGACCAATAACGCCAGCCAAGGATGAGAAATTTACAATATGCCCGGAACCTCGCTCGATCATTCCCGGCAGAAGAACTTTGACGGTATTCACCGTGCCGTGATAATCGATGTCCATCGTCCACTTATAGACATCCAGTGGTGTTTCTTCTACGTAACCCGGGCGTGCAACCCCGGCGCAATTGATCAGGATATCCGGGGTATCGTGGTTTCGGACATATTTTTCATGCAGCACCATGAGTGTCTGCGCGTCCGTTACATCAGCTGAAACGAGATTGATCCTGGCTTGTGGATACTTTTCCAGGATGGCAGCCTTGGCGGCTTTGAGTTTCTCGTAATCCCTTGCCAGAAGGATCACGATCGCATCCATCCCAGCAAGGGCATTGGCTATGGCGAAGCCAATCCCGCTGGATCCACCCGTGATCAGGACTGATTTTCCGCGAAAATAGTCTGCGGTTTTCATGAGCCTCCACAACTGGAACAATTTCCGGAAGAACAAGACCCGCAGGAGTGACTACCAGCGAGACTGACTCCAGAGCTGAACGCATTCGCCTTTGAGATCAATCGTTTGACTTCATCTGAGCTGCAGCACTGGCAGGTTGTTTGAGCGTCTGCTTGTGAAAATGAACGTAGTAATTCAAATTTCTTGCCGCATTCCTGGCATTGGTATTCGTAAATTGGCATTTTTACCTTCTTATCAGTGACTATACTGCTTTCGAATCGATGGGATCAGGTACGATAGGAAAGCGCGTTCGAAATTGTAATCCGGCTGCCAGCCCCAATCCCTTTGGGCTGCCGTGTCGTCTATGTCCGCAGGCCAGGAATCGACGATACACTGGCGATGGCAATCAGGAGCAAAGTTAATATCCGCGCCTGGAAAAGCCGTGAGCGTCAGGTCGTAAAGTTCCTGCGCAGTCGGGCTGAAACTGGTGACGTTATAAACGGTTTGGGTTAAAGCCTGGCGGGGGGCTTCCTTTAGAGCAATGAGCGATTTGACGGCATCGGGCATAACCATGAAAGGCAGACGCGAGTCCGGACGAACGAAACAGTTGTACGAAACGCCTTTGGCTGCAGCGTGCAGCATCTCGGGACCAAAATCGCTGGTGCCACCGGTTGGCATCGTTTCAGAGCTGATAAGGCCGGGAAAACGCAGGGCTCGAAAATCAAGCAATTCGTCGGGATTGGCATTGTTGGCAAGTTGTTTATAGTGTCTGCTGTAGTAGCGTCCAAGATTCTCACAATAGAGCTTGTTGATGCCGTACATCGTGGTGGGGGTGGTGAACTGATCTTCGCGAACCTTGCCAGCCTGCTCCTTGGTCTCCAGGTCGGGCAGGCAATAGACTGCGATGGAACTGGGATATATGAGCTTGACAGGCACGCAATCCCGTCTTGACTGCGCTTCAGAGAGGCGAAGCAGATTGAGCGTGCCTTCCACGTTGATCTTGTGGGCAAGCTCAGGATTCTGTTCAGCTTTGGTGGAAAGGATTGAAGCTAAATGGAACACGACACTGAAGTGGTATTCTTCGAAAAGCTGTTCGAGAAGCGCATAATTGAGAATATCGCCAACCTGCCAGTGGCGAACGAGTGGTTGAAGCACCTCATCAAGGGGGTTGAGATCAATCGCGACGATCGTTTTGTTTTGACTGGCAAGGTGGTGGATCAGACCATGACCAATTTCTCCGTTTGCTCCAGTGATCAGAATGACTTCCTCGTGCATAGATTGGCTCCTTTACTTCAGGTCGTTGATGGGAAAGTGAACGTACTCCCGCCGGATGTTGCTGGAGGGGGTGGGTGAGATACGTAAAACGGAAACGGTCATATCATCATGCGGGCGACCGAGATCCTGACTGATGGCCTGGTTGAGGATCGTGTCGGCGATGGTCTGAACGGTGGGTTCGTCATCTTCAAAGAGTGACTCAACCAACAGCCGTAGGTCCAGCATGTGTTCATGTTGCGCACCCGCCTGGAGGATGCCATCAGAGACCAAAATGAAGTCCCGACCCTCCTGAATTTCAAACTGATATACAGACGGGCAATCACACGGATCCGAGTCGGTCGTGCCATCGAAGGGCAGGTAATCTGCGGCGCCTTCGAAAACAGTCAGGACTGGAGTGGTGTTGTTTTTGGTGATAACGATCGATTGCGACTCCAAGTCGCAGGAGATAATATGCAACCTGACCTGGGCTTTGCCCTTGTGTTCGTCGTGGATATTGGAGAGCACGGTCCTGGAAGCTGCGCCATCGTGGACCCCGGTGGAGATCAGGTTCAGGATCGAATGAACGGCTTTCATGGCGATGGATCTTGATCGACGACCGCTGAGCTTGCCCTCCGCCATGATGATGGAGATACCGCCGCGGGGACGTTCGATGACCTCAACCTTATCCCCTTGCTCGGATGAAGAATAACGATCTACTTTTGAAATCGCTGCCTGAATCTCCATGTCCTCATTTTATCGCATTCCCATCACCTGAACATGTCTGGCTCCTAAATCATGTAAAATATCTCACGAGATTGAGGAGACCAATTTGAAAAGATTCCTAATCATCCTAAGCTTATTAATCCTTTGCATCAGTTGTGTTGCCCAGGCGCCTGCAACTTCACCGACAGCGACAATGCCGGTAGTTTCCTCACCGGCGAACGACGGCGGGACGCCGATCAACCAGATCCAGGGCGTCACGCATCGCTCTCCGCTTGAAGGCGAAACCCTCGCCAGGGTAAGCGGGGTGGTGACAGCAGTCGATGGGGAAGGTTTTTACCTGCAGAGCCTGTCGCCAGACGGGGACGATCGCACTTCTGAAGCCATTTTTATCGATCTCCAAGTCTATGCGAGCGTTAAACGGGGAGATTTGATGTTGGTTGAGGATGGTTGGGTGCGGGAGTGGAATCCGGCAGGTCTCGGTGAAAATTCGCTGACCATCACGACCCTCGTGGCAAAAAAAATTACGGTGTTGAGTCAAAATCAGCCCTTACCTGCGCCGGTTATTATCGGTCATGGTGGAAGAATGATACCCAACCAGGTGATTGAAAACGACGTCAAGGGATATGTTGGGCAAAGCAAACAGCCGATTGACCCCGGGGAAGATGGCATGGACTTCTTTGAGAGTTTGGAGGGCATGCTGGTGCAGATCAACGACGCCAGGTGTGTCTCAACGCGCAATGGCTACAACGAAGTATCGGTCGTCGCGGATGATGGGCAGGATGCTGGAATTTTTTCACAAGAAGGCGTGCTGGTGCTGAGAGAATCCGATCCCAATCCTGAACGAATAATGTTGGATGATGCCTTCATCATGATGCCGGAAGTGCACGTTGGCGCGGTTTTCAGCGAACCGATCGTGGGCGTAGTGGACTACGACTTTGGCAATTACCGCATCCAACCTTTGAGCAAACCAGTGTTGAGCCAAAACACGCCATTTGTTGCGAGTGGAGCCCAGGGAACGCAAGAAGATTGGCAGCTCGCAGTCGCGACCTATAACCTTAAAAACTTCAATAGCCTGCAGGAAGTGGAGCGGTCCAGGCACATCGCCAGCGAGATCGTAGAGATGCTGAAAGCGCCGGATATCCTGGTGTTGCAGGAGATCATGGATGATGATGCCAGCCTGGATTCCCAGGTGGTCAGCGCGGAACGCAACATTGCCAGCCTGATCGATGACATTGTGGATGCCAGTAAAGGCGAAGTGATCTACAAAGCCTTGAACATTGACCCTGAACGCAACCGGGATGGAGGTATTACTGGCGGAAACATCAGAACCATCATTCTGTATCAGACCAAAAGGGGTTTGCGTTTGCCAGGCGCTGCGACCGGAAAGGCATACGAAGAGGTAAGCCTGCGGGATGAGAACGGTCGCGCGATGCTGAGCCTGAACCCGGGCAGGATCTGGCCAGGAAATTCAGCCTTTTTTGACAGCCGCAAGCCGATCATTGCCCAGTTTGTGTTTAATGGACAGGATCTGTACGTGATTGGCAACCATTTCAATTCCAAGGGCGAGGATGGTCCGCTTTATGGCGATCAGCAACCTCCACAAACACCAAGCGAGCGGCAGCGGATCGCGCAGGCGAAAGCGGTGAATGGTTTCGTGCGGGACATCCTCGATATTAATCCAAAGGTATTAATTGTTGTGCTTGGAGATCTAAATGACTTTCCATGGAGTGGGACCATTCAAAGCCTGGAAGGTGGTTTACTGGATAGTTTGGTTTTGACATTGCCAGAAAACCAGCGTTATACCTATCTGCACGAGGGGAACGGACAAACGTTGGATCAGATCCTGGCGAGTAAAACTCTGGCATCCAGGCTGGTGAGCTATGAAGTGGTTCATATCAACAGCCTGAGTTTGCCGCGGAGCTCATCCAGTGACCATGATCCAGTGATAGCCGTATTTGACCTGAGCGCCACTGAATAGAAGCTATGAAAAGAATCGGCAAAATAATAATAGGTAGCATTTTAATATTAGGTCTCTCTGCGTGTAGCAATAATATTCTTGTGCAGGATTTAGTGCCAACGCAAACGGCTGCCCTGGAAGCACAACCTGCTGTGACAGTCACAGAAGCCTTGAATCCGGAGGACGGCACACCAGAGGCTGGTGATGAGGGCGTTTTGCTCCAGGAGGTCGCGGTGGAAATCCTGAGACTCCCCGAAAGGATCCAAGCGTCCAAATTCGAATATTCCGGGATGGCTTGGTATGGAGAGAACCTTGTGCTGCTTCCACAATTCCCTGATGGTAAGGATTCAACCCGTGAGCCGCTTTTGTTTGCGATTGAAAAGCAAGACCTTTTATTGGCTGTCGCGGATCCTGGCATGGAACTACCAGTCAGAGATGTTCCGATTTTCAATGCTGATTTAAAGAATGAGATCAAAGGTTTTGAGGGATTTGAATCCATTTTATTCCTGGATCAGACAGTCTATTTGACGATTGAAAGCCACGCCGGTAACCCGATGATGGGATATCTTATCAAAGGCGAAGTTCAGGGCGAGCTTGATAGCATCACGCTCGATCCAGAATCACTGGTGCAGTTGGAACCGTTTTCAAGCGAACAAAACGCAACGTTTGAGGCAATGACCTACTGGAATGGAAACCTGTACATCATGTATGAACACAATTCCACACAAGGCGAAACTGAGCCAGTAGCTTACCAGTTCAACCTGGACCTGGAGTTGGTGAGGGAGATACCTTTCCCCGCAATAAATTTTCGGATCACGGATGCCACGATCAGTGATCCCAGTGGAAAGTTTTGGGTGATGAATTACTTTTTCCCGGGTGATACCCATCTCGCGGTCGACCAGGACGCCCTGGTACTTGAATATGGGGAAGGAAGAACCCATGCGGAAAACGATCCGGTGGAGAGGCTTGTACAACTTCAAATTGAGGAGAGTCAGATCTCGCGCCTTGATCAGCCGCCAATCTATCTGGAATTACTCGATTACAGCGTTGCCAGGAACTGGGAGGGGATAGTCCCGCTGGATGATCTGGGTTTTTTGCTGATTACCGATAGTTTCCCTGGTTCCTTGTTAGGATTCTGTCCAATATTAAGGTAAAATCAGGCTGTTATGATCCAGAATCTGGATAATGGATTTTGTTGCGAAAAAATCAGGTAGAATGGTACGTTAGCTAAGGCTGTGATGACCAACCAACATATACTCAACCACTGAGGTGCTATGGAAACTAGCGACACACTCATTTCAACCAAGGGTTCAAATGCGTTTAAAAAGCAAGCTTTTAAAGACCAAATTACCGGCTTACTCTTCACCTTTCCAGCACTTCTAATCATTTTAATTTTTGGCATTTTTCCTATCGGTTACTCAATTTACATGAGCCTGTTTAATTGGCAGGTTACCAAAGGACCCTTCATCGGTGATAAAAACTACTTACTGATTTTTGGCTCATGGACAAACTTGCTCGTGCTCTTAGCGGGGCTGGCGCTGTTTATTCTTGGTTTTTACATCTGGGGAAAAGCCTTCCAAACCTTGAGCAACGGCAAACGCCTTGCCCATCTTGCTGGAGCCCTGGTGCTCATACTGGGTGGAGTCATTTTTGTGACCGGTTGGGGGATGATGTATGAAACAGGAAATAAAGATTTCCTCAATTCATTGATCGTAACCGTCTATTATGCTCTTGGTACAGTGCCGGCAGAGATCATTATTGGTTTGGTGCTGGCATATATTCTCTACCAGGATATTGTTGGTAAGCAAGCGTTCCGGGTCATCTATTTTCTGCCTTACATCACCCCTTCGATCAGTACTGCTGTGGTCTTCCAGATCATTTTCTCGAGCAGGGAAACCTCTCTGGCAAACAGATTTATCGGCTTTTTTGGGATGGATCCTCTTAAGTGGCGTTTTGAACCAAAACCGGTTTTGAACCTTTTGGGATTGAACGTTTCGGGACTTGCGGGAGGCCCCAGCCTGGCGCTGCTGACGATTATCATATTTGGCATCTGGTCGTTCGTTGGATACAATACTGTGATTTTCCTCTCCGGGTTGGGCAACATTCCAAAGGAGATTTACGAAGCGGCGGAAATTGACGGCGGCAGCAAGTGGGATCGCTTTTGGCACATCACCATTCCAATGATCTCACCAGTTACTTTTTACCTGAGCTTAATCGGCTTTATTGGAACCTTCAAGGCTTTCAATCATATCTACGTAATGCGTACGCCCAGCGCACAAAATACAGTTGTCACCACCAGCTTGTTGGTGTTCGATCGTTTCTATAAAGCAAACCAATATGGCGTTGCTACAGCTCAAGCGATTGTTTTGTTCATCGTGATCCTGGGCTTGACGCTGGCACAGAACAAAATTATGGGAGAGCGGGTCTTCTATGGATAATGCAGCTGCAGTGCCTACCCTCAAAAAACTGAAGAAAGCAGGCCCTGGCAGTAGAATCCTGGGTAAAGCGGTTCTTTACTTGATCCTTCTTGTTGGTGCTCTCATTTTCATCTTTCCGTTCTTCTGGATGATCTCCAATTCCCTGATGACGCTCGGCGAAACAATCACACGCCAGTTAGTGCCCAAAGTGCCTCAGTGGATCAACTACAAAGAAGCCTGGGAACAGGCAAACTTTTCAAAGTACTTTGTCAATAGCGTCCTGGTGACGCTCGGCACATTGGCAGGACTGCTTTTTACATCCATTCTGGCTGGCTATGCCTTTGGCAGAATTGACTTTAAGGGGAAGAATCTCCTTTTCGGCATTTTCCTGGCTACGATGATGATCCCGGAATCAGTTACTCTGATCCCGAACTATCTTCTTATTCGAGGGACCATCATTCCACTACCCGGCGGCACCTGGATCAACACCTATTGGGCGCTCACTGTTCCTTTCATGGCGAACGCTTTTAGTATCTTCCTGCTGCGGCAATTTTTTGCGCAGATCCCTAATGAACTTTGGGATGCGGCGCGTATTGATGGCTGCGACCATTTGCGTTTTCTCATTCAGGTTGTCATGCCTATCAGCAAGGCGCCGATTATGACAGTTCTCCTGTTTGGTTTTACTGGCGCATGGAACGCATTCCAGTGGCCTTTGCTCGTTACGACCAGAGACACCTGGCGGCCGTTGATGGTTGGTCTTTACGGTTTCGTACAAGAAGCCGGGCCTTATACCCACTGGCTGATGGCAGGCGCGGTGATCACGATCATCCCGATTTTGATTGTCTATTTCCTGACACAAAAGCAATTTACCCAGGGAATTGCAACGACTGGGTTAAAGGGATAGAATATAAAGGATATTGCGGGAAACGTCCCGTTATCAACTACACTTTCTGTTCAAAATGGAGGTTTTGACAAATGAGAAGTAAATTGTTAAGTCTATTTGCAGTCGTGATGATTGCAGCACTGGTACTCGGCGCTTGCGCCAAGCCGACCGAAGTACCGACAGTGGAAGAGACTGCTGCCCCAGTAGTCGAAGAAACTGAAGCACCTGTGGTTGAAGAAACCGAAGCGCCGACTGAAGAGCCGACCGAGGTTGATCCCTGGGCTGATGTTGTTCCTGCCAAGGAAATCGTATGGTGGCATCAGCACACTGGTTCCGCCCGCGAAGCCGCTATCGCCAAGATTATCTCTGACTTCAACGCGACCAACGAATACGGCATCACCGTCACCGCAGAGTACGCTGGCAGCTATGGCGACATCTTCAACAAGATGCTCCCCATCCTAAACACCCCCGACGTGCCTGATGTGGTTGTTGGTTACCAGAACCAGGTCGCGACCTATCAACTGGCAGATTCCATGTTTGATATGAACCAGCTGATCAATCATCCCAAGTATGGTCTGACCAAAGAAGAGCAGGATGATTTCTTCCCCGGCTTCTTCGCCCAGGACGTTCTCTCCCTGTTCGACAACCAGCGCCTCGGCCTGGCTCCCAACCGCTCCATGGAAGTCATGTTCTACAACATGGACTGGCTGAAGGAACTTGGTTACGATGCCCCGCCCACCACTCCTGAACAGTTTAAAGAAATGGCCTGCAAAGCCGCTGCGAATCCCTTCAGCGGTGCTACCGAAGGCGCAGCTTCACCTACCGGTTATGAGCTGAGCATCGATACTTCCCGCTTCGCCAGCTGGACCTTTGCCTTTGGCGGCGACATGTTCGATTACACCGCCAATCAGTTCACCCTGAACAGCGATGCCGCCGTGAATGCCTGGACCTTCCTGCAGGGTCTCTTCGCTGATGGCTGCGCCCGCCTTGTCACCGAAAACTACGGCGATCAAACCGATTTCGGTAACGGCACTCTGCTCTTCTCCGTTGGTTCTTCCTCGGGTCTGACCTATTATGGCGACGCTGTTGCTGCTGATGGTTCTCCCTTCGAGTGGTCTGTTGCAGCTATTCCCCATACCACTGCAGATCCTGTGATGAACATCTATGGTGCATCAGTCTCCATCCCCAAGTCAACCCCCGAACGTGAATTGGCTGCCTGGCTGTTCGTCAAGTACTACACCAGCGCTCCAGTGAACGCCGCATGGGCGAAAGCCTCTGGTTACTTCCCGGTGAAAGCAAGCATAGCAGACGAAGTTACCGCCGAATTCGCTGGTAACAAAGATGCATACGCAACCGCTATCTCCCTGCTGCCTTTCGGCAAGTTCGAGCCCCCAGTGCCTGGCTATGACTTCGTTCGCGACAATGTGATCGAACCCGTTATGACCAGCATCGTGGATGACGTGACCGCAGATGTCAAGACTCTCCTTGACGAAGCTAACGTGAACGCGAATGCCATCCTTGCTGATCAGATGTCTCAGATCAAGTAAGCGTTCGAATAAGTGCGTACAGAACCCCCTCAGGAAAACCTGAGGGGGTTTTTTGTGCTATACTTCAGTTACCGGGGATGCCAGGTCTCGACGGGAGAAGCTGGTTCCGGATTGCGAGCCGAGAGGTACCGACCTCGTAAAATCAGTACAAAAAACAAGTGCCAATCGCACAAGTTACGCAACCCTTCCTTTAGCTGCATAAGCTAATCGATTGGAAGCTGACCTCCTTTGATGAGGTCGCGTCTCCTGGGACCGTTTGCCTGATCGGGACCAGCCAAGGCGTCATAAAAGTCAGGCTGCTCAGAATCGCGCCGTGAGGTTCTGCTAAGAGGGCTTTCGGGTCCAAGCGGATAGTCTGGATGCAGTTCGGTCAGTTGACCTGCAAACGGATGAACTTGAACAACTGACTATGCTCGTAGAGATTCGAGGGTCTAATCTTTCGGACGCGGGTTCGATTCCCGCCATCTCCACCTAAGAACCGCTCTATTTGGAGCGGTTTTTGTGTTAATCAGTAATTAGTTCCATAGTTGAATCCGACGAAGAAGGTAAATTTTGTGTGTGGGCAAGGCGTAGAGCGAGATTGAGGGCATCGTGAAAATTATGCTAAGTGAATGTATCGTGCCCTCAATCCGCCAATCGCGGTGTGACTATGATGGTGGATTGAGAACGTGGAAAGAATAGCTCGGACGGAATGCAATAGCATCTTCAATACCCTTCGGGAACTCTGTGTCGCCCTACAGTATATGCAGCCAGTCTGGGTGCGAATGTGATGGCGGATTGAGGAGGTACAAGGACAAATAAGTATCCGCGCATAAATCTCCTCAATCTCGCCCTACGAAAATAGCCGTGATTAGGGCGAACGCAAGACATTGCCAAGTAAGACACATTGTATTGGTTTTGCCCTCAGAATCAAAGGATTGATCTTATGAATTTATTTTTCCACAAGCTTGCGGAGTTCTTGTTCAGAGATGATTGGTACGCCAAGTTGAAGGGCTTTATCGTACTTGGAGCCTGGATCGGTACCCAGGACTAAGTAGGAGGTTTTTGAACTGACCGAGCTTGAAACCTTGCCGCCATTTGCAAGGATGAACTCTGAGATTCCCTCCCGCGAGAAACCCTCCAGCGTGCCTGTGACAACGAATGTGAGACCTGTGAGAGGAAGGTTTCCTGCAGGCGCAGAGCTGATTTCAACCGGCCAAAGACCAAGCGCTTTCAACTGCTCCAAAACCTGTCTGTTACTTTCAAGCTGGAACCACTCGTAAATGGACTCCGCCAGGTTCGGTCCCACGCCTTCCAATTGCTGTAATTCATCAAAACCCGCGCGTGATATCGCGTCAAGGTCTCCGTATTTCTGTGCCAATTTCCGGGCGGCGACCTCACCGATACCTTTGATACCCAAACCAATGATCAACCGCTGGAGCGATTGGGATTTTGACGCCTGAATGGCTGCCAGGAGGTTTTCGGCTTTCTTCTGACCGAATTTTTCGAGGGTTAGAAGCTGATCTTTGGTCAGACGGTAAATGTCTGGCAAGCTTCTTACCAGTCCGCTTTGGACCAGCTGAGCGACGATCTGTTCGCCAAGACCAGTGATGTCCATGGCAGAGCGGGAGACAAAATTTTCGATATTGCGGGTCAACTGGGCAGGGCAGGCAGCATTCAAGCAGTACCATGCCACTTCGCCAGGAGCCTGTTCAACCTGGGAACCGCAGGAAGGACACTCAGTCGGCGGAATGTAGGGTTTCTGGCTGCCATTCCGCTTTTCCTTGAGGGCAGCAACGATGTAGGGGATGACTTCGCCTGCTCTTTTAACCAAGACCCGGTCGCCAATCCGCAAATCCTTATCTGCGATGAAGTCGAAATTGTGCAGTGTGGCTTGTTTGACGACAACGCCGCCGATGGAAACAGGTTCCAGTATAGCCAGCGGCGTCAGAACGCCCGTACGACCAACATTTACCTGGATATCGAGCAGAGTGGTTTCGACTTCCTCACCAGGGTACTTATAGGCAAGGGAACCCCTGGGATCTTTTCCAACAAATCCAAGTGCGTTTGAGAGTTGCAGGTCGTTGAGTTTAATGACTATTCCATCGGCGTCGTAAGCCCATTTGTGGCGGTTTAGCCCTTCTTTTTCACAGATTTGAATGACCTCTGTGATGTTGCTGGCATGCCAGCGGAGGGGATTGACTGGCAGACCAAAGCTGGCGATATATTCCAGGATGCCGGATTGGGTTTGGGGGAGTGGATCGGATGATTCCAAGACCTGGTAGAGAAAGAGCTTAAGCGGTCTTGTTGCTGCGATGGCGGGGTCCAGCTGGCGAAGCGAGCCTGCAGCTGTGTTGCGCGGATTGAGGTAGATTTTGTCGCCCCTCTGCTCGAGTTCAGCGTTCAGTGCCAGGAAGTCTGCCTTGGTGATGAAGACTTCTCCACGGAAGACGATATGTCGCGGGGCAGGGCTGCCAGTCGGTAAAACCGGGATGCCTAAAGGCAGGCTGGGGATGGTGCGCAGGTTGGCGGTGATATCTTCACCAACGCTGCCGTCACCGCGGGTTGCTCCGAGGGTGAATATGCCATTGTCATAGTGTAAAACCACTGTCAACCCATCCAGTTTTGGCTCCAAAACGAAATCAGCCTTAGCAACGCGTGGATCAAGGCGAAGAATGCGATCGTACCAGGCAAGCGCATCCTGGCTGCCAAATCCATTCGCAAGGCTCAGGATTGGGGCAGGATGGCTGACTTTTGTAAACTTTTCTGAGACCTGGCTGCCGATCTTCTGGGTGGGCGAATCCGGGGTGATAAGCTCAGGATGCTCGGCTTCAATAGCCTTCAGGCGATTGAAGAGTTGGTCGTACTCAAAATCGGAGATCTCAGGCTGATCGAGCGTGTTGTAGAGATAACTGTGGTAGTTGATCTGCTGGCGCAACCCGGTAAGTTCCTGCTGAAGTTCTTCGTCGCTCATAGTAGGCTCCTTGTATTTGGACCTGGTGAGTTAAACAAAAATGTTTCCGGTGGGACTCGAACCCACATGACTGGCTTCGGAGGCCAGTGCCTTGTCCATTAGGCCACGGAAACAGGATTTCACATTATACCACCGCATATTCTTTAGTTAGGTAATGCAATGCTCCTATTGTAACGCTTTGATCATCTCCTCAAACCGTCCCGTAAGGTCTGGATGAGTCATTCTCGGAAAGCTTTTTCCGTCGTTTGGGAAACGCGGGAGGATGTGGAAATGAAGGTGGAAAACGCTTTGAGATGCCAGGCGTCCTGAGTTGTTGAAAATGTGAAGATTTTCCATCCCGAGTTTTTGTTGGTAGAGCAGGCTGACCTGACGAACCGTTTCCATCGTATCTGCCAGAACTTCCGGTGGAACGGAGAAAATGTCGGAATAGTGGGCTTTGGGGATAATCAGCGTGTGATAGAACCCAACCGGATGGGCATCAAGGAAAGCCAGGGTGGATTCTGTTTCCAGAACCTTCCAGGCAGGGGTAATACCTGCAACGATTGAGCAGAAAATACAATCAGCTTCCACTATTCCTCCAGAAAAGTCATTTTCGTGCGGGTGATCTGGCAATCAGCAGGATCCAACCCAAGCAGCTCGAGTAATTCATCCGGGCGCCCATTCTCGAGGGGCGTCGACTTCATCGATATTTTCAAGAGTGGCTGATGTTCTTCGTTTTCCAACTGCATGGCTATGAGCAGATTCTTCAGATCGACCGTTTTCTTGCGCCGCTGAACCGGCAAAGTCTCCTGAGCGAGCAAGGCGTTAATTTTCGCTCGTAAGGTTTGCGGGTCGAGATCTGCAGGAAGCAAAACTTCATAGTCACTGGAGAGCAGCGATGCCTGGAGTGAGGGCTGTTGGTTATCAATCACCTTCAGGTTTGTTAAGATGAGTTCCGCTGGCAAAGACTTTTTCAGCCGAATGGATATCTCATCCAGGGAGACTTCCTGGTCAAGCCAAAAATCCATCTGTTCGGCTTCACCGATGAATCCCAGCGGTAAAGCGGACGCAAGATTGATCCGCAGATGCGGATTAAAACCGTGGGTATAGCGCAGGGGCAGGTTTGTGCGGCGCAGAGCGCGCTCGAAAAGGCGTTGAAGGTCGAGATGCCCGATAAAGCGCAGATTTCCCAGCTTGGCGTAGGTCAGGCGGATGCGGAATGGCTGGTCGGTCATGGGCACCCCCAGTAGACAACCGGTGAAACCGGGCGGGTCTTACCAAACGAGTCAAGAATACCGCAGGCGTAACACTGTTCACGGCAGTCCTTGCGCGTTTTTCCTTGTTTGCTCCATTCCAGGTCACGCTGCAAGTAAGTTTTGGTAACTCCGGTATGGATATGGTCCCAGGGAAGGATCTCGTCCAGGGCGCGTTCCCGGTAGGCGTAGAAGTCGGGATCCAGGCCGGTTTCTTCAAAAGCCTGGCGCCAGATTGGCATGTTTTTGTTCTCACCCCAGGCATCAAACTTGGCGCCGAGCTGCCACGCGCGGTGGATCACCTGCCCAAGCCTTCGATCGCCGCGGGAGAGCCAGGCTTCGAGCAAAGTCGTTTCCGGGATGTTATAGGAAAGTTTAATACCGGTTCGACGGGTGCCTTCTTTCAGCATGTCCAGTTTTGCCTGTAATTCATCGATGGTATTCAATGGGTACCACTGGAAGGGCGTATGCGGTTTTGGGATAAAGTTACCGACGGAAATGTGAACCCGGACGCGGTTACCGCGCAGTTGGCGCCCAATCGCAAGCACACGCTTACCGGCATCCAGGATAGCCTGGACGTCCTCCATCGTTTCACCTGGAAGCCCGATCATGTAGTAGAGCTTCAACGAAAGCCAGCCATGCTCAAAAACGGTGCGGACAGTTTCTTCGAACACTTCCTGGTCAAGTGGCTTATTGATGATTGCCTGCATCCTGGGCGAAGCAGCCTCCGGCGCGAGCGTGAAGCCGCCGCCAGGGCGAAGATCGCGGAGCTCATCCATCAACTCGACTGAAAAGGAAGCAATCCGTAAAGAAGGCAAACTCACGAACACCTTGCGATCGTGGAATTTTTCGTAAACAGATTTGGTCAATTCCAGGATCTGGGTGTGGTCAGACGAAGAAAGCGAAAGCAAGCCAATCTCCTCATAACCGGTTGAAGCCAGTCCATCTTCGATGATCTGAAGGATCTCGGATACTGGTCTTTCCCGCACGGGGCGGTTGACGACGCCGGCATGACAAAAACGGCAGCCGCGGGTGCAGCCGCGCATGATCTCGATCGACAAACGGTCATGGACCGTCTCCACATTCGGAACGATCAGGCGGGTGGGGTGGGGCGGCAATTTGGGGACGATACGCTTGGTCACAAAGGCTGGAACGGATAGATCAGGGCGCAAAAGCTCTGAAACGGTGCCGTCCTGTGCGTAGCGTACATCGTAAAGCGAGGGTACATAAACGCCGGGAATTCTTGACAAGGCACGGAGAAGCTCCACGCGAGTGGATCCAGCTTGTTTTTGACCTTCATAGGCACGAATAACTTCGAGGGTTACTTCTTCGCCTTCGCCGATGACAAACGCGTCGATGAAATCTGCCATGGGCTCAGGATTGAAGCAAGCCTGACCACCGGCGATGATCAGTGGGTGATCCTTATTGCGGTCAACAGCCAAAAGGGGAATGCCGGAAAGGTCGAGCACGTTCAAGGCATTCGTGTACAGCGATTCGTAAGGAAGGCTGATGCCAATGATATCGAATTGAGCCAGTGGGTGCTTGGATTCGAGCGAGAAGATGGGAATCTCGTTCTGCCTGAGCTCAGCTTCGAGGTCATGCCAGGGGGCAAAAGCGCGTTCCGCCAGGATATCGGGCTGCTGGTTTATGATGTCGTAGAGGATAGCCAAGCCTAAATTTGGCTGCCCAATGTCGTAAATGTCGGGAAAGACCAGGCAGACATGGGTACGGATGGCATCCCAATCCTTCAGGATCTGGTTGTGCTCTCCACCGACATATCTTCCAGGCTTTTCGACGTGGTAAAGTATTTTTTCTAATTGTTTCGCGTTAGTTGTCTGCAAAATAACCTGTCATAAAAAGAATTCGTTTTTGACTTCCACAAGGGTGATATCGCGGAAGTCATTTTCAATCAACGAAACCACCTGGGCGAGATCACGGTCCAATTCCGCGCGATTTAGCCCAAGTTTGGCAATCTGAATATCGGCTGTCTGCCAGCTATCCTGGTGGGCAATTTCGATAACGGATAGATTGTACCTTTTCAAACGGGAAAGTAAAGGCGCAAGAGTCGACCGTTTTTCCTTCAGGCTCTGGCAGCCTGGAAGATGCAGCGAGAAGGTGGCAACGAACCAGGGCACAATTTACCCTTGCGCAGCCACCGGGTTCACGAGCGTCCCGATACCTTCGATATGGATGCTGACCTGATCTCCAGGCTGGAGAAGACCGACACCAGCAGGTGTGCCGGTGAGGATCAGATCACCAGGCTCAAGCGTCATAATCGAACTGGTGTACATCATCAGCTGCTGAATACTGAAGATCATTTCGCGGGTGGAGCTCATCTGACGCAGGGCGTTATTGACGTGGCAGGTGATGAGGGCATCAGTTGGGTCAAACTCCGTCTCAATCCAAGGACCAACCGGGCAGAAGGTGTCAAAGCCTTTGGCACGGCTCCACTGCCCGTCAGACCTCTGCAGATCGCGGGCGGTGACATCGTTGGCGATGGTGAAGCCAAAAACCGCATTGAGGGCGGTCTCCTTGGTGAGCCAGCGGGAACGCTTCCCGACCACGACAGCCAGTTCAGCCTCGTGTTCCACCCGTTTACTTTGGGGAGGGAGAAGGATGCTTTCGCCATTCGTAATGAGAGCAGAAGGCGGTTTCAGGAAGATGAGCGGATAGGGCGGCACCTCAGTGTTCATTTCTGCCGCATGCTCGCGATAATTTCTGCCGATTGCGATGATTTTTGAGGGCAGGCAAGGCAGCAGAAGGTCAACGTCGGAGAGCTCATAGGTTTCTTCGAAACGGCGGAATTCACCGAAGGGATCGCCCTGGATCACGCCTACTCTGCCATCGCGGATCCAGCCATATTGGGGGGGAGTGTTTTGAGTTTTGAATCGAATTATTCTCATTTTTCGTTTATAATAAACTTTCGCGGGCGGATAGCTCAGTTGGTCAGAGCGCATCTTTTACACAGATGAGGTCGCAGGTTCGAGCCCTGTTCTGCCCATGTTTTATTTAATTATAAGCCATGCAGTTCCGTTGAACCCGGTTTTTGTTGATTGTCATTCCCCTCTCATTCAGTAAGCCCGATCTCAAACCAGTCATGGAATGATTCCTCATCTGCCGGTGAGCCGCCGCGTAAACAGTAACTTTGATATTCACAATAAGAGCACTTTTTGTGATCGTTGGTACGCTCAAATTTCCCTTCAGGAAGCGAACGGATACCGTTAATGAGATCAATGATCTCGCCTTCGTATTTCTGCAGTTGGACATCTGAGACTTCAATGATGACAGGGTGGTCAGGGAAAGCAGCTTCCCAATAATGCATCGAAATTGAGCTTTTTGGTTGATCGAGCATGCGGGCGGCCACGAGGCAGTAGACCTTGGTCTGGATCCGGTTTTGCAGAAATTGACGTTTTGGCAGGATCCGAGAGGTCTTCCAGTCGTAGATTTGGATTGCGTCTTCTTCGATCCTGAGCAGATCGAACTTGGCTAAGAGCTGGCTGCCGTCGAGCGTGATCTGCAGACTGCGCTCCGGAAACTGGTTTGGTGAGGGTACAGAATATGGGCTTGCAAGGAAGTTGGTGAACCAGTTATGCACCCTGGCATCGGGAAAGTTTTTCGCACAAGACAGTAAAATGCCGGGATCAATCCCTAAAAAGTACTGGTGGATCAGCGCGTGGAGCGTTGATCCGGCGACCAAATCCTGCTCGAAACTGCTTTTCCTGGCAGAAAGGGGCGCAGGCCAGGGGAGTTTGCGGACATAGCGCAAGAGGAAACTGAAATGGCAATTCTGAAAAGCCTGCAGGTTGCTTTGGTGGAAGACAAACCCCGGAGGTAATAAATCAGCCATGCTTACTCTCCTGCCAGAGGGCTTTAAGCGCGACCGCCGCAGCCTGGTTTTTGCCGGTATTGTAGCTGATGGTCAGTGAGGATTTCGCACGGGTGATGCCGACATACAGCAGCCGAAGGCGGTCGCGGATCAGTTCGTTGCGGGCATCCAGCCTGCCTATCCCGGGATGCGCGACAGCCGTTAGGGGGTTGGAAGTGAGGATGTCAAGCTCCGCCAGTATTTCAGCTTGTAGGTTGCGCCTGTCGAGGATGAAGTACTTCTCGCTGATATAGGTGTCATTATCCGCGCCTGAAGGGTAATCGTAGTTGTTGACAGATGTGAGGAAAACTTTGTCCCATTCAAGTCCTTTGGCTTTATGGCAGGTGCATAAAACGACTTTGCCCCGGTAAAGCTCAGGGTTGAATGCGTCCTGGTTCTCGGTGGCGCTGAAGAAGTTGCGCTCATTTTTAGCGATATCGGTGAGCACATTGATCAGATCCAGGGAATTCCACTCGGGATGATTATCCATCTGGGTTTTTACGAAGGAGGATGCTTTATGAACGGTTGCGAGCTCAAAGGGCTCAAGCGGCAGATCCTGGGAAATGACCAGCATCAACTGGTCAAAGGGAAGGTAAGCCGCCTGATGCCAGCGCAAGACAGCCGCGCGGAAATCTGCAAGCAGACTCGCTGTATCAGGATCGTTGTAGGAAAACTCCTCAAGTGGATCCAACTCTTCCGGGTAGAAGAAGTCCTCAAGCCGGGGCAATGCCTGGAACCAACCTCTGGCGGAGGTCAACAGCTCGGAAAGTTCCTGGTCATTTCTAAAATGCCGGTAAAAGACTTGAAGAGCTTTCTCTGCAACCTTCAGGTCGTGAGGATAATAGATCAACTTAAGCAGATTTACCAGTTTCCCGATTGTTTCCTGAGTTTCACGGGGGACTTTCATCAGGATGTCTACAAAGTCGATATGGTTCTTTTTGAGTTCTTCAGCGATCGAGTTTATGCGCTTATTAAAGTATGCCAGAACCGCGACAGTATCCTGGGGATGGTCTTTCAGCCAGGCTTTCACCTGGCGGACGATGAAGTTCAACTCTTCAGCAGGAGAAAATGCTGTGGTTATCAACTCAACCGAATGGGAATCACAGGGTGGGTTCTGCTGCGGATCGCCAGGTCGGGTTGGAACAATGAAAGGTCTGGTCAGCGAATCGCGTACGACTTTGTTGGGGTGATCGGTTTGCACCCAATCGTTCAGCCTGTTGGCAAGGTCAATGATCTTCTGGCAGGACCGGCCTGACTCAGGCAGGTCGCGTGGAGTAACATCCAGCCTGGCAAGAAATTCCTTCAGAAGGCGCGGGTCGGCAGTGGTAAAACTCTGATAAATTGCCTGGTTGGTGTCGCCGACGCGCACCCAGTTGCCGGTTTGCTCTGCCAGGATCTGCAGGATGGCTTGCTGCTGTTTGCTGGAGTCCTGGGCTTCATCTTCAAGAATGTAAGGCCAGCGATGCGCCAGCTGCCGAACCAGATCCTGGTCAGACTTCAGGCACTTCCAGGCAAGGCGGATTAAATCGTTGAAGTCGACCGCTCCAAGCAGCTTCAGCCGCTCCTGGTATGCCTGGTAGATTTCCAGGCAAATCTGAAACAGTGGAGTGACTGGACGGGACTTCTGCATGTTTGCCAGATCCGCAGGAACATGGTCCTTGTTTTTTGCGGATGCGATGAAGCTTTTTGCGAGATCTTTCAGCAGTGCTGGCATCCCGCTGCCGACATTCTGCATGATCTTTTCCGCCTGTTTGGCAGAAGTATCGGGAGAAAGCAGCGAGAGGAAAAAATCCTGCCGGTTTCTCATTTGGTCGGCGCATAACTCATCCAGAAGAGCTTGGGCATCCTCATCATCAAGGATGCGAAAATCATTACCAAGCCCCGCGAGTTCAGGGCGCTCACGGATAATATCCCCAGCCAGACCGTGAAGCGTCCGTACGCGGTATCCATAGCCTTCGAGCAGTCCATATTCACGGACGAGTGCACCGATGCGGCTGGTGAAGTTGTCCACGGCAGAGTTGGCAAACGTGACCACCAGGATCTCCTGGTCGGGCTGAAGGTCCACCGTGAGCAAGAGTTTGGCAGCCAACTGTGAGAGGGTGAAAGTCTTGCCGCTGCCTGGTACAGCTGAAATGCCCATCCAACCAGAGCGATATCTGATGACTTCTGCCTGGGATTGGCGCAAGGTGGGCTCAGCCATTGGCTTCCTCCCGGATTGCCGAACGGAAGAGGTTTTGAGCCCATGTCAGCAGTAATCCTTTTTCCTCTACGCCAGTTTCGCCATATTCGGAAGAACAGAGGTGAACCTGACCGGTGCAGCGGCGCAGTAATCCAACCAGTGTCCGTTCCAGGTTGAAACGACCAAGAGCGATTTCGTCATCGGTAGTCCACTTTTTTCCGGGCTGCCATTGCCGGTTAAGCACGTAGGGATGCGTAAGCGGTTGTTCGAGGCGCTCGTACCAGCCTTTGCTGCCCAGGTTGAGCCAGAATTGGTGCTCAACTGCCCGGTTTTGCATCAGGAAGGTCATTACTGGCGCAATCAGCACACCTGGTTCCCCAACGATCTCTTCATCCGGCAGGTACAACGCCGAGAGCAGACCCTGATCCAACGCCTGGTAGTACTCGCCACCGAGGTATGAGGCGTCCGCGAGGTTATCAGCCGCCAGGGGACGTTTGAACTTTTGGTAACTTTGGATCAAACGCGCGGTGTTTTTGCCGGCTTCCTGGCTCTCGGAAAAACCAAAACCTGGTTGGGATAGCAAGTCGGAAAAAAGCCGGCTGATGAAGTAATCCAGAGGTTCGTAAGGGTCAACCGAGCTTAGCCAGAGGCGTAAATTTTCAAACTTCGATAGCAGATCGATCGGTATGCGAGCCGTAATATCCTTCGGAAGAGTCTCGACAGGCGGCAGTGATGTAACAACTTTGCCTGTAGCGACCTGGTCAAGGATCAAGCGGGCTCGCAAAGGATCAAGGTTGGGGATGGCAGTCGTCAGCGCTGATTGAACCTGGTAGAGGTCGGGCGGTTGGTTCCATTCCGGGTGAGCCAGGGCTGCCATGGTGAGAATCGCCTGAACATGGCGGTCTGACCTCAATGCAAGAGAAGGTCTCAGACTCTGGGTGGGAATACCGGCTTTCGAGAGTCGCCGCGAAAGCTCAAAGACGAGAGGATCGCTGAGAAAAGGCGAAAGCACGACGATTTCCTGTGCTCCAATGCCATTGCGGATCAGGTCAAGAATATCCTGGCTTACAACCTGGAGTAATTCCGGGAAGAATCGCGGCTGTTTGTAGGCAATTATCAACGCTTGAGAGATCGTGGAATAAGGTAGTTTTTGGGCTTGATTCGATTGTATGGTTTCCACTAAAGCTTTTACTGGTGGAGGGCTAACGTAATTCTGCTCAAACCTAAGCCTGGTTTCTGAAAGAGTTTCGAGCCTGGCAGCAGACGCAGGGTCTGCACCGAGGAAGCTGCGTAAACCGCCATCTTCATCCAGGATGATCAGCGAAGACTGTAGATTCTTGATCCAGGAACCAACAATGTCGTGCACATAAGGAGGATCCTCCTCAGCGTTGTCGTAAATGAGATGCTGGTATTGGTTCTGGAAATACTTTTGGAAGGTTTCATTGGGCCAGACAATTTCGCGGAAAAGTTCGACTTGCAGCGAAAAGTCCAACATATTTTGCTCAAGGCAATAAGCGCGAAAATGGTTCACTGCCAGCTGAACATCGTCGTAGACCGTGAGTTGAGCTTGATCGCCTGTCCAGGCTGATTTCAGCCGTGGAGCCAATTCAGAAGACGGAAAGCCGACAATGGCTGACTTGTTGAGATTATCCAACAACTGGCTGAAGAGGCGGTTGCGAGTGAGCGTGATGGTGGCAAAGTGACCACGATCGATCAATGGGTCAACCACTTGCGCCATGTAATACTGGGCTGTTTCGAGGGTCAGAAAGCGGGGCGGTTCGAAGGGATGCCGGAAAATCGGGCGGCTGGCAATTAACGGCCAAAAAAGGGCGATCATCCTGCGCACGATGCTGCTCATGGTTTGGATGCTCACCAGCTTTGAGGAGGGCAGATTGACCTTTTGCAGAAAGTTTTGGTAAGGCTCAGCCAGGCTTTGTTGGGGGACAAGTATAAGCGTGGAAGAATCAGGCTGTGTGGGTTCATACGTGAGGATCTGCTGCAGGCGGAGCATCGCCGCGCTGGTTTTCCCAGAAGAAGCAGGTCCACTCAGAAACAGATGCGGATTTCCAATAAAATCAGCGACTTGCTGTTGCATCTCTTTAGGCGTGTCTGAAAGAAACCCCTTCATAATGCCAGAATTATAAATCATGCGGCAGGCTCGCAGATGTTGGAGGGCATCCCAAAGGTGGGAGTTGGTATAATCCTTCTGACAAACTTACAGGAGAGAACCATGCCCTCATCACTAACCCCTTTTTTTGATGCAAAAGGCGTCGCCATCCTTGGCGCTTCAACCAATCCCAAGAAACTCAGTTACGGCATCCTGGAAAACCTGGTTTCGTATGGTTATAAAGGAGAAGTCTACCCGGTAAATCCGAATGCCACTGAGATCCTGGGGAGAAAGGCGTACGCGTCGATTTCTGACGTGCCGGATCCGGTGGAACTGGCAGTTGTGGTGCTGCCGGTGACCGTGATCATGGAAACGATGAAAGAGATCGGTGAACGCGGGATCAAGGCGGTGGTGATCATCACAGGAGGATTCAAAGAACTGGGTGAGGAAGGCGCAAAAGTGGAGCTGGCTGTGAAGGAATTGGCGAATTCCTATGGAATGCGGGTGGTGGGCCCTAATTGTGTTGGGACGATCGACGTTCGCACCGGCTTGGATTCCACCTTTATCAAGGGACTACCTCCAGCGGGACCAATTGCCTTCATTTCCCAGTCTGGGGCAATTTGCGGTGGCGTGATCGATCTGATCATCAATTCGAAGATTGGTTTTTCCCATTTCGCCAGCCTGGGAAATGAGATGGACGTCACTGAAACCGATATGCTCGAATACTTTGCGGAAGATCAAAACGTAAAAGTGATCGCGATGTATGTAGAAGGAATCCAGGACGGACCCCGGTTCATGGAAATGGCAAGAAGGGTTTCAAAAAAGAAACCGATCGTCTTCCTTAAAGCCGGGAAAAACGACGCCGGCGCGAAGGCGGTCAGTTCCCACACAGGCTCACTGGCAGGCTCTTATGCCGCTTACCAGGCAGCGCTGGCTCAAGCAGGCGTGGTCGAAGTGGAGACCATCAGCCAGCTTTTCAATGTGGCTTGGGCACTCGGCACGCAGCCACTACCAGCAGGAAAGCGCGTCGCGATGACAACCAACGCGGGCGGCGCTGCAGCACTGGCAGCTGACGCCCTGGCATTCAACGGCTTCGAGCTGGCGAAAATTGAGCCTGAAATTCAACAAAAATTACGAACCAAACTGAATCCAAGCGCACAGGTTTCCAATCCAGTCGACATGCTTGGGTCGGTCAGCCCGGAGGATTACCTTTGGAGCCTGGGTAATATGAATGAAGATGAGGGTGTGGATGTGCTGCTTCCCATCCTTGTTCCACAGGCTTTGGTGGATACCCTGGGAGTGGCAAAAGCATGGGTTGAGATTGGCAAGCAGACCAACAAAACGTTGCTGACCTGCCTCATGGGCGAACGCAGCACGCTGGAATCCGAGCAGTGCCTGAATATGGCTGGTGTACCGGTATACGCCTATCCGGATGAGGCAGGTAGGGTCTTAAAGGGCATGGAACAGTATAAGCAGATCCTGGCAAATGCCGATTTTGCGCCAATCAAAGTAGAGAACATCGATCGGAATAAAATGGCAGCTGCAATGGCATTAGTGGATGGCGCTCATGCAGTAGGTGAATACGAGACAAGGATCATGCTTGAGGCATATGGCATTAGAAACGTCCCGGGTGACCTGGCGGCTGACGTCGATGAAGCCGTTAAGGTCGCTGAGAGGGCGGGATATCCGATGGTGATGAAAATCGTATCCGAGGATATCCTGCATAAGTCGGATTCGGGCGGAATCGCTTTGAACATCAAGAATTCGGAAGAATTGCGCGTAGAATACAATGCTATGATGGCTCGAATCGCCAAGAACGAACCAGGTGCACACATCCGCGGCGTGATGGTGGAACAGATGGCGCCCAAAGGCTTGGAGGTGATCGTAGGCATGCGGCGCGACCCAACCTTTGGACCGCTGATGATGTTTGGTTTGGGCGGCACGATGGTGGAACTGCTCAAAGATATCAGTTTCAAAGTTGCTCCACTTACTGAAGCTGATATTGACGAGATGATCGAAAACACGCTTGCGGGAAAACTGTTGAAGGGTTTCCGGGGTTCACCCAAGTCTGATATCGAAGCTGTGAAGGACACCATCTCCCGCCTGAGTCGGCTGAGCCTCGATAATCCAGAGATCAGCGAGATTGAGATCAACCCGCTGATCGTCTATCCAGAAAACCAGGGAGCAATTTCGCTTGACAGTCGGGCGATTATGGCGAAGTAATGCTTGGTAGATGTAATTGATGACTGTGGAGGAAGCAATGACCGCAATAGAGGAATTTGCAGGAAAAACCGTTATGGTGACTGGCGGCAGCCAGGGGATTGGCTTGGAAATATGCCGGCAATATGCAGAAATGGGGGCGACTGTGATTATGGTTGCCCGAAACGCAGAAAAACTTGAGGCAGCCAAAGATTCGATAGTAAACAATGCCAATGTGCATATATATCCCTGCGATCTCTCGGTGGAGTCAGAAATCGAGAGCTTATTTTCCGAGGTAAAGGAAAAATTCCAGGCGATCGACGTCCTGGTCAATAATCTTGGCGCATACTCGGATAAGGTTGAGTGGAACCAGATCGACCATGACCTGTGGATAAAGTCTTTTGAGACCAATGTTCTCAGCGCGTATTCTTGTATGGTCAAGGCTGCAGAAATCATGATCGAGAAGGGCATCCAGGGTGCGATCGTCAACCTGGGCTCTTCCAGTGCTTTACAGCTTAAGCGGGGCAGGATGCATTACAGCGTTTCCAAGGTGTCGATTAACACTCTTTCAAAAATCGCGGCGTTGGATCTGGCAAAGTATCAGATCCGGGTCAATGTGGTTTCTCCAGGCCCGACTGCCACAGAGATCGTCCAGGGCAGGATGGGTGACCCTGTGCAAGTGCTGCAGGAAGCTGAAAGGCTCAAGAAAATTCCGCTCGGAAGGTATGCTTTCACCAGCGACATTGCCAACGCGGTTGTTTTTCTCAGCTCGTCGAAGGCACAGTTCATAACCGGGGCGATTCTGCCAGTGGATGGCGGTTATACGATCGGGGAAACGGTCTGAAAGGCTGGAAATTGAGGTAATACCTGGCTGATTGAAACAAAAAAGCCAACGGGGGGATTCGAACCCTCGACCGGACGCTTACGAAGCGTCTGCTCTACCGACTGAGCTACGTTGGCGTGCGGGCGATTATACCAGATAAAAACCGTATAGTTGTCAACAGTTTACGTCGCAGGGACTTAATTATTCACGAGAATTTGCGGCGGGAGCAAGCCGCCACCGTACAATAATATTTTATCCCAAACAATCAGAATCCTTCCTGATAATCCAAGTGCCGTTAACACGATTTAGTAGAAAAGCCTGTATTTACCCGACAGAAAATCGGAATGCAGAACAAGTTATTCTTTTGGTTCTTTCTTGTCTGGCTTCATGGCGCTGGCGCGGATGATGATCTGTTTACCGTATTTGTCCTTGAGGGAATCAATCGCTTCGGTCAGTTGGGTTTTCTTCTGTGCAGAGTTATCCCATAAGGAGAGTTGGATGGCAGGCTCCTCAAGCTTGGTGACGGCAACACCGAGCAACCGTACTTCGCGACCGACTGTGAAGTGACTTTTTAGCAGATCCGTGACAGCTTCAAATATCTCATCATCCAGGTTGGTTGGCTGCTTAAGCATGGTCTGGCGGGTGATGGTGGAGAAATCTGAGTACCTGATCTTGATCTGAACGCAGCTCCCTGCCAGGTTGTGCTTGCGCAAGCGGTAGCCGACCTTATCAGACAACCAGCGCAGGGTTTCGGTTATTTGATTGAGATCATCTGTGTCGGAATAATAGGTGGTTTCATTACTGACTGATTTCGGATCGTGTTCGCTGTCATAAACGGGTCGGTTGTCTATCCCCTTGGCGCGATCGAGGATCTCGAGGGCATGATTGCCGAAAAAACCGCGCAATTCTATCTCAGAAAGCTCGTAAAGCTGCCCAATACGGAAAATACCTCTCTCCCGCAGTTTATCTGCGGTCTTTGGACCGAAGCCCCATAACGCCTGGATGCCCAGGGGAGCCATAAAAGCCTGTTCCTCCCCCGGTTCGATAATCGTGATCGCACGCGGAGCCCGACCTGTGCGCACCTGTTTCTTACCATAATCATTTGCCATCTTGGCGACCAGTTTGTTGGTTGCCCCACCCAGGGAGCAGGGCAGCTGGGTTTCATCAGCCACGCGTTTTTGCAGCCCAACAGCAATCATGCGGAGGGACTGCGGCAAATCGCTGACATCTATGAAAGCCTCATCCACCGACACCTGCTCAACCACTGGGGTGGTGTCCTGGAGGATGGACATCACGCGGTCGGAATACTCGCTGTAAAGGTGATGCCGGTGGTGGACCATCAGCAACCCTGGGCAGAGATGGAGGGCTTTCCCGGCGGGCATGGCAGAGCGTACTCCTTTAAGCCTGGCTGCATAAGAACAGGATGCAATCACTCCACGACCCTGAGGGCTTCCCCCCACAGCAAAAGCTTTGCCCACCAGCGTTGGGTCAAGCAGCTCTTCGACAGAGCAAAAGAAAGCGTCGAGGTCGAGGTGAAGGATCTTACGTGGCATATTAACAAACTCGCCTGTTGCCAGGCGAGTAAATTGCTTTTAGATGTCCAGGTTGCGTACTTCCTTCGCGTGGGTCTGGATGAAGCGCCTTCGCGGAGGAACGAGCGAACCCATGAGCATATCGAAGGTCAGGTCAGCTTCCGCTGCGTCTTCAATCTCGACCTGCAAAAGGGTGCGGTTTTCGGGGTTCATGGTCGTTTCCCAGAGTTGTTCGGGGTTCATTTCGCCAAGACCTTTGTAGCGGGAGAGACCAACTTTATTCGCGCCGCCCAGTTTTGCAATCAGTTTATCTTTTTCGGAGTCACTATAGGCGTAATAGATCTGGTTGCGGTTGCTGATGCGATAAAGCGGCGGTTGTGCGATGTAGAGATGCCCTTCTTCGATCAGCGGCTGCATGTAGCGGAAGAAGAAGGTTAGCAGCAGGGTGCGAATATGAGCGCCATCCACATCCGCATCCGTCATGATGACCACGCGACCATAACGGAGCCCCTTAAGGTCAAAAGAGTCGCCTATGCCAGTGCCAAGCGCGGACACGAGCGATTTCACTTCGCGATTGCCAAGGATCTTATCGAGACGCGCGCGTTCGGTGTTGAGGATCTTTCCGCGCAGAGGGAGGATCGCCTGAAAATGGCGGTCACGACCTTGCTTGGCGGAACCACCTGCCGATTCACCTTCTACGATGAACATTTCTGTTTTTTCCGGGTTGCGTTCTGAACAGTCAGCAAGTTTACCCGGGAGCGTCATCGACTCGAGTGCTGATTTGCGGATGACCAGATCGCGGGCTTTTTTGGCGGCATCGCGAGCACGCGCAGAAGTCAGACATTTTTGGACGATGGCACGACCGGTTGCGGGGTTCTCATCAAGGAAAGTGGAAACCGTTTCGAGCACCACTGCCTGAACGTACGTCTGGACCTCAGGATTCATGAGTTTGACCTTGGTCTGGCTTTCAAACTGCGGATCCGGGTGTTTGATGCTGACAATAGCAGTCAAGCCTTCACGGGTATCGTCGCCGCTGAAGTTAGGCTCAGATTCTTTAAGGAGTCCAGCTTTGCGGGCATAGTCGTTGATGCTGCGGGTGATGGCTGCGCGCAAACCGGTGAGGTGTGTGCCTCCATCGATGGTGTTGATGGTGTTGGCGAAGGTGTAGATGGATTCCGAGTAAGCATCGGTGTATTGAAGGGCAAATTCAACTCCAATCCCTTCGAATTCCTTCTCGCCGAAGATCAATGGGTGGAGTGTTTCACGGTTGCGGTTTATGTAACGGGCAAAGGAAGCAATGCCACCCTCAAAGTGGAAGGTCATTTCTTTGCCTTCGCGTTCATCTGTCAATTGGATGCTGACACCGCGCGTGACAAATGCCATTTCGCGGAAGCGCTGCACGAGGGTCTCAAAGCGGAAGGTGGATTCATCTTTGAAAATTTCCCGATCGAACCGGAAAGTAGTTGATGTACCAGTGTGATTGCCAGTGTACGTGCCAATGGCTTTTACGGGCTCCTTAGGAATGCCTCTCTCATAGCGCTGAAAATAGATTTTGTTTGAGCGGTGAATGGTGACCTCGCACCATTCTGAAAGCGCATTTACAGCAGAAACGCCCACGCCATGCAGACCGCCTGAAACCTTGTAGGAGCTGCCTCCAAACTTACCACCAGCATGCAGCACGGTCATAACGACCTGCAAGGCTGAGATTTTCTTTTCGGGGTGGATCTCCACGGGAATGCCGCGACCGTTATCTTTGACAGTGACGCTTTCATCCGCATGGATCGTGATCGAAATGTGGTCACAAACACCTGCGAGGGCTTCATCAATAGAGTTATCCACAACTTCGTAGATAAGGTGGTGAAGTGCTTTGACATCGGTGCCGCCGACATACATTCCAGGTCGCCGTCGGACAGCTTCGAGCCCTTCGAGGATCTGGATATCGCCTGCATTGTAGTGTTCTGGCTTGTTGTTCAATGTATTACTCCAAAGGTCTATGCCAGATTAGTCTCTGGCATCTGATTATCAATAAATTCGCGTACTGATTTCCGCGCGTCAAGAATGTAATGAAAACTGGCTGCCAGTACGATGGTTGAGATCAAGGCATGCCCAAAGACACCCACCATCAACATCCAGGAGTCATCAGTTGGGATGCGCCAAAGCATATTGGTCAGATAGGTTACCAAGATAGCGATAAAAATAAAGGTCGAACTCTTCGCGTTGGTGAGGCGAACAGTGCGAAAGCTGTTCAGCAGTGCCTGCGGGAAGGTCAATTTTTCCAAGATGATCAAATGCGGGGTGAAAATGACCGGCATGATTAACGTTATCAGGCTGACAGTCAGGAAGAAATAACCGATCGAGGTAAGAAAAGGAATAAGCGCACCGATCAGGCTGATCAGCAGCATGGCTGGTAACACTACCACCATGATGAAGATGAGGGTCACGACCGGGATCAAGAGCCAGGAGACTAACGATCGGGAGTCAACAAAAGGATCAATTGCAAAAGACTGGGAGGAGGTTGCTCTTGCGGTCAATTTGTAAAGGAAGTAGGCAAACACCAGACCGATCAGGGACATCCCAAGGATAACGCCCAGAATGGCGGCAGGTTGCTGCAATTGGATAAAGCTTAATTCCCCGATGGGATTGCGTTCAAAGGCAGCAACAGAGAACAAGCTTGGGACGCCGACCGGAAATGAGCGGAGGAAAGAGGTCAAACTAAAATAGCGAAAGAATTCGATTGACTGTGTCTTTAGCAAATCCCAGCTGGCAATCAATTCCGAAGTAGCTGAAGGGGGCAGCGTGAAATGCTGAATGGAATTCCGGATCCAATCCACGATCGTGATGCGAAATCCAAAAAGCAAGAATAAGTCGAGGATAATTGGGAACAGTGCAAGATAAAGATGCCTGGAAACCGTCTCGTAACCTGCCTTAAATGCGGCGAAAATCTTTGGTTGTTTCTGGAAAGGTAGCATGATTCTCATAACCTTTTAATTTTACCATTAAATGAAGAGAAGGATACTTTTAGCGTTCTTTTCAATGGTGATAGAATTCAAAAAATGATGCAGCAACAGCCCAATTATCTCTATGTTAATCGTTTGAGCATCCTGCTTGCGACCCTGGCAACCTTTCTTGCTGCGTTATACCTGATGCCCAGGGAGACGGTAAATCCTGGCACAGACTTCTTCGGATTTATCCTGAATTTCAACCCTGTTGGACTGATACCATTGGTATTGATGGTACTTTGTGCCGGGGGTTGTTTTTGGATTTTTGTGTCACACCCTGACCGGGAAAAATTTAAGGACACTCCCTGGGTGTTAACGCCAAATGTAGTTTTGCCAAGCCTTGCCACTCTGATCACCAGTACCATGCTAACCCAGGTGGAAAGAAATCCAATCTGGTGGATCGCCCTCGGCGTGGGGTTAACGATAATCGGCGTTGTCGTGCATGCCGAATACCGGGTGCTTACGCCCGGAGGAGAATCCTACAAGATCGTCGCGCCGCTGTTGATCAGCCTTGCATTTGGCTTGTTCCTGGCTTTTACGATTTCCCTCTCGGCATCGCAACTGCGTTTATACGTCCAGGCATTCTTGATACTGATTGCGGCTGGCTTTGTGGCTTTCCGGACCATTCATTTGCGGACGAGGGGAAAAGCTGCGTTTCCGAGTGTGTTTTTTTGCGCGTTGTTGTGCGCGGAGATCGGTGGGGCGATGTATTACTTGTTCCTGAAGCCGTTACAATATGGGCTCATGATCAGCGGTGTGCTTTATCTTCTGACTTCGCTTGTGGTCATTGAAGGCCCATTAACCCTGCGTAAATTAGTTGAGCCTCTGGTGATGGCTGGATTGCTGGGAATTCTTTTTACCGTTGTGAGCCTGACCTAAGACTCAAGTTTTCGAAGTTCCTGGTAATAAAGCCATTGCAGGTTGCGAACATGCAGGTCCTGAGCGAGACCTCCCAGACTGACGCGGTGTTTTCCGGTATCTTCGATATCTTGCATCGAAAGATATTCCAGTGGATTTCTGCGGCGCATGGCGGTCTTGACGATCTTTTGGAGGGTTCTCAGGTACTCGAGATTGTGATTCTTAACTTCTTCAATTTCTCCGCGCAGGATGATATCTCCGTGACCCTGAACGATATTCTCAAGCCCCATATTGCCAATATGAGTGATCGATTGTGAAAGGACTTCGAGGTCACCTCCAACGAAATATGGCACCGGCATAAAAGCATCACCGGCAAACAGGATGCGTTCATCTTCAAGCAGCACAGAAATACTGTCTTCAGAATGCCCGGGAGTTGGGAAGATCTGGAGTTGTTTTTTGCCAATCCGCAGGGTGAGTGTGCCTGAACTGAAGGTAACCTGGGGTGGGGTGATGCAAATGTCGCGAAAGATGGAATTCTCCTGCCCGGCTTCAGCCAGAGCGGAAGTGCTCTTCTCGACCATCAGATCACGACAAAGTTTGTGACCAATAATGGTAGCATTGGGAAAAATACAGTTCCCCCAAGAGTGGTCTGCATGATGGTGCGTATTGATAATGTACTTGACAGGCACCATTAGCTGGGATTCGATGAATTTGCGGATCCGGGGAGTCTCTGAGGGCATGAGTGTGTCGATCAAAACTGCCCATTGTGGACCAACGATCGTGCCAGCGGTCACTTGCGCATAGGTCTCACTTTGGAACCAATAGACATTATCTGAGACGCGTTCTTTTAACATATCAGGCTATCCCTTTTTACAATGGGCATAGAATAGCATAATAAAAACTAAAAGTCAAAAAATCAGTGTTTTTTGTGGATGTAGATTGCCAGAAGCGTGATCAGTAACAATACCGCCAAGCCACCCAGGAAAAAAGGCACCTTTTTTTGCCCCGAATAACGATCCGTTTTGGTGAGAGAGCCGAAATGCGGTGTTCCGGAAACAGTTGGTGTCGGGGTCCGGGAGGGGGTGGCGGTTTGGGTGGGTGTTTCTTCGGGCGTCTGGCTGAGATCCGGCGTAAATTCGGCGGTGGCGGTTTCTGTGGCAGTTTGCAGAAATAGCGTCGGTTCTCCAGGAATATCCGTTCTGAAGGCAGAAGTGGCGGTTTGGAATGGTGTTGGAGTACGGGTGAAGAAGGTGGGAGTGAGAGTAAGGGTGCGGGTGGGAGTGTTCAGAGGAGCGATTTGAGCGTTTATTGGACCAATTGTTTGTTGCACTGACCCGTCGCTATTGACGACAACGAGTTTGTAGAAATAGGTTTGCCCGATGACAGCGGTGGTATCTGTGAAACTGTAACTCATACCTGTCGTGGGAGAACCTGTGGCGGTTAAGTCGCCAGAAATCTTCGCATAGGTGCCGTTAGAAGTGGTTGAACGTGTCAGGTAAAAGTAGAGCGTGTTTACTTCCGTGACCGTGGTCCAGGTCAGACTGATGGCATTAGCGGCAGGTGTGGCAGCGAAAGATAGAACCCCTGTTTGCTCATAGCCGATCACGAAAGGCGTAAAGAACAAGTCGTTCAGTAGATCAGGACGACCGCCGTTATTGTCGACGACAACTTCGATAGTTTTTGAGGACGTGCGACAAGTTGTTTCCTGTCCGGAGTAGATGCTGCCAAAAGAAGATTGCGGCTTGTCGCCTGTCTTATCCCATTTGTCGGTAACACTGACTTTTTTTGGGTCGTACCACAGAAGGGGATACTTGGTCTGGATGCCGGATCCACAAAAAGCAGCAGACTGGATAATCGGGGCGCAGTCGTTCGAATCCCGGTATGC